>Ga0070669_100001309_pt1 | contig 17967 bp, 16 predicted proteins | sample KBSS53metaG_FD_64680 | JGI IMG/M metagenome (GOLD analysis project Ga0070669, IMG submission 64680) | Switchgrass rhizosphere microbial communities from Kellogg Biological Station, Michigan, USA - KBS S5-3 metaG | ecosystem: Host-associated > Plants > Roots > Rhizosphere > Soil ... | reverse complement strand
GGTGGCCTGGCTCGACAAGGTGCCGCCATTGCCGTGGGCCAGCGCGAGTTCGACGCCATCGATCTGGCGCGCGCCACCTTCGCCGCGCAGCTGGCGCACGGCCTCGACGATGGCCAGCAGGCCGTACATCCCGGGATGGCAGTAGGACAGGCCGCCGCCGTTGGTGTTGACCGGCAGGCTCCCCCCGGGTGCGATCCGGCCGCCCGAGACGAACCGGCCGCCTTCGCCCTTGGGGCAGAAGCCGAGATCCTCGAGGAACAGGATCGTGTTGATGGTGAAGGCATCGTAGAGTTGGACGACATCGATGTCCTGCGGGCCGACCCCGGCCATGGCATAGGCGCGCCGGCTGGATTCTTCTGCGGCGGTGACCGTCAGATCGGGCATGGCGGCGATATCGGCATGCCAGGTGGCGGCGGCCCCGCCGAGCAGGTAGGCCGGACGGGCCGCATGGTCCTTTGCGCGATCGGCCCGCACCATGACCACGGCCGCGGCGCCATCGACGATCAGGCAGCAATCGCGAACGGTTAGCGGGCTCGACACCATGCGCGAGGACAGCACGTCGTCTATGGTAAGCGGGCCGTCGGCGTAGCAGAAGGCTTCCGGGTTCAGATTGGCCCAGGCCCGGGCGGACACCGCGACTTCGGCCAGTTGTTCGCGCGTGGTGCCATACTGGTGCATGTGGCGCGAGGCCGCCATGGCATAGGACGACAGCGGGGTCATCGGCCGATAGCGTTCCTCGTAGATCGAGGGCGGGCGCATCGAAACGAGGCCGCGCCCCGAGGTGCGCTGGTTGCTGGCGTGGACGATCACCGCCACGTCGCAATAGCCTGCCTCAAGCGCCAGGGCCGCGACGATTGCGTGGCTCATGAAAGCCGAGCCGCCGGTTCGGTTGTTGTCCGTGAAGCCGGGCTTGATCCCGAGATATTCCGAAAGACCGAGGCCCGACAGCGCGTCATCGGCCGTGCAGACGAACAGGGCATCGACCTCGGGCAGGGTGAGGTTGGCCTGGCCCAGCGCGTCGAGCACCGCACAGGCGGCAAGGTCATTCGAGCGCATGCCAGGCGCTTCGCCAATGCCGTAGGTTGCGGCGCCGACAATTGCTGCGCGGCCCCGGGGGAAACGATCCACTTCTGCGCTCCTTGCCTTCCGGCTTGGTTTTCGACTTGCCGAACTCGCCCGGCCCAGGGGCCGCCCGGCGCGTGGCGTGTCGATCCAAGGATACACACAGCACGTCAACTATCAACCGTTCGTTAGATTCTTCTCAAGCCGTTTGACATTACCGAACAATTGTTAGATTTCGATGCCGCTCGTCCGCCTGGGGCGGGGCACACACAGGAGTCGGACAGCATGGGTGAGGCTTACCTGGTTGCGGCGGTCCGAACCGCCGGTGGGCGACGCAACGGTCGGCTGCGCGACTGGCACCCGGCTGATCTTGGCGGCCAAGTGATCGATGCCGTGGTCGCGCGCGCGGCGATAGACCCGGCGCTGATCGACGACGTCATCTTCGGCTGCGTGGGGCAAGTGGGCCAGCAGTCCAACAACGTGGCGCGCGGCGCCGTGCTGTCTTCGGGTCTGCCGGAGAGAGTGCCGGCTACCACGGTGGACCGCCAGTGCGGGTCGTCGCAGCAGGCGATCCACTTCGCGGCACAGGCCGTGATGTCGGGAACCATGGACATGGTCCTGGCCGGCGGAGTCGAATCGATGAGCCGTGTGCCGATGATGCTGGCGTCGAGCCTGCCGGCCGAGCACGGGTTCGGCAGTCCCAAAAGCGCGGGGATGGAGGCGCGCTATCCGGGCGTGCCTTACGACCAGTTCAGCGGGGCCGAATTGATTGCCGAGCGCTTCGCCCTGTCGCGAGAAACCCTGAAGGCGTTCAGCGTTGAAAGCCACCGGCGTGCGGCCCAGGCCACGATGGCAGGGGCCTTCGCAGACGAAATCCTGCCAATCCCAGTGAGCGGCGCTGACGGGGCGGAGCTTCATCTTGCCGACGAAGGCATCCGCTACGACGCTACCGCCGAGGCGATGGCCCAGCTCGCGACGATCCGGCCAGGAGGGCGGCATACGGCCGCCAGCGCCAGCCAGATCTGCGACGGGGCCGCAGCCATGCTCGTGGTCAATGAGCGCGGTCTCAAGGCCAGCGGGCTTACGCCGCTGGCTCGCATCCACCAGCTGACCGTACTGGGCGGCGATCCCGTGGCCATGCTGGACGTTCCCCTGGCGGCGACCGCGCTGGCGCTGAAGCGCGCCGGCATGCGGATCGACGATATCGATCTGTACGAGGTCAACGAGGCATTTGCCTCGGTGCCGCTGGCCTGGCTCCAGGATACGGGGGCCGATCCGGCGCGGCTCAACGTCAATGGCGGGGCGATCGCGCTGGGGCATCCGCTGGGTGGTTCGGGGGCCAAGCTGATGACCACGCTGGTCCATGCGTTACGCGCGCGAGGTGGCCGCTACGGCCTCCAGGCGATGTGCGAAGGTGGGGGCATGGCCAACGTTACGATCATCGAGCGGCTGTGAGGCGCACCATGGCGGGAGGGCATTGCAGTGCAACTTAGCGAAACCCAGACGGCTATCCGCGATGTGGTGCGCGCTTTCGCGCGGGAGCGGATCGCCCCCGCCAGCCGCCAGTTCGAGGCCGCCGGCGGCTATCCGCGCGAGTTGTTCGAGGAACTCGCCGCGCTGGGCCTGATGGGAATGACCGCGCCGGAGGATCTCGGCGGAGCCGGCGCAGACGTGGTTTCCTATGCCCTGGCGCTGATGGAGATCGCCGCTGCCGACGGGGCCTTGTCCACCATCATCTCGATCCAGAACAGCCTGATCGTCTCGGGGCTCATCCGCGACGGCAGCCCGGCCCAGCGTGAGCGGTTCCTGCCCGGCCTGCTGGCCGGCCGCACCATCGGCGCCTTTGCCCTGACCGAGGCCGATGCCGGTTCCGATGCGGCGGCGCTGCGCACGCGCGCGCGCCGGGTCGACGGCGGCTACCGGCTCGACGGGGCCAAGCAGTTCATCACTTCGGGGCGGACGGCGGGCCTTGCCATAGTGTTCGCGGTGACCGATCCGGCGGCGGGGAAGAAGGGCATCAGCGCCTTCCTCGTTCCGACCGACCGGCCCGGTTATTCGGTCGACAAGGTCGAACACAAGCTGGGCCAGGGCGCTTCCGACACCTGCGCCCTGCGCTTCGACGACCTGTTCATCGAGGACGACCTGCGCCTTGGCGAGGAAGGGCAGGGCTATCGCATCGCCCTGTCCAACCTGGAGGCCGGCCGCATCGGCATTGCCGCGCAGGCGGTCGGCATGGCCCAGGCCGCGCTGGAGCTGGCGGTGGCCTATGCCAAGGAGCGGCGCTCGATGGGCAAGGCGATCATCGAGCACCAGGCGGTCGGCTTCCGTCTGGCCGATCTGGCTGCCGCGCTGGAAGCCGCGCGCCAGCTTGTGCTCCACGCGGCGAGCACGCGCGATGCGGGGCTGCCGTGTCTGGCCGAAGCCTCGATGGCCAAGCTGGTGGCTTCGGAGACGGCTGAGCGGGTCTGCTCGGGCGCGATCCAGACGCTGGGCGGCTACGGCTATCTCGAGGAGTTCGGCCTCGCCAAGATCTACCGCGACGTCAGGGTTTGCCAGATTTACGAGGGGACGTCGGATATCCAGCGCATGGTGATTGCGCGGGGGCTGTAAGACGCCGTGGCTGCCGATAACGGCGGCGCGGCCGACGAAGGAAGGTGACGACAATGCAGATTTCGGGACTGGCGGCGATTGTGACCGGGGGCGCTTCGGGCCTGGGCGGCGCGACCGCGGAGATGCTGGCGCGGGCCGGCGCCAAGGTCACCATCTTCGACATGAACGAGGAAGCCGGCGCTGCCCACGCGGCGCAGATCGGGGCGACATTCAGCAAGGTCGACGTGTCTGATGACGAGGCCGTCGCCGCGGCGGTTGCGGCCGCCGAGGAGCGCAATGGCGTTGCTCGCGTGCTGGTGAACTGCGCCGGTATCGGCCCGGCGATCAAGACGGTGAGCCGCGATTTCAGCCCGCATCCCCTGGCGGCCTTCCGCAAGGCCATCGAGGTGAACCTCATCGGCACCTTCAATGTCCTGTCCAAGGTCGCCGCCCGGCTGGCCCAGGCGGAGGATCTGGGCGAGGAGCGCGGCGTGATCGTCAACACTGCCAGTGCGGCGGCCTTCGACGGCCAGATCGGGCAGGCGGCCTATTCGGCCTCGAAGGGCGGCGTGGTCGGCATGACCCTGCCGATCGCGCGCGAGCTGGCGCAGCACAAGGTGCGGGTAATGACCATTGCTCCGGGCCTGTTCAGAACGCCGCTACTCGCCAGCCTGCCCCAGGCCGCGCAGGATTCGCTGGCCACCCAGGTGCCCCATCCCCGCCGGCTTGGCCGCCCCGAGGAATATGCCCAGATGGTGGAGAGCATCATCGCCAATCCGATGCTGAACGGCGAGACCATCCGGCTCGACGGGGCCCTCCGGATGGCGCCGAAGTAATGCCCGCGCGGCCGCAGGCGGGGCCGGGCAGGGCGGCAGGCCCGCTGGTCGGGCTGCGCGTGGTCGAGTTCGAATCGATCGGCCCCGGCCCGCACTGCGCCATGCTGCTGGCCGATCTGGGCGCCGAGGTGGTGCGGATCGGCCGCGAGGGGGGCAATGGCTGGCCCAATCCGATCATGGATCGCGGCCGCGCCTCGGTCGAGGTCGACATCCGTTCCGACGAGGGCCGTGCATTCGCGCTGGAAACCTGCGATCTTGCCGACGTGGTGATCGAGGGCATGCGGCCCGGGGTGATGGAGCGCCTGGGGCTTGGGCCGGAGGTCATGCTCGCGCGCAATCCGCGGCTGATCTATGGACGAATGACCGGCTGGGGGCAGGAGGGTCCGCTGGCCCGGGTCGCCGGGCACGACATCAATTACATCGCGCTGGCCGGCGCTCTGGCGCCCATGGGCCGGCCGGGCGAGCCGGCACCCGTGCCGCTGAACCTTGTCGGCGATTTCGGCGGCGGATCGATGTTCCTTGCCTTCGGGATCATGGCGGCGCTGTGGGAGCGCGAACGATCGGGACTCGGGCAGGTGATCGACGCGGCGATCGTCGACGGCGTCTCGTCGATGATGACGATGTTTTCGGGCCTTTCGCCCCGGGGATTCTCGCTGGACCGCGCCGGCAACCAGCTTGGCGGTGCCGCGCCCTATTACCGCAGCTACCTGTGCGCCGATGGGCGTGAGATTACCGTGGGAGCGATAGAACCCCGGTTCTATGCCGAGCTGCTCGAGCGGATCGGTGCGCCGGCCGACATGCGCGAGGGGCAGGATGACCGAGCGACCTGGGCGGACCGTTCGGGCAGGCTTGCGGCGCTGTTTCTCACCCGCACGGCAGCGGAATGGCAGGACCTGCTGGAAGGCACCGACGTCTGCTTCGCCCCCGTCGTGCCGTTGGCGCAGGTGGCCGAGCATCCCCACATGGTGGCCCGTGGGACGCATGTGGAGCATGACGGCCTGGTCCAGCCCGTGCCCGCCCCGCGCTTCTCGCGCACGCCGGGCAGCATTCAGCCCACGCGCGAGGGGCGCGAGGCGATCGCCGCCTGGCGCGACCAGGGTCGCGATCACGGCTGACGAAACAATGGATGAAGGAGTGTGGACATGAGCGATCCGGTGGTGATCTGCGGCTATGCGCGAACCCCGATGGCCGGCTTCCAGGGGGCGTTCTCGTCGCTGCGCGCGCCGGATCTCGGCGCGGCGGCGGTGCGGGCTGCGGCATCGCGGGCGGGCGTCGGGCCGGAGCAGGTTGACCAGATCATCATGGGCTGCGCGCTGCCGGCCGGGCTGGGCCAGGCGCCCGCCCGGCAAGCCGCGCTGGGGGCCCGGCTGGGATACGGCACCCGGGCGACGACGATCAATAAGATGTGCGGGTCGGGCATGCAGGCCGTCATCATGGCCCACGATGCGCTGATCGCGGGCAGTTCCCGCTTGATCGTTGCCGGCGGCATGGAGAGCATGACCAATGCGCCCTACGTGCTGGCCAAGCATCGCGGCGGGGCGCGCATCGGGCATGACCGGGTCATGGATTCGATGATGCTCGACGGGCTGGAAGATGCCTACAGCCCGGGCAAGGTGATGGGCGAGTTCGCCGAGGACGCTGTGGCGCATTACGGCTTCACCCGCGAGGAGCAGGATCGCTACGCCGTGCAGTCGCTCGAACGCGCGCGCGCGGCGATCGAGCTTGGGGCCTTTGCCGACGAGATCGTGCCGGTCACCGTTCCCGGGCGCGGGGGCGAGACCACTGTCGGCACCGACGAGCAACCGCTGACCGCCCGGCCAGAGCGGATTCCCTCGCTAAAGCCGGTTTTCCGCCAGGGCGGGACGATTACCGCGGCCAATGCCTCGTCGATCTCCGACGGCGCGGCGGCGCTGGTGCTGACCCGCGCCAGCGTGGCGAGCGAGCTGGGGCTGCCGGTGGTGGCGACGGTGGTCGGCCATGGCACCCATGCCCATGAACCGGGCTGGTTCTCGACCGCACCGGTCCCCGCCGCCCGCATGGCGCTGGCGGCGGCGGGCTGGAGCGTGGGCGAAGTCGACCTGTTCGAGGTCAACGAGGCCTTTGCCGCCGTGGCCATGATCGCGGCCCGTGACCTGCCGATCCCCGAGGACCGGCTCAACGTCAACGGCGGCGCCTGTGCGCTCGGCCATCCGATCGGGGCGAGCGGGGCGCGCATTCTCGTCACGCTGGTGGCGGCCTTGCGGGCTCGCGGCCTGCGCCGCGGCCTTGCCTCGATCTGCATCGGCGGGGGCGAGGCGACGGCTGTGGCGGTGGAGTGCGCGGAAGCCTAGGCAGAGTTGAATTTGTCCACGCCGACCAGGCGGCGGTCAGATTGCCCCGGCTTTGGCCAGGGCCGCGATCTCCGCCTCGTCGGCGCCCAGGACGGAGCGCAGGATATCGTTGGTATTCTCGCCCAGCAGGGGCGGGGCCATGCGATATTCGGGCGGGCTGGCGGAGAGCTTCAGCGGGCTGCCCATGGCGCGGATCGGGCCGATGACCGGGTGCTCCATGGTGACCACCATGTCGCGCGCCAGCGTTTGCGGATCTGCCGCCACGTCGGACATCTCGTTGATCGGCCCGGTGGAGATCTTCGCTTCGTTAAGCAGTTTCACCCAGTGGGCGCGGGGTTGCCGGATCACGATCGCGGTCACTTCGGCCTTGATCGCCGCGCGGTTGGCAACCCGGGCGCCCATGCTTTTATAGCGCGGATCGTCCTTCCAATCGGGGCGGCCGAGAACTTCGGCGAGGCGCACGAATTCACGGTCGTTGAAGGTGGCGATGATCACGTAGCCGTCGCTGGCCTCGTAGATGCCATAGGGCACGGCGCTGGGGTGGTCATTGCCGGTCCGGCCGAGGTGGACGCCTGCGTTGAGCCAGCTGGAGGCGGCGTTGAGCATCGCGGCGAGCTGCGAATCGTAAAGCGCGATGTCGATGTTCTGCCCTTCGCCCGTGGCATCGCGGTGGCGCAGCGCGGCGAGGATGCCGATCGTGGCGTTCATGCCGCCGAAGATATCGACGACGGGGATGCCCACCCGGATGGGCCCGGCGCCGGGCTCGCCATCGGCAAGGCCGGTCACGCTCATCAATCCGCCCATGCCCTGCACCAGGTAGTCGTAGCCCGAGCGTGAAGAATAGGGCCCCGTCTGGCCGAAGCCGGTGAGCGAACAGTAAATCAGGCCGGGATTGCGTTGGCGCAGCTGGTCTGCGCCCAGGCCGTAGCGGTCCAGCGTGCCGGGACGGTAATTCTCCAGCAGCACGTCGCACCGATCGGCGAGGCGACGGACGAGGTCTGCCCCGGCCTCGGTGGCGAAGTCCACCGCGATGGAGCGCTTGTTGCGATTGACCGCCTGGTAATAGGTGGAATCCGGCGTTTCGATGCCTTCGTGCTCAGGCATCCACGGGGGGCCGACGCGCCGGCTTTCGTCACCCTCGCCCTTGCGTTCGACCTTGATCACATCCGCCCCAAGATCGCCGAGCGTCTGCCCGGCCAGCGGGCCGGCGATGACGCGGGTCATGTCGAGGACGCGGATGCCCGTCAGCGGCCCGGCCATCAGCCGAGATCCCCCTGCTCGCCGGCCAAGGGTTCGAACAGCACCAGCGGTGTGTCGCCGCTCTGGTCGATCCGGGCGCGCACGCGGAGGCCGATCGGTGCGTCCGGCGCGGCGGAGACTACCCGGCTCATCATTCGCGGGCCTTCGTCGAGATCGACCAGGACTACGTTATACGGGGCCTCCGGCGCGCGCGGGTAGATCGTGGTGGTGGCATAGACCGTGCCGAGCCCGGATGCCTCGACCCACTCGAGATCGCGCGCGCCGGTACCCGGTTCGGCCACGCGCGGATAGAAGACGTGGCGCCCGCTGGACCGGCTGCGCTGGATCATGAACCGGCCCTGCCGCAGGAATTCGGTGAATTCGCGGTCAGGGCGGGGGATCGTCATATCGGCGGGATCGAGGGTCATTCGGACAGTTCCATGAAGCCGTTGCCAAGCAGTACCACGCTGCGCTGCGGCTCGCGCAGTTCGAAACTGGCGCCGCCCGGTTCGCGCCAGATGCGCAGTTCGAAGCGGTCACCCGGGTAGGCGGGCGACTTGAACCGGCAGTCAAGCCGCCGCACGGCCTCCGGGGCGCAGCCCAGCGCGGTGATCAGCATGAAGCAGGCCGCGCCGTAAGTGGCGAGGCCCTGCAGGATCGGGCGGTCGAACCCACCTTGCCGCGCGGCTGCGGGATCGGCGTGCAGGGGATTGTAGTCGCCGCTGAGGCGATAGAGCAGGGCCTGTTGCGGCAGGGTCTGCTGCTCGGCCACGAGATCGGGCGCGCGTTCGGGCGTATCGCGCAAGGGTGCGGGCATTGTTCCGGCCGAGCCGATCCCGCCATCGCCGCGGCAGAACAGCGTCTGGGAAGATACGGCCAGCAGATTGCCCGCCGCGTCGCGCAGTTCGCGCTGGTATTCGGCGAGGGCGCCACGGCCCTCGCCCTTGTCGGCCACGCCGACCACCGAGGAGCGGCCATGGACGACGCCAGCCGTGGGCAGCGGGCGGAAGATCGTGGTGCGCTGCTCGCCATGCACCATGCGCCGGTAGTCGAGCCCGGTGTCGAGATCGCGCTGCCAGAACCCGGGATGGGCCATAACCACAGGGAACGAGGGCAGGGCCTTGAGCCCTTCTTCATAGACGAACATGAGGTGCGCGGGCGAAACCGGATCGGAACCCGCGCCTACGCCCAGGGCATAGAGCATGGTATCGCGCACGGTGTAGTCCTGGCGGGACTCCGGGATAGCGAGGCGCAGCAGGGCGTCGGCCGTGGTGGTCATGTCGGATCCTTGGGCGCAGGCGGGATAATGGGCAGAGCAAGGGCATTGAGAAACAGCTGGCTCGCGATGGCGCCCAGCTCATCGAAGTTCTTGCGGCCTGGGTCGGCCCACTCGGTGGTCCAGTTGAGTGCCCCCAGCAGGAACTGGCGCACGACGCCGGCTGGCAGGGGAGAGGCAATTTCGCCCGCTTCCTCGCCCTGCCGCATCAGATCACGCCACAGGCCGTCGTATTCGGCGCGCATCGCGCGGTGCTTCTCGCGCGCCGATGCCGGAACATGAGTGAGCAGGTTTCGGCTGGCATGGGTGTAGTTGCCAAACTCGTGAACGGTGCGGATGTGCGCGGTGACGGCCGCGGTGAAGCGGAGGCGAAAGTCGGCATCGGCGGAGACCGCGCCCATGGCCTTGCGAAAACCGTCAATCGCTGCCTCGATGCTGCGAGCCAGGACCTGGCCGAGGATCTCGTCCTTGGCGGAAAAGTGGTAGTAGAGGCTGCCCGCCTTCATGCCCGCGGCATCGGCAATGTCGCGCATGGTGGTCGACACATAGCCTTGTCTGCGAAACAGATCGGCGGCGATTTCGAGCAACTTTGCGCCCGAAATTTCGCCTTTTCGCTGAGCGGGACGCGCGACCTCGGACTTGCTCAAGGCAGCAGCGCCCGGCAAGGGACAGTGCGGCCAATCTGCGTGGGAATGCGCATCTGATGCATGGTCCTGGTCTGCTGCAGCGGGCGAATCACCTGCTGCCGAAACGGCTGCCGCGAGATCGTCCGTCACTTCTTACGGCGTAATCTAACTACCGACCGTTAGGTGAGCAAGAGGGCATTGTCGGGCAGTTGCATCGGCACCACATTTGCCTGCGGGACCTGCGCCGATGAGCAGGGCGGCCCGGGTCATTCCTGTCAGTTCCAGGCGGGTCCGGTGCCGATCAAGGCTGTGTGGCCTGCTCCATCATCTGTGTGGTGGTTGCCGCCCTGATGATTGCGGCACTGGTGGGTTTGCCGGCTTGCCTCTAGTATCCACAAGTGGTTGACCAGTGGCAGGCTCTAGCCGCCGCGCGCCAGACGAAATGGAGACAGGATGCGCCCTCGCTTGACGAGCCGATGCCACGGCAATCACGGCCTGTCCTTCCTCGCCCTCTGCTAGACCAGGAGTAAGCCCGTGTCCGATGCCGCAGAAGTCCCTGCCGCCGAACTTCCCCATCCGGCGCTTCCGCCCGAGCAGCCGGCGGCGCCGCAGGTGCGCCCGTGGGACGTGCTGCCCAAGGATGTGGTGCCGCCTCCCGCCACGCTGATCGAGGACCGGTCGGAGTGGGTGCCGGAGGTCAAGCCGATCGACCTGACCCGCTATACCAGCCCCGAGTTCCACAAGCTCGAGGTCGAGCGGATGTGGAGCCGCACCTGGCAGTTCGCGGTGTGGGACGGCGATATCCCAAATCCGGGCGACATCTACGTCTATCGCAACGTCGGCCGGTCGGTGCTGGTGGTGCGCCAGCGCGACGGCTCGGTGAAAGCCTTCGTCAATTCGTGCCTGCATCGCGGCCGCGAGCTGTGCAGCGAGAAAACTCACCAGAGCCAGCTGCGCTGCCCCTACCACGCCTTCACCTGGGGGCTGGAAGGCGATCTCAAGTGGATCCCCTCGCAGTGGGACTACCCGCAGATCGAGAAGGACAAGTTCAGCCTGCCCGAAGTGCGGGTGGAACAGTGGAACGGCTTCTGGTTCGTCAACTTCGATCCGGCCGCACCGAGCCTGGATGAATACCTGGGCGACATGGTCGATCACTGGAAAGCCTGGGACTGGTCCGACCGCTACCGCTCGGTCACGGTCGCGCGCAAGCTCAACTGCAACTGGAAGGCCGCGCTCGATGCCTTCATCGAGACGCTTCACGTCTATGCCTCGCACCCCGAGGCTGCCTATCTGACGCCGGACAGCGCCACGCAGTACGATACCTGGCCCGACCAGCCGCACTTCAGCCGATTCCACTCGATCGTCGGCTGGGCGTCGGCCAATCTGGATCCCGAGCCGTCCCAGCAGGAAGTGCTCGACAGCTACACCTCGGTTTACCTGCCCGAGATGTTTGGCACGCCCGAGGGCGATCTCCAGGAAGGCGAGGGCGCGCGCGAGGCGCTGCGGCGGATCGCGGTGGACGTATACCGCGACCGGATGGGCGTCGATGTCAGCCAGATGCCCAATTCCGAGCTGCTCGACGGCACCGAGTACATGATCTTCCCGAATTTCATCATCTGGCCATCGACCGCCAATCCGCTGGTCTACCGCTTCCGTCCCGGCAACGGGCCGGACGAATGCCTGTGGGAGACCTCGCTTTACCTGCAGTACCAGGGCGAGCGCCCGGCGCCCGGCCCGGTCTACGAGCTTGAAGTGGGCGAGCCCATGCGCGACATTCCCGAGCTCGGCTATGTCGGCCCGATCCTGCAGCAGGACTGCGACAATCTCGAGTTCATGCAAGACGGGATGAAGGCCAGTGTGACCGGCGAGGCCAACGTGGCGCGGTACCAGGAAAGCCGGCTGCGCCACTATCACGAGACGCTCGGGAAGTATGTTGCTGACTGAGCACGACGGAGCTGGTGCCGGTGTTGCGATCGTCCGGGTCGACCCGATGGGGTTCGACGTGGCCGTTCCGGCCGGGACCAGCCTGATGGCCGCGGCAGCCGCGGCGGGAGTCCGCTGGCCGAGCCTGTGCGGGGGCGACGCGCAGTGCGGCGTCTGCGCGGTGGAAGTGATCGAGAGCGGTGCGCCGCTGGCCGAGCCGTCGCTTGCCGAAGGGCAGATGCTCGCAAGGCTGGCAACGCGGCCCCGACACGGCGGCACGATGCGGCTGGCCTGCCAATGGCGACCTTCGGCTGGGGCCCGCGTGGCGAAGCCGGGCGTAAGGGCCCCGAAGTAGAGGTGCGAAATGCTTGGTCAGGTTAAGGATCGCGCCGGAACACCGGCAGGTGGCTTGCGCGACGAGTGGCGGGCCGGCAAGGGCGAACTGCCGGCCGCCCGCTACTGCTCGAAGGAATTCGCCGCGCTGGAGGCCGAGCAGCTGTGGGGCAAGGCGTGGCAGATGGCCTGCCGGATCGACCAGTTGCCCGAGGTCGGCAGCTACGTGGTCTACGATATCCTCGACCAGTCCGTCGTGGTCGTCCGCGTCGACGAGCAGACGGTCAAGGCATTCCACAATGTCTGCCCCCACCGCGCGACGGCGCTGGCGGTGGACACGGGGCGGTTCCAGCTCAAGCAGATCGTCTGCCCATTCCATGGCTGGAAGTGGAACCTGTCCGGCGAGAATACCTTCGTGGCCGACCTGCAGGAGTTCAGGGGCGGCTGCATGACCAATGCGGACGCGGATCTGACCGAGGTCCACTGCGAGGTCTGGGCCGGGTTCGTCTACATCAGCATGGCGCCCGATCCGGTGCCGTTCGATGAGTTCGTGGCGCCGATCCGCGAGCTCGTCGACGGCGTACTGCTGGGCGAGATGAAGTTTCATTACCACTACCAGGCCCGGGTCAACGCCAACTGGAAGGTGGCCCTGGAGGCCTTCATCGAGGCGTACCACGTTCCGCAAACCCACCCCCAGCTGACGCCCGGGAGCGCGGCCGACTTCACCGCGCTATACACCTACGAGCCGATGGCCAATGGCCACGGCCTGTTCCATTCCTCGGGCGCGAACAGCGTGGGGCGCATCTCGCGCGAGCAGCTGGCGAAGCTCGACAAGGGGCAGCAGGTCGAGGCGCTGCTGCGGGGGCTGCAGACGCTGCACACCGGGCAGGACGCGCAGGCTCACATCGAGGAGCTCGAGATCGTCCGCACCCTGCGCAACCGCGACATTCCCGAGGGAATGACCGTGGGCGCCTATTTCCAGACGGTGATCCGCGAGCACTATGCGGCGCAGGGGCGGGCGATCGGCACGTTCGAGAACCTCTCGAAAGTTGGCGACATGCACATCTTCCCGCATGTCGTGTTCCTGCCGACCTATGGCAATGCGGTGATGTATCGCGCGCGGCCCAGCCCCGACAACGATCCCGACTGGTGCATCTTCGACATGTACGCGATCCGCACCTATCCTGAGGGGATGGCGCCGCCGCCGTGGCAGACCATCCATGCCGAGGGGCGGCTGGACCAGGCGAAGACCTGGTTCCTGATCCCTAGCCAGGACTTCTCCAGCATCGTGCGCCAGCAGCGCGGGATGCATTCGCTCGCCTTCCGCTCGGCCGTGCTGTCGGCCCGGCAGGAAAGCCTGATCCTCAACCTTCACCACGAAATTGACCGCTATCTGGACGGGGAACTCCCCACCACCTGAGCTGCAGGGAGACCATCGTCGTGACCGAAGCCGCCGACCATGCCGCCATTCACCGGGTGAAGTACAAGTACGGTCAGGTCATCGACCGTCTCGTGCGGGAGGGGCCGGGCGCTGTGGCGGATGAACTGCGCGACGTGTTCACCGACGATATCAGCCTCGATCTCAGGGAGATCGAGGGCATGCCCCACATGCGCGGGATCGAGGAGGTCGTCGCCTATTTTCGCGACGGCATGCCCGTCTTCGTCGAATGGATGTGGCATGCCTTCTACAATCCCATCATCGACATCTCCGGCGACACTGCCACGGGCGAATGGCTGCTTCTGGCCTTCTCGCGCGGCAAGGATGCTCTGGATGCGCCGCCAGCGGGGTCGATGGGGCGCTATCTCGAGCGCTAAGTGAGGACGCCGGACGGTTGGCGGGCGAGAGAGGTTACATTCAGGCTTGGTTCGCGGTTCCGCACGCTGCCGTATTAGTCCGCAAGTGGCCGCCAGTCCAACGGGGAGACGCATGGTGAACGACAACTTGGCCAAGTTCCTGAAAGCCGCGACGGCAAACATCCAGGAGCACCTCAAGCTCTACATCGAGACCGATGGCGGCGACGAAGCCTATCGTCGCGACATGAGCCCCCAGGGCGGTGATCCCAAGACCAAGACGCTGGTGCTGAAGACCGTCGGCCGCAAGAGCGGCAGGGACGTCCTTGCCCCGCTGATTTTCAACACCTGGGGCGACGACTTCATCGTCGTCGCCTCCAAAGGTGGCTCTGACCAAAGCCCGGCCTGGTATCTTAACCTCGTCGCCAATCCCGAGGTCGTGGTCCAGGTGCGCGACAAGCGCTATCGCTGCACGGCCCGGGTGGCCGAGGGCGATGAGCGGTCAAAGCTGTGGCGGTTCATGGCCGGCTATTATCCGCCTTACCTCGAATATCAGGCGCGCACGTCGCGCGAAATTCCGGTTGTGGTGCTGACCCCCGGCGAGGAAGTTGCGGAGAAGTTTGTCTGGCACGAGGGCGAGGGCGTGGATGCTGCGATGCGCGGCAAGTAGCCGCAATGAAGCCCGGCCGGCGGGCCGGGGTCATCCTTCAGGCGTTGCCGGCGGTGCCGGTATGGCCAGGTGCGCGGAGAGATAGGCGATCAATGACGCCAGCCGCGCCGGGATGGCCGGAACCGGGGCGTGAACGGCGAAGATGCCAACCGCCTGCGATCCCGCGTATTGCGGGAGGACCCGGACCAGCGCGCCGGTCTCCAGCTCGTCGGCGACATCCCACAGGGAGCGCAGGGCGATGCCGCAGCCGCCGATCGCCAGCTCGCGAACGACCTCGCTGGAATTGGTGCGGACGTGGCTGGCGCCGGCATGGAGAATAGCGCCATCGGGCCCTTCGAGCGGCCAGGGCAGCTGTCCATCGGCGGCAAGCAGATGGTGGCCGGCAAGGTCGCGCAAGGTGGCCGGCGTGCCGAACCGGGCGAGGTAGCCGGGCGCCGCGCAGAGGACGCGGCCGCTGGTGGCGAGCCGATGCGCCGTGAGGCCGGCGCCGATCCGGGCGCTGATGCGGATCGCAAGGTCATAGCCGCCGTCCAGCAGGTCGACGAACTGGTCGGAGAGGTCGATGGACAGCTCCACCTCGGGGTGGGCGGCGAGGAAGCCGGGGAGGCAGGGCAGTACGTGCATTCGCCCGAACGAGGTGGGCGCTGTCAGGCGCAGGGGGCCACCGGCGGCGGTCTTGCGGCCCGCCAGCCGCTCCTCGGCCGCGCCAAGCTCAGCCCGCATCGGCAGGAGCGTGTCGACCAGGTCCTTGCCCGCCTGGGTCAGGGCGAGGCGGCGGGTGGTGCGGTGGGCCAGCCGGACGCCGAGGCGCTGCTCGAGGCGGGCCAGCCGCTTCGACAGGCTGGCCACCGAGATGGCGCGGCTGCGCGCCGCCCCGGAAATGCTGCCGGCGGCGACGATATCGAGGAACAGATCGTAGTCCGGATCGAACATTGTTTCCCTGAGGGAGAAGCTGTGTTGAATTATAGCCATCTACTGCATGGATGCGGGCTCGGCTAGGGGAAGCGGCAGAAAGCGAGGCACACATGAGCGGTTATGTCGAGAAGTCGGGTTTGCGGGTGGCGACCGAGTTGGCCGGGTTCGTTGAGGACCGCGTGCTGCCGGGCACAGGCATCGCGGCGGACGCATTCTGGTCCGGCGCTGCCGACATCTTCGCGCGGTTCGTCCCGCGCAACCGCGCGCTGCTGGCCAGGCGCGACGCGCTGCAGGCGGCGATCGACGACTGGCACCGCGCCCGCGCCGGCCAGCCGCATGATCCGCAGGCCTATCGCGCCTTCCTGACCGAGCTGGGCTATCTGGTTCCTGAACCGGCGCCGTTCACGGTCAACCCGGTCAATGTGGACCGCGAGCTCGCCGAAACCGCCGGGCCGCAGCTGGTTGTGCCGGTGCTCAATGCCCGGTTCCTGCTCAATGCCGCCAATGCGCGGTGGGGGAGCCTCTACGACGCGCTCTATGGTACGGATGCGATCCCCGGCGCGGCCGCCGGCAAGGGCTATGACCCGGCGCGCGGCGCGCAGGTCATCGCCTGGGCGAAGGCCTTCCTCGACACGGCAGCCCCGCTCGCGGCGGGCACCTGGGCCGAGTGGACCGGCGGCGACCTTGCCCTGGCCGATCCGGCGCAGCTGATCGGCCGGGCCGGCGATAACCTCCTGCTCGCGCACAACGGCCTTCACATCGAGGTGGTGATCGACCGCGCCCATCCGATCGGCCGGGACGATCCCGCCGGCATCGCCGACGTGGTGATGGAATCGGCGTTGACGACGATTTGCGACTTCGAGGATTCGGTCGCCGCGGTCGATGCCGAGGACAAGGTGCTGGCCTATGGCAACTGGCTCGGCCTGATGCAGGGCAACCTCGAGGACACCTTCGAGAAGGGCGGGGCCACGATTACCCGCCGCCTGAATCCTGACCGTGCCTATACCGCGCCTGACGGCACGGCATTCACCCTGCCGGGACGCTCGCTGCTGCTCGTGCGCAATGTCGGCCATCTGATGACCACGCCGGCGATGTTGCTGGCCGATGGCAGCGAGGCGCCCGAGGGCATTCTTGACGGCATCGTCTCGACCACGATCGCGCTGCACGATCTTCGCGGCGCGCGCGCCAACAGCCGCACGGGTTCGGTCTACATCGTCAAGCCGAAGATGCACGGGCCCGAGGAAGCGGCCTTCGCCAACGACCTGTTCGACGCGATCGAGGACATGGTCGGCCTTGAACGCAACACGCTCAAGATCGGGGTGATGGACGAGGAGCGCCGGACCAGCGCCAACCTTGCCGCCTGCATCCACGCCGTGCGCAACCGCCTCATGTTCATCAACACCGGCTTCCTCGACCGCACGGGCGACGAGATGCACACCTCGATGCAGGCCGGGCCCATGCTGCGCAAGGGCGACATGAAGACGACCGCCTGGATCACCGCCTACGAAGACCGCAACGTCCAGATCGGTCTGGCCTGCGGACTTTCGGGCAAGGCGCAGATCGGCAAGGGCATGTGGGCCATGCCCGACCGCATGGCCGACATGCTCGAGCAGAAGATCGGCCACCCGCGCACGGGCGCCAACACCGCCTGGGTGCCGTCGCCTACCGCGGCCACGCTGCACGCGACGCATTATCACCGCGTCGATGTCTTTGCCCGCCAGGCCGAACGCCGCAGCGAGCCGGTGGCTTCGCTCGACGCTCTGCTGTCGATCCCGGTTGCCGGAGGGCGCAACTGGTCGGCCGAGGAGATCCGCGAGGAGATCGACAACAACGCGCAGGGCATCCTTGGCTATGTGGTGCGCTGGGTCGATCAGGGGGTTGGCTGTTCGAAGGTGCCCGACATCAACGACGTGGGCCTGATGGAGGACCGCGCGACGCTGCGGATTTCCAGCCAGCACCTTGCCAACTGGCTGCTGCATGGGGTTGTGAGCGCCGAGCAGGTCGATGCAGCCCTGTTGCGCATGGCCGGTAAGGTCGATGCGCAGAATGCCGGGGATCCGCTGTACCAACCGATGGCAAGCGATCCCGCCGGGAGCCTGGCCTTCCAGGCAGCGCGGGCGCTGGTGTTCGATGGCGTTGCCCAGCCCAACGGCTATACCGAACCCCTGCTGCACAAGTTCCGCGCGAGGGTCAAAGCAGCGGCCTAATTCTCCTGCCCGGCAGGTGCATGGAATTGGCGAAAGCACAGCACAGTTGTGCTTTCGCCCTGTGCATGGGCTGATCCTTTTTGACATGCCGCACAAGTCTGGCACCTGCCGAACGAAATAACTGTTCGAGGGAGTGAGGCGGCCATGGGGATGAACACCGAAGAGCTGGA
>Ga0070669_100001305_pt1 | contig 17985 bp, 16 predicted proteins | sample KBSS53metaG_FD_64680 | JGI IMG/M metagenome (GOLD analysis project Ga0070669, IMG submission 64680) | Switchgrass rhizosphere microbial communities from Kellogg Biological Station, Michigan, USA - KBS S5-3 metaG | ecosystem: Host-associated > Plants > Roots > Rhizosphere > Soil ... | reverse complement strand
GCCGCCGTAGTCGCGGACGTAGTCCCGGATCTGCGTCATCTGCGGCCGGGTGAGCTTGAGCGAGGAGACGTTGGACAGGACCACGCCGTCGTACTTCTGCAGACCGGCAATGTCCTTGGGGATCTGCGCCGGCTCCACCACCGTGACCTCGATGTTCTGCGAGCGCAGGGCGGCGACGAACGACTGGGCGTGCGAACGGTCCTTGTCGGCCACCAGCACCTGGGGCCGGCCGCGCACCACCACGGTGCCCACCGCGCGGTTGTTGTCCTCGATGGTGTCGCCGTCGACCTCGAGCGCGGCCTGATAGACGTGAATGCCGCTCTGGTCGAGCGACTGGCGATACGAGAACACGTTCTTGCCGGCGGTGAACCGCACGATCTGCGAGCCCAGGAACTCGCCGTTGCGGAACAGCGAGACCCGCCCCTGCGTCTCCTTGTGGCTCCACGCCACCACCTTGGCCTGGAACGGCTCGCCGTACTTCACCTCTTGCGGCAGCACCATCGACTCGGCCACCACCTCCTGCGTGAAGGTGAGCGGAGCGGCCACGTAGTAGAGGTCGGCGCCGGCGTTCTTGGCGGCCTGGGCGCCGGTCAGCGCGTTCCCCGCGTTCTGCCGGCCGTCGGTGAGCATGACGATGCGGTTGGCGTGGCCGGGCGGCAGCGTGGCCAGCGCCAGCTGGATCGCCTGGAAGATGTTGGTCCCGCGCCCGCTCACCTGGGCCTTGGGACGGTCCACCGTCGGCCGCGTGGACAGGGGCTGATCGACCACCGCCTGCTCACCGAAGACGATCACGCTCTGCCGGTCGCCGTTCTTCATGCCGCGCAGCGACTCGTTCACGAAACGGTAGGCGCGCTCGCGGGCCGCCAGGCTGACGCTGTCGGAGACGTCGAGCAGGAAGACGACGTTCTGCCGGTCCACCCACCGCGGCAGCGTCGGCCGCAGCAGCGTCAGCGCGAGCACGGCCACCAGGACGCACCGCATCCCCAGCGCCCAGCGGTCGCCCAGGCCGATCGGCAGCGTCCACTTCCCGCCGCTCTGCCGCCGCCAGTAGAGCACGCCCTCCAGGGCCAGCAGGGCCGCCGCCAGCGCGACGAAGAACGGCCAGAGGTCACGCTGCAGCGGGACCGGCACGGCCGCCGACTCGGGAGTGCCGCGCGGCTGGGGCAACGGCCGCGGCTCCAGGTTGGACTCGTCGGCGTCCATGAGATTGACGGCGATGCGCAGATCGCCGCGGGCGGTGGACAGCGTGTAGAGGCCGACCTCATCGGTCTCGGTGAAGCTCACCGCGCCGCGGGTCACCGGCGCCTTCACCGTGCGTCCGCTCGGCGTGGTGACGTTGGCCGAGGTGATCCCGTGCGCGACCGGCAGCAGGATCGGCTGCCCGGCGGCGAACTGCAGGCTCGACTGGTCCAGGGCGGCCGGATGCAGCCAGCGCAGCGAGTTGGAGAGGATCAGCGGGAACGCCACGCGCAGCGGGAAGTCGGTCTTGAAGAGGTCGAAGCCCACCACGACGGCCTTGCGATCCGGCTCTTCGAGCGCGTAGAGGATCGGGCCGCCCACCGCCTCGACCAGCGGCCGCCCCGCCGCCAGCGGGCGCAGCCGCATGGCGTCCTCGATGGCGACCTTGGCGAACTCGACGTGACGCATGATCGGGTGCGCCCGATCCCAGTCCATGATGCTCGGACGCTCGAGCCGCCCGAGGACCTCGATCGGCACGTCGGGCGGCACCGTGTTCACGAAGATGAAGCGACCCGATCCCACCCTCGGCGGCGTCACCGAGTCGAGGACGACGACGTCCGCCTCGCCCATGCCTCCCTGGTACTGATCGGGCGTCTTCACGTCGAGCGCGACCTGCGGGTCGGTCTTCAGCACCTTTTCGAGAAAGAGGTTGCCGGGGCTGACCAGCATGACCGCGATCTTGCGCGGCGGCGGGAGCACCGCCCACGCCGTGTTGTCGGCGGCGAGGTCGTCGGTCAGGTGCAGGCGCGCGGTCACCGCGCCGCCGCCGTTGTGACTGAACGGCAGCACGACCGAGCGCCGGACGCTCGGCTCCATCGTCACCGACTTCTCGGCGAGCTTGCGGCCGTCGACCTCCAGCGAGAAGTCGAAGGTCTGGGCCTCGGCCGTGTAGTTCACCAGCGAGACGAACGCCTGGTAGTCGAACGAGCCTGCGTACCCCTTGCGCACCGACAGGTTGGTGATGCCGACGTTCTGGCTGCGGCGCCCGACCCCGACCCAGTGCACCCGCGGATCGTCGATCTCGGGCGAGCGGGCCAGCGTGAAGGCGCCGTCGGTGAAGACGTGGATCTCCGCCCGCGGATCGGCGCCGACCAGCGCCCGTGCGGTGCGCACCGCCTCGATGAGACGGGTGGGCAGGTCGTGTGGCCGCGCGGACCGGATGGCCGCCACCGCGCGGTCGCGGTCACGCGACATCGCGGCGGTGACCGTCGGCTGCACGCCGGCCTCCAGCACCATGACCTCGGCGCCCTCGCGCAGCCGGCGCACGAGCTGCACCGCCTCGCCGCGGGCGGCGTCGAAGCGCGTGGGTGACACGTCGCGCGCCTTCATGGACGCGGAGGTGTCCAGCACGACCACCACCTTGCGCGAGCCCTCGCCCATGACGGTGGCCACCGGCTTGGCCAGGGCCAGGCTCAGCGCGAGCAGGGCGAGGATCTGCAAGATCAGCAGCGGGTCGCGCTGCAGGCGCTGGAAGAACGTGGAGGCCTCGCGGTCCCGCTGGACCGCCTCCCAGAACATGAGGCTCGACACGCGCCGCTCGCGCCGCCGCACCTTGAGGAAGTAGAGCAGCACCAGCGGGAGCGAGAGCGCAAAGGCGGCCAGGGCCAGCGGCGAAAGGAAACTCATCCGAGCATGCGACCTCTCAGCTGGGCGACGACAAAGGCCTCCACCGGTGTGTCGGTGGTGACCCGGTGGTACCCGATCTCCTGCGCCCGGCAAAAGCCCTCGACGCGCTCCAGGAAGGCCCGGAGGCGATCGCGGTAGCCGCGCAGCGCCTCGGCGTCCGCCGTGAGATCGCGGACGTCGCCGGTCTCGCTGTCGATCAGTCGGAGATCCCCGCCCAGCGTCGGGTTCATCTCCTCGGGATCCAGCACGTGTACGAGGTGGACGTCGAACCGGCGCTCGAGTAGCGCCCGGACCCCGCGCTCGAAGCCGGCCGGATCCAGGAAGTCCGACACCACCACCACGAGGCCCGGCTCGCGCGCCCGCATGGCGTAGTTGGCCAGCCCTTCGTCCAGCCGGGTCATGCCGGCGGGCCGGACGTCGGCGAGGAAATTCATCACCGGCAGGATCTGCGCGCGCCCGCGCGTGGGCGGCCAGCCCTCGGCGACGCGCTCGCGCAGGACACCCACGCCCACCCGCTCGTGGTTGGCCAGCCCGACGAAGCCGAGGGCGGCGGCCACCCGCACCGCGTAGTCGAGCTTGGACGGCGCTCCGAATTCCATCGAGGACGAGGCGTCCACCACCAGGTGCAGGCAGAGGTCTTCCTCGTCGACGAAGAGCTTGACGTGCAGCCGTTCGAGCCGGCCGTAGATGTTCCAGTCGACGTAGCGCAGGTCGTCACCGTGGCCGTACGCGCGATAGTCGGCGAACTCCACGCTGTGGCCACGGCGCGGGCTGCGCCGCTCGCCCTTGATGCTGCCGCGGAACGAGCGCCGCGACAGCAGGGACAGGCGCTCCAGCTGAGCGAGGAACTCCGGGGTGAAAAAGCTCGCGCGAGTGGCCGTCGGCACTGCCTATCGCTCGTCGAGTGCCTGGAAGTAGTCCTTGATCTGCGAATGGAAATCGCGGGGCACCGACTCGCGCGTGATCGCGTCTTCCATCATCTTGCGATACTGCCCGATGACACCGAGGTACTGCAGCCGTGAGGCCGTCGCTCCGGCCCGCCCGGTCAGGTTGGTGTCGAACCCGTCCTTGCGCCCGCGCCGCGACTCACCCTCCACGCCCACGTCGTACGGCGTGGAGCGCAGCCGCTGCGTCGCCTCGCCCTTCGGCGAGCCGCTGCGACCTTTGCCGGGCAGCAACCCCTCACCCTCGCCGAAGTCCTGGTCCTCCGGACCGCCGCCCTCACCGCCCCGACGATCGCGGCTGGTGCCGGTCCGGCCCGACTCGCGTCCACCCTTGAGGCCCTTGCCTGAGCGGCCGGCCTCGTCCTGGGCGCGCATCTTGTCGAGGGCACGCTGCATGGCCTCCATGGCCCGGTCAGGCTGGCCGCCCTCCAGCGCCTCCATGCCCTCCGCGGCGTCGCTGCCCCAGTTGCCGCCGCCCTTGCGCCCCAGACGCTCCATCTCCTCGAGCAGCTCGCGGAGCTTCTGCGGCGAGATCTGATCGGGGCGGAGCCCGCTCGACAGCGCCTTGGACTTCTTGAACACCATCTTGTACTGGCTCGTCGTGAAGTCCGACTGCAGATCGGGCAACCGGTCGGCCTGCTCGAGCAGCTTCAGGCGCTCGTCACCCTTCTTGAGGAAGCTCTGGAAGTCGGGACGCTGTGACGACAGCGCGGTGTCCTTGAAGATGGCGGACAGGTCGCCGCTCATCGAGGCGCCGGTGCCCCCCATCTTGGAGGCGAAGTCTCGCTCCTCGAAGGACGGGGACTTCATCCTATCCTTGGCCAGCGGCTGCTTGCGATCTTCCAGCAGGCTCGAGTCCGTGCGCGGCTCGGCCGTGGCGTCCTCGGTCTCCGCGGAGAAATCCGGCAGGCGCCCCGACGGCAGCGGCACCGGCGGCGCCAGGGCCAGGATCACGGCGAGCGCGAGCGGGATCGGCAGAAAGCGCCCGTCGCGCGGGATCACGCGACGGGCCGCGACGCGCGGCTCCAGCTTGTCGATCCGCGCGATGGCGTCCGTCACCAGTGCATCGACCAGCGGCGTGCGGTCGGGGCGTCCCGCCCACTCGAGTGCCGTGGCCACGCGGTCCTCCAGGCCCCAGGCACGATCGGCCAGTCGGGCCGCATCCGGCGATGGCGTGCGCTTGAACGCGCCCCACAGCAGCCCGCCGAGCGTGCCGGCGACGAACAGGCCGCCGGCCAGCGGCAGCGCCCAGCCGCCGATCGGCGTCTTGAGCAGCAGCACCACCACGGCCGCGATGCTGGACCAGAACGCCCCACGCAGCGCGTAGTGCTCGGCGCGCCGCCGCCGGACCTGGGCGGCCACGCGGGCCACCAGCCGCTCGAGAGTCGGCGCCCCTTCGATCGGGCCTTCCGGGCTCACCGGAGAAACGCCTCTTTGCCCTGGACCGCTACCGCTTCAGCGCTCTCGACGATCTGGCCGACCAGCGTGTCGATGTCGATGCCCTCGGCCTCACCCTCGAAGTTGAGGATCACCCGATGGCGCAACGCCGGCGCGGCCAGCGCCTTCAGATCCTCGACGCTCACGTTGAAGCGCCCCTCGGCCAGCGCCCTGACCTTGGCCCCGAGCACGAGCGCCTGTGCCCCGCGCGGGCTCGCGCCGTAGCGGACGAACCGCCGCGCGGCCTCCGGTGCGTGCTGCCACGCCGGATGGGTGGCCATGATGATGGTCGACGCCAGGTCACGCACGTGCGAGGCGATTGGCACCTCGCGGATCAGCTCACGGAACCCCAGCACCTTGGCCCCGCTCATCACGCGGTCGACGCTCACCACACGGGCCTGGGTGGTGCGGTCGATGATCGCATTCAGCTCCTCGATGGCCGGGAAGCGGACGCGCAGCTTGAAGAGGAACCGATCGAGCTGCGCTTCGGGCAGCGGATAGGTGCCCTCCATCTCGATCGGGTTCTGCGTGGCCAGCACGAAGAACGGCGCCGGCAGCGGCCGAGAGGCGCCGCCCACCGTGATCGAGGCTTCCTGCATGCCCTCGAGGAGCGCCGACTGGGTCTTGGGCGTGGCCCGGTTGATCTCGTCGGCGAGCAGGATGTGACCGAAGACGGGGCCGGGCTGGAACTGGAAGTGCTTCCGGCCGTCGGGGTCCTCCACGATGATGTTGGTCCCGATGATGTCGGCCGGCATGAGGTCCGGCGTGAACTGGATCCGCGAGAACGACAGCTCCAAACCTTCCGCCAGCGTCTTGATGAGCAGCGTCTTGCCGAGGCCGGGCACACCTTCCAGGAGCACGTGGCCACCGGCGAACATGCCGATCAGCACGTGGTTGATGATGTCACGGTGTCCGACGATCACCTTCTCGACTTCGGCCCGAAGGCCCTCGAAGGCGGCGACAAAGTCCCGAACTCGAGTGTCCTGCGTCATCGGGGCTCCTCTCCGTGGATACTCACGGCGCGAACGATCCCGAGAGATCGCTCGTGCCGCCAACATTATAGGGACTAGGGGAAGCCCCTACTAGGGGGGCCGTGGTTTCCATGCGCGTGGCGCACGAGATAGCAAGGCCTGAGCCACGGCGATCATCGCGCCATCGGCGACGAACGCCCCCATTGGGGCGCTCGCGCCGCGAGCACTGCGCCGCAAACAGGCAGCGTCCGGCCGGAGGAGGAACGCTCACGTGCACCGAGCTCACGCGGAGGCCACGGCGATGCCCAGGCGGCGGTAGACATCGAGGTAGCCGTCGAGCTCGCGTGAAACAGGGTACTCGCGCTCGACGAGCGCCCGGCCGGCCTGACCCAGACGGCGGCGCAGCCCCGCGTCCTCGGCGAGTCGTTGCGCTCCGGCCGCCAGCTCGCGGTCGTCGGAGAACGTGAGGCCCGTCACGCCATCCTCGACGAGCGCTCGATTCCCGGGCACGTCGGACACGAGCACTGCGCGCTCGAGAGCCAGGGCTTCCAGAATGGAGTTCGCCATGCCGCCCTCGGACAGAGAGCAGTTCAAGACGACGTCGCTCTGCGCCAGCAGCGAGGCCATCTGCGCAAACGGCACCGAACCGACGTGCCGGGTCCACGGGCGTGGCCCCAGCGCTTTTGACAGAGCCTCACCCTCTGCCGGCTCCAGGATGGGCCCGGCGTAGAGGAGCCTCACGCGCGGGTCGGCCGCCGCCACCGCGTCGAGGGCGGCCAGTGGTCGCCGCGGGGCCTTCACCGCCCGGATTCCGGCGGCGAACACGAACAGGATGCGCTCGGCGGGCACGGCCCAGCGCTCGGCGAGGTCGAACGGTGTCCTGCCGTCTAGCCTCACCGACTGGGGCACCACCACGAGCTGACCGCGCATCGACGGAGCGATCTCGAGCACGCGGCCGACGATCGACTCGTGGAAGGCCGTGATCGTGGCGGCTGCCTCGAGCACGGCCCGGACGGCAGCACCGCGCGCGATGTCGGGGAGATCGTGATTGGCGTCGGTGCCCGTGAGCGTGACGACGAGCGGCAGGGCCAGCCTGGACGCCAGCCGGACGCCCACCGGCCCGGCCCGTCCGGCGTGGAAGGCGTGCAGGATCTCGGGTCGATAGGCTGCCACTTCCGCCTCGACCGTCGCGACCGGCGTGACCGACAGGTCCCAGACCCGGACGTCGAGACCCCGCTCACGCAGGCCCCGGGCAATCCGGCCAACAGTGACCGCGTTGCCGCCGACCGACGGGGCCGCGAAGGGGGTCAGGACGGCGACGCCCGGCATGGCCAGAGGATACCCGATGGGCTGGCCGGCCCCGCGGCCCACCCCCGTTCGGAATCGAAAGCAGGGCGTCGCGCATCGATCTATAATGAACGACGATGCCTGGATGTAGCTCCGAGGGACCCTCCGCTATCGAGTGTCGGCAGATCGCCGACCTGCTCGGCGACTACCTCGACGGCTCGCTGCCCCGCGAAACCCGTGAGCTGATCGACTTCCACATCGACGGCTGCGCCCCTTGCGTGGCTTTCGTCAATACGTACCGAGGAACGATGGATGCGACGCGACGCCTCGCCGAGGTACCCATACCCTCGGAGTTGAAGAAACGTCTACTGGCCGTCCTCAAAAGCACCGCCCCCCCGCAGTCTCGCACCTGATCCCGTAGCCCGCTGACCCGAGGTACCCCGGCCCCCGCGGATTGCTCTACGTCAGCTCGCGCGAGGTGATCGTGTAGCGGAAGGTCGTCGGATCGAGGCTGTCCTTGCGCTCGTCGCCGACCTCGGCCTGCGGGTACATGAGGAAGGGCACGGCCTTGCCGGTCGAGTTCGGCAGCTTGAGGTCGTGGGCGTAGTTGTAGGCCAGCCAGTTCATCTCCCACGCGCCGAACAGCTTGCCGCGTGCCTTCTGCGCCTGCGGATCGGTGAGCGCGATGCCGCCGGCCTTTTCCTCCAGCACCACCTTGCGGACGTCGGCGGGATCGACCGGCACCCAGCCGTAGCCGCTCAGAAAGACCTCGGCCCGGCAGTGCTGCGCCTTGCTGATGTCGCCGCTCTTGCCGAGGCTCTTGAACTCGGCGGAGTCGGCGCACCGCACACCGTAGACGTCGCGCGCCGGCAGGCCGGCCGCGCGGGCGAGACCGACGTACAGCGCGTTGAGGTCAGCGCACTTGCCGCCGAGATAGCGCGTCTCCAGCATCGTCTTGATGTCGCCCAGGCCACAGCCCTTGACCTTCGGATCACGGAAGGTGTTGTCCACGATCCACTCGTAGATCGCGCGCGCCTTGGCGACGTCCGCCGTCTGTCCCTTGACGATCGTCATGGACGTATCCAGCACGATGCCGTCGGTCGGGATCAGCCGGGTGGGCTCCAGGTACTTGCGAAGCACCGCCTGGTCTTCCTTGGCCGTGCCGACCGGCGGCTTGGTGACATCCACGAATCGATCGCGGGCGGAGAAGCGGCTGACGATCTCGATCACCGGCGCCTTCTCGGTGGCCGCCCACTCTGCATACACGAAGCCCGCGTCGTACTTGTCGTCGCGGGAGAGCTTGGACGTCGCGGCGTTGCCCTTCCACGTATCGGCGCCCTGGCGGCGGAAGTAGTCGGTGTCGACCATGAGCGGGACGGGAACCCACGCGCGGGTTGTCCCGACCGTGTCGACGACCTCGACCAGCGTCGTCACCTCGAACGACCGCCACTTCGCCTCGTCGGCCTCGGCCTGCCGGGCGAGCCGGGGCAGGCCCGCGAGGAGCAGGCTGGCGCCGACGCCTTGCTTGAGAAACGTCCGTCGCTTCATCTCGTCCCTCCAGGGGAGAACGTCAGATGGCTCCACCGATGTCGATAGCCATCGAGCCTAAAGGGATTCCTGAACAAGGCAAATCGGTAGATCCGATGTGAGGTCTGGTCCTCTCGGGGCTGGGCCGATAGAGGTGGCGCCGCTCAGGGCAGGACGCGGAGTACCGGCTCGACGAGGACCTCGCCGACCTCCCAGCACTCTTCCTGGGCGGCGCGAAAGGCCTCGATGACGCCGCTCGACCGGCCGGGCTCCACCGAGAAGAGCAGGCCCCCGGAGGTCTCGGCCTCCGTGAGCATCGACGCCAGGGCCACCGGCACGGACGCATCGATCTGCAGCCGCGAGCCGAAGGTCGCGTCGAGATGCTTGCGGTTGCGCGACATGCCGCCGCTGAACGACCCGGCCTCGGCCAGGGCCATGGCGCCGGCCAGGAGCGGGAGTCGGGACACCGAGAAGGCGACGCCTACGCCCGAGGCCTCGATCATCTCGGCGGTATGGCCGAGCAATCCGTAGCCGGTGATGTCGGTGGCCCCGGTGGCGCCAAATTGACGCGCCACCCGCGAGGCCACGCGATTGAGCCTCAGCATGCTGACCACGGCGCCCTCGAGCACACCGGCCGGCGCCTTGTCGTTCTTCGCCGCGGTGGTGATCACGCCGGTGCCCAGCGGCTTGGACAGGAACACGCGGTCGCCGGGCCGGAAGCCTCCCTTGATGAGGACGCGGTCGGGATCGACGCGCCCGGTGACGCAGAGACCGTACTTCGGCTCGGCGTCGACGACCGTGTGACCGCCGGCGATGATCCCCCCCGCCTCCGCCACCTTCTCGGCGCCCCCGCGAAAGACCTCGGTGATGATCTTCTTGTCGAAGTCCCGCGGGAATCCCGCCACCGCCAGCGCGAACAGCACCTCGCCGCCCATGGCGTAGACGTCGGACATGGCGTTGACCGCGGCGACGGCACCCCAGGTCCAGGCGTCGTCGACCACCGGCGGGAAGAAGTCGACGGTCTCGACGATCGCCAGGTCGGGTGTCAGGCGATAGACGGCCGCGTCGTCGGCGCGCCCGAGACCGACCAGCAGATTGCGCTCCGCCTCCGCCGACACTCCGGCCGGACGCCTGAGCCCGGCCAACACCTCCTGGAGATCTCCAGGAGCCATCTTGGACGCTCAGCCGGCGCAGGCGGCGTAGGAAGTCAGACGAGTGCGGTCGGGCAGACTCTCGGCCATGGCGGACATGGTACGACTTACGAGGGTCGGTCGGGCGACTGGGATTCGACGAAGGCGAGAAAGGCCTGGGCCAGCGGCGACCGGCTGCGATCGCGGTGCGTGACCAGGTGAAACGCGCGGGAGACGTCGAGGTCGCGGACGGAAACGCACCCTAGCAGGCCGGCCCGGCACTCGTCCTCGACCGCCCGCCGGGAGATGAGTGACACGCCGAATCCGGCGCGGATCGCCTGCTTGATCGCCTGCGTCGAGCCCATCTCGCCAACGATCCGGAAGGCGCCGAAGTCCAGACCGACCGCTCCCAGCGCGCGCTCGAGCGTATCCCGTGAGCCCGAGCCGCGCTCTCGCAGGATGAGCGGCTCGTGGCGGATGTCCTCGACGGTGATGGCCGCCCGGCCCACCCACGGGTGATCGGGCGCCACCACGACGACCAGCTCGTCGGCCATCAGCTGGCGGCTGTGGAGACTCCGCCCGGTGGGTCGCACGCCGACGATACCGATCTCCACGCGCCCGGCCTCGACCCATTCCTGCACGACGCGGCTGTCGCCGATCAGGAGCGAGACCGCGATCTCGGGATGCTTGGTCCGGAAGGCGCCGATCAATGCCGGCAGCACGTACTCACCGGGAATGCTGGAGCCGCCCACCACCAGCTCTCCGCTCACCCGCCCCTGGAACTGGTCGACCGCCTGCTGCGCTTCCCCGGCCAGCGTCAGGAGCTTGCGGGCGTAGCCGAGCAGCAGCTGTCCGGCCGGCGTTGGCGCCGCACCCCGACCCAGCCGATCGAGCAGCTGGACGCCGAGCTCGTCCTCCAGCGCGCGGACGTGCTCGGACACGGTGGGCTGAGTGAGAAACAGGGCTTCGGCCGCGCGCGAGAAACTACCGAACTCGGCAACCCGAACGAAGATCTCGAGCCGGCGCAGGTCCATCAAAAAACGCGAAGGGCCCGGACGGGCCCTTCGGGATCGACGCCGATCACGTCGAGGAGGATGTGATCAGTGGCAACCGCACCCGCCGCCGCCACAGCATCCACCACCACCGCCGCCGCTCGGCATGGACGCCACGACGCCGCCGTCGCTGCGCAGACCGAACACCGAGAGCTTGCGCGTGATGTCACCGCTGGCACACGTGGGACACGCGACCTTGGCCGCGGCCCCCGGTACGTACTTCTCGAAGTCGGCGCTGCAGCTGCGGCAGCGGTACTCGTAGATGGGCATCGATCACTCTCCGCCGCGCTGCACGTAGCTCTTCACGAACTCCTCGGCATTCTCCTCGAGAATGTCGTCGATCTCGTCGAGGAGCTTGTCGATGTCTTCCTTGATCTTCTTGCCCTTCTTGGCGATCTCGGGGCTGGCCGCCGCGCCGTCGCCGCCGCCTTCTGAGGGTTTGGTCGGCCGCGTCTCTTTTCTCTTCTGTTCTGCCATGACGCCCTCCATGGGGCCCAAGCCACAGTAACGACCGACCGGTGACCATCGCCGGCGTTGCGCCCTACAAACCCGATTCTAACACCGCGCCGGACCCCGCAATATGTTTGATGGCGGCCGGGGTGCGCGATCAGCGCCCCGGAGGCCGGAAGTGCTTGCTCAGACTCAGCGTCTGATGCTGGTACGAGGAGCGCAGCCCCACGCCGTACACGCGGCTCGGCCGCCCGCGCAGCGCCTCGAACCACACCTTGAACGACGTCTGCCCGTCGTAGACCAGGAACGGCACCTCCCGGGCCCGTACCTCCATAACCACCTTCGTGCCCAGCACGCTCCCGTCCCCGAACCCGAAGCCGGGATCGAAGAACCCCGCGTAGTGCGTCCGGATCTCGCCCGCGCCGGCGTCGTAGACCACCATCTCCGCGGCGTAGTTGGGCGGCACGCGGATGCGCTCCTTGGAGACCAGGATGTAGAAGCGGTTGGCTTCCAGGATGTACGCGTCGCGCCCCGGCCGCTTGATGGGCTCCCAGAACTCGGCCGCGTCGTAGTGCCCCACCCGAGCCAGGTCCACCGCGGGCGGATTGGGATGCGCTCGGTAGCCGATGATGCCATCGGTGGCACGGCCCGACAGATCGACGCCCATGCAGAGCCCGTCGTTGAAGGCGACCCGTTCCAGCGGGATCGGCCGGTCGTCGTCGTCGTAAAGCAGCGGGCCGGACCGATACAGCTCGCGCAGGCCGGCGTCGCCGATGGTGGTGTCGCCGGCCAGGAGTCTCAGCTGGTTGAGCGACGCGCCGGCGTGGACCCGGATCGGGAAGGACTGGGGCGACACTTCCAGGTAGAGCGGCCCGTGATAGCCGGGCGCGATCTCGTCGAAGCGTGGCGTACGGTCGGTGATGACGCGCGTGAAGATGTCGAGCCGTCCGGTCGTGCTCTTGGGATTCGAGCGGCCGCGCACGTCGCCGGGCAGCGCCAGCGACTCGAGCAGCGGCACCAGGTATACCGAGCCACGCTGCAGCGTGGCGCCCTCGGCCAGCGACAGCCGATCGATCACGAGGTCGTTGTCGCCCGAGAGCCTGCCCTGCACCGTCTCGCGGAAGGGCAGGAAGCTGGCGCGCAGCTGATAGGCCAGCGGGCCCAGGCGAAGGTCGAGACTCGCGGGTTGAAACTGCTCGTCGCCCAGCGGGGTCGGCGCGGTGATCCATCCCGACTCGACGGCGGCGCGCAGGGCCACGTCGGGCAGGACGCCGGCGCCGCACCCGCCGTCCGCCGCACCGTCAGGCTCGCGCATGCCGCTCACTTAGCATCGGCCCCGCGCCGCCGTCAAGGCACCCTCACCGCCCCTTCGGTGTCCACGGCGAAGGTGCGGGCGGTCCCCTCGATTCCCGCCGCGCGCAGCGCGGTCTCCATGGCGCGGGCGACCGGCTCGGCGTCGTCGCCGACGGCGGCCAGCAGCGACGGCCCCGCGCCCGAGAGCACGCAGCCGAGCGCGCCCGCGCGCCGCGCGGCGTCCACCACGGCGGGCATCCACGGAAACAGCCGCAGACGGTAAGGCTGATGCAGACGGTCGTCGAGCGCGACATCGAGGACGTCCAGGCGCTCGGTCTGCAGCCCCGCCAGCAGCAGCGCCACGCGTTGCACGTTGAACACGGCATCGCTGCGCGGCACCGACGCGGGCAGCACCGCGCGCGCCTCCGCGGTGGCGCTGGTCACGGTGGGCACGAGCACGACCCAGCGGACGGCCGCGGGCACCGGGAGCGCGACGGCGGTGATCCGTCCGTCGGGGCGCGCGCACGACACGGTGAGTCCGCCGTAAAGCGCGGCCGCGACGTTGTCGGGGTGGCCTTCGGCCCGCGCCGCCATCGCGAGCAGCGCCGGACGCGACAGCGGGTCGCCGAGCAGCGCGTTGCCCGCGACCAGCCCGCCGACCCAGGCCGCCGCGCTCGAGCCCAGACCGCGCGCCGCCGGAATCCGGTTCAGACACGTCAGGGCACAGCCTTTGAAGGCGCGCCCGGCCGCCTCGTACGCCATCTGCACGCCGCGCGCGACGACGTTGTGCTGATTCGGCGGCAGTCGCCCGGCGCCCTCGCCCTCGACGTGCACCGTGACGCCCTCGCTCTCCTGCGCCGTGACCTCGTTGTACAGCGCCAGGGCCAGGCCCAGCGCGTCGAAGCCGGAGCCGAGGTTGGCCGAGGTGGCGGGGACGCGAACGCGGACGGACATTACCGGCTCAGAGGCGCTTGAGCAGCCACTCGGGGGTGAGCGAGATCGCCCAGGAGTTGAGCACGATGTAGTAGTTGGTCATGACGAGCACGCCGACCACGATCAACAGGAGCCCGGCGCCCCGCTCGACGATCGGGATGAACGGGCGATAGCGCTTGAAGAATCTAAGGAAGGCGCCGAGCGCGATCGCCGAGACCAGGAACGGTACGCCGAGCCCCGCCGAGTAGGCCACCAGCAGACCGATGCCGCGCCCGACGGTCTCGGCCGTCCCGGCCAGCGAGAGGATCGCACCCAGGATCGGGCCCACGCACGGCGTCCATCCGATCGCGAAGGTGACACCGACCAGGAACGAGCCGACGTAGCCGGCCGGCTTCTCCCTGATCTGGTACTGCTGCGTGCGGTTGAAGACGCCGATCTTCAGCAGGCCGGCGATGTACAGGCCGAAGACGATGATCAGCGCGCCCCCGATGCGGCGGATCCACTCCCGGTGCTCGAGCAGCAGCTGACCGGCCGCGCTGAACGAGGCGCCCAGCGCCACGAACACGACCGAGAAGCCGACCACGAAGGTCATCGCGTGGATCATCACGCGCCGGCGGGCGGCGGAGGTCAGGTCTTGCGACAGGTCCGCCACCGACATGCCGGTGATGAACGACAGGTACGACGGAAACAGGGGCAGCACGCACGGCGACAGGAACGAGAAGAGCCCCGCGCTGAAGGCCACGAGCACGCCGACCGAGCCGCGCATCCTAGCGCGCCAGCCCTTCGATCAGCGAGTGGGCGGCGTCGTTGTCCCAGTGGCGGGGGCCGATCGCCAGCGCGGCCAGCGTGCCGTCGCGCGCGACGATGAAGCTCGAGGGCAGCGCGCGCACGCCGTAGGTGTTGGCCATGTTCATCGACGGATCGAGCGCCACCGGAAACGAGAACTTGCGGGCCATCAAGAACGGGGCGACCAGCTTCGAGTCCGCGTCCACCGACACGGCGACCAGGGTGAAGCCTCCGTCACGGTGCTGGCGGTACAGACGTTCCATCGCCGGCATCTCCTCCAGGCAGGGCGGGCACCAGGTCGCCCAGAAGTTGATCAGCACGACCTGCCCGTGGTGATCGAAGAGCCGGAACTTGCCGCTGCCCGGCGTGTTCAGCGAGAAGTCCTCGGCGCGCTTGGTCCGCGCCGGCTTGATGAGATCGAGCTCGCGAATGGCGTCCGCCAGCGCCAGCACACGTCCGGCGCGGGGTTGAGCCGCCACCGTGGCCTTCGCAGGGCCGGCGACCGTGACGGCAGGCGACGGGCCCGAGACCTCGCCGCCCGAGCGATTCTCGCCGGCAAACAGTCCGACGGCCGCCGCGACGGCGACCAGGGTGAGCGCGATCACGATGGCCAGCAGCGGTCGCATCGAATCAGGGGCAGTATACCTCCGATATCGTCTCCATCCACTCGGACACCCCTGTATTCCGGGAGGATAGAGGGGCCAATGAGCCACGCGCGTGTGCGCTTCGCCCCCACGCGCACGTTGACCGCCGTCACGCTGTCAACGCTCCTCGGGTGCACGGCGATCGGCATTCCGGTCACGTCCGACCCCGGTGAGAAGCTGCACTATGCGTATCAGCTCATGAACCGAGGGCGATTCCTCCCGGCGGAGTGGCTGACCCAGGAGTCGCTCGACATCTACAGACAGCGAGGAAACGAGCTCGGCATGGCGGAGGCCTACCATACGTTCGGCAACCTCTATAAGAACAGCGGCTACATCGAAGGGTACGTGCGGCCGCGCACGAGGTTCGGCACCGTGACCGAGGCGTACGGCAAGTCGATCGACAACTTCACCCGCGGCAAGATCCTGTTCGAGAAACACGACGACTATGCCGGCGCCACCAGGTGTCTCGTCGGCATCGGCAACGGGTACGCGCTGCTCGGCGACAAAGCCACGGCCTGCGAGAGCTACGCGGAGGCGCTCCCTTCTTTCGACATGGCCCGCCAGAGAAACCCGTCGGTCCGCTTGCCGATCTTGACCGGCTACCCAGACGCCCCGGCCCTCATCAACGCGTTCATGGACCAGGACGGGTGTCCCGATCGATGACGCGCGAACGCCAATCGCCCCGCGCCGATGGGGCCGCTCACCTCTGATACTATTCAGGCCACCCTCGATGACGCCCACACGCAGCCGCCCCCTGACCATCGTCGCCGACGACCTCACGGGCGCGTGTGACGCGGGCGCCCTCTTCACCGGCCGCGCTTCGGTTCCCGTCACCGTCTGGCCCCGCCGTGCCGTGGCGGACGCCGCCGTCCGGGTCGTGGACACCGAGACTCGCCGCCTCACCACGGAGGAGGCGGCCGAGCGCGTGGCCACCGTTGGCAGCGGCGGACGGGCCGGCCGCCACTTCAAGAAGATCGACTCCACGCTGCGCGGCCCGATCGGCGCGGAAGTCGATGCGCTCATGCGCGCCACCGGTGCGGTCACCGCCATCGTCTGTCCCGCGTTCCCGGCCCAGGGACGTGTCGTCCTCGATCGCGTGTGCCTGGTGAACGGCGTGCCCGTCGCCGACACCCCCATCGGACGGGACCCGCTGTTTCCCGTCCTGAGCTCGAGCGTGGTGGAGACGCTGCGACCGCAGTGCAACCGCGCCCTGTCTTGGATCCCGATCGATCAGCTGCGCACCGGCGTCGAGGCGCTCTCCGCCCGGATCGGCCGTCTGGCCGGCACGATGATCGTCGCCGACGCCGAAACCGACGCCGATCTCGACACGCTCGTCGAAGCCGCGCTCATCGCCGCGCCCTCACCGCTGCTCGCCGGTTCTGCGGGCCTCGCCCGCGCGCTCGCCGCGCGGCTCGGCCTGCTGCCGGAGCGCGTCGAGCTGCCCACCGGACCGCGCTGGCTCCTCGTCGCCGGCAGCGTGCAGCCGGCCACCCGCCGCCAGATCAAGGAAGCGCGCGCCGCCGGACTCACGGTGCTGGCGACGTCGGAGCGGCGGGTGAGCGATCCGGCGGAAGCGCTCGCGCGCCTGGCCGCGCAAGCCGTGGCGGCGATCGACAAGGAGCGGTGGGACCTCGTGGCGGTGACCGGGGGCGAGACCGCGGTGGCGCTGTGGTCCGCGCTCGGCGCCGACCGTCTCGACCTGCTCGGCGTTCCCGCTCCCGGACTGGCGCTCGGCCACCTCCGCGTGCGCGGGCGCGAGCCGCTTCCCCTGCTGACCAAGGCGGGCGGGTTCGGCCCGCCCGACCTCTTCGTCTCACTCCAGAAGGAGGCCGTAGCGTGAGCCAACCGGTGCTCGGCGTGACCATGGGCGATCCGGCCGGCGTGGGGCCGGAGATCATCGCGCGAGCGGGCGCGGAGTCCTCGGTGCGGACGGCCTCGCGCCCGGTGGTGCTCGGCGCGGCCACCACGATGCGGGAGGCACTGGCCCTCGTCGGCTCGCCGCTGACGCTGCACGCGGTCGACCGGATCGCCGACTGCCGCTGGGCGGACGGGACGCTCGAGGTGCTCGACTTCGCCAACGTCGACATGGCCACGCTGCCGCGCTGCGAGGTCAGCGCCGCCGCCGGGCGCGCCGGCTACGAGTACCTCGAGCGCGCGATCCGCCTGGCCCTGGCTGGCGAGATCGATGCGATCGTGACGGCGCCGCTCAACAAGGAGGCGCTGGCTGCGGCGGGCGTCAAGCACTCCGGGCACACGGAGATCCTCGCCGAGCTGAGCAACACGCGCGACTACGCGATGCTGCTGATGGGCAAGGAGCTGAAGGTCATCCACGTCACGACCCACGTGCCGCTGCGCCGCGTGCCGGACCTGGTCACCCGCGACCGCGTGCTGCGCACGATCCGGCTGGCCCAGCGCACGCTCGAGGGTCTCGGTCAGCCGCGCGGCCGGATCGCCGTGGCCGGCCTGAACCCGCACGCGGGGGAGGACGGGCTCTTCGGCGACGAGGAGGGTCGCGAGATCATCCCCGCGATCGAGGCCGGCCGCGCCGAAGGACTCAACATCACCGGCCCCCTGCCCGCCGACACCCTCTTCTCCCGCGCGCGCGGAGGGGAGTTTGATATCGTCGTCGCGATGTATCACGACCAGGGCCACATCCCCGTGAAAAC
>Ga0070669_100001295_pt1 | contig 18071 bp, 18 predicted proteins | sample KBSS53metaG_FD_64680 | JGI IMG/M metagenome (GOLD analysis project Ga0070669, IMG submission 64680) | Switchgrass rhizosphere microbial communities from Kellogg Biological Station, Michigan, USA - KBS S5-3 metaG | ecosystem: Host-associated > Plants > Roots > Rhizosphere > Soil ... | reverse complement strand
GATCCTGGGGTTTCGCTGCGCTACACCCCAGGCTTTATGCCGTCGTCCGCCCCGCGGACTGACTGCAGAGGAACCCACCCGCTACCGCGCGGTGGTACTGACCTCATATTCACCGACGCTTTTTCGCTCTTGCTTTCGGTGGCGTGCGCGTCGACTTCGGACTCCGTCTGGTGTTCTTCGCGGTTCGCGATTTGGTTCCGACTCTCGCTAACGCCGGCTGCGATTGCGAAACTTGCTCTGACGCCTGGGCCACTGGCGCCGGTGGGCCAACTTCGTCCAGTGCGGCCGTAATTAAATCGTCGTTGGGGCGCTGCCCGTCAATGAAAGCAAAGACGTGGTAATTGGCGCCGCGTTCGCGAATGACTTCAATGCGGCCTTCGTTCTTCAGGCGCGCGAGTTCGCTCATCACGAAGTTCTGTTCGGCATTACTCATGTAACGATAATCGATGTCGAACGCGAGGCCAGTGGAATGCGGCGGCGTGTCAATCGTTACGGCATAGCGGTTAACTCTGCGCAGAGCGTGCTGATATTGTTCCGGTCGAATCAAAGAGCTTACCGGGAGTGGGCGCGCAAACTGATCGTGGTAACGTTTGGCAATTTCTTCAAGCACCTTCAGCGCCGGCGGTCTTAGTGAGCTAAGCAGATAGACTTTTAAAGTCTGGCGGTCAGATGCGTCGTCGAGATTGAAGGAACGGCCGCCGAAATTCTTTGCCAGCGCTTGTAACAAATCGTAATCGCGCAAGAGCCTCGACCCGCTCGGCGACGAACCGGAAGCTTGACCGTAGTATCGACTCAACAACGCTTTGTCTTCCTCGTTGGATTTTAACTTCTGTCTTAGCGCGGCGATGTCAAACGCCCTCCCTGACGGTTGGGCTACTGCCCCGCTTTTATCCAGCTCAGCTTGTTTTGTGTTTGCGCGGTCTTTCACCGCGTCGAAATCGGACCGAGACTGAGACTGCAAATCCGAAAGTTCCTTTTGCAGTTTCGCGTGCTCAGTTTCCAGCCGCGCGTAGGCATCGCGCAGTCCGGCTTCGTCGTCAAGCGCGAGATTCTGATCGGCGACATACCTGGTGAACGCGTCACCATCCACCCTCGCCCCGACGCCGAAAAGGATATAGGTATCGGTGACGGCCGGTAGAGGAACCAGTTCGCCGCGTTGAACCGACGCGGCCAGATCTACAAAATCCTGCACCGGCTGCAGGTTGAATTTTTTGACTTCAGCAACCTGTGTTGCCAGGAACCAACGCCGCTCATCGTAATGCCGAAGCTCTGAGGGAATTTCGATTGCCACGTTTCCGGTGTCGCCGCGAGCTTCCTTTACCTTCTCCATGCTGGCCCACCAGTCGGGATCTGAAGCGCGGATTGCAGGCGCGGCTGAAGATTCGCTCGCCGTTGGCGGTTTCAGCGTGAAGCGAGTCAAAGCCCACACGCCGGCAGCGAGCGCCGCAATTACGACGAACAGCAGAAGAAGATACCGCGCTTTTGGGATCGTCATCGAAACAGACTACCCCGCAACTGGTGTCGAAATGATTATGCAAATTGAGGAGAAGTGTGCGAACTGGGAAAGCGACGGTCCCCGATGAGTGATCGGGCGGTGGTCAGCGGCGACAATGTTTTGCGGCTCTGCCGCAGCACAGTGCGGTAAGGCTCAGCCTACCGATAGTCTCCAAAGATCAGTTGAGGCTACGCCTCTGAGCTATGAGGCGTAGCCTCAATAATGAATAAGACCTTGCGGAAAGGCAGAGCCTTTCCGCACTGTGCGGCGGCACAGCCGCGATGACAGCTATTATTCTTTCAAAGCTGTTATCGGCCGACGGCTTTGCGGATGCGCGCGAGGTGGTGCCAACTATGTCGCAGCGCATGGTCCTCGATAACAAACTGCGCCGTCACCGGCGCGCCGAAGCTAAGCGAGAAGGGCGCCGCCTGGTCCAGTTCCGCGTCGGTGAAAGCGCGCACGGCCGTAGCGGCTGTGCGACTGTTCCGTCGCAACAGTTCAATGGTGTCAGCCTTGCTTGTTGCTGACTGCTCGAGTGCGTGTTTGGCGTTCATGTCGGCGACCGCTTCCCAGGTTACTTCGGTAACGGCATTGCCGCCGGCGATTGCCCGCGCGACTTCAATCTCGACCGGATAGACGCTGGCCACGTGATGCACGATGACGCCAATTGGACGACGATCGGTGGCCGTGACCGGCATGGCCCACTCTGCCTCGGAGAGTTGTTCGGCGAATGCGGCTAACAGCGCGGCTCCCTGCTCGATGCGATCCGCTAATGCCTCGGCCCGTCGATGGCCGGGAATTTCCTGCTGGTCAGTGTTGCTTTCAATAGTTGTTGCGGTTGCGCTCATGTTTCGTTCCTTCCGTTAGATAAATAATGCAAAGAGAGGCATGCGATTCTTTAACCATGATGGCCTTTCCCGATGGGAGAGGGAAACGTTTGTCTATTTTGTTAACGCGTAATAGCGGCGACGAAAGGGCCAAGCGGAGGGACTGTTTCTGCGGCAGCGCCGCACGGAGAAGGTAGCCAGACGTGAAACGTCTGGGCTCAGATTTGGTATTTCTATGGCGCGTTGGAGACGCGCCCCGAATTCTTTGCGCGTCTTCAACGCGCGCATCAACACTCTGCGAGCCCAGAGGTTTCACCTCTGGCTAACTTCCCATTGCCGCTTCGCGGCAAAGAAATGAATGAGTGAGGCACGTTCAATCTTCTCAGACATGCTGATCGACGAGGATTGGGTTCCCGTCGGGATCAGTAACGATGAAGCTGGCTGGGCCGGTTGTGCTCTCGTCGGCCTCTTGTTGCAACTGCACGCCCTGCGCCTTTAGCTGGCGCTGCAGGTCGCGAACGTCGGTGAATGAAGCAAGCTTCTCAGCATTGTGGTCCCAACCGGGATTGAAGGTGAGAATGTTTTTGTCGAACATCCCCTGGAACAGACCGATAACATGATCGCTGTTCTTCATGATTAGCCAATTCTGCGATTGATCTCCCATGAAGACTTTGAATCCCAGCTTTTCGTAAAAGAGTCTTGAGGCCTCGATATCTTTTACTGCCAAACTAACCGAGAAATTTCCCAGGTCCATGATTTCCTCCTAAGGCTAGTCTTCCTTTTGTAGGGGCGCACCTGAGTGTGCGCCCAGGGCGGACACGCGGGGTCCGCCCCTACAGCGTCGCTTCGCGTTTCATCTTCTTCCGGAGAATCGCCGCGGAGATTAACGTTACGAGCAGGCCGACCGGAAACGGTTCGGTGAATGTCACCGCCGCGTTGATCAGCGGATTGGCATACATCGCCTTGAAGCTTTTCATCTGCTGCACCTGCGCGTCGATCGCTTGCTGACTGGCGCCCGAGGCGCGTGCTTTTTCGATCACGTAAGCGGAATACTTGTCGAGGAAGTCAGGCATGAAGTTGAAATAAAGAATCTCCCACGCTACGACATAACAAACACAAGCAATGAGGGTAATTAGAATTCCTACCGCGAAGGCGCGGCCGAAGGAGATGTGGCCCTGACCGATATTTTCGCGATACGAGCGGATGCCGAAGAACACCATCATAAACGCGAGAATCATCGTGGTGTAGCCGATGATGAACCCTTTGTCGAAACCGATCCGGTCGACGAAAGGCAGCGTGGCAAACATCATCACCGCCATGACGGCGCCGCCGATTAGGCCGAAGGTCAATACAGTTTTCTTCATCGCAATGGCTCCTTTGAAGCAGTAGTCAGAAGACAGAAGACAGAAGACAGTAGACAGTAGACAGTAGTCAGCAGGGAAAGTAGCTGACTGGTGGCAGTGATGTCGTCATACTTTCGGATGATTTCGCTGTTTTGGGCGAGAAATAATACTTTAGTTTGAGAGTTTTTGGACTTTGCTCTTTGGTTTTGCTCTTGGGTCTTGGGTCTTTGAACTTTGAACTTAGAGCTTTGTACTGGTTCTATGCTTGAGTGTGATTCTGAACTTCAAGCACAAAGTTCTAAGCACGAAGTTCAAAGTTCTAAGTTCAAAGACCCAGGACCAGTTGTCACGGAATCAATCCGAGTTCCTTGCCGCGCTGCACCGCCTGCGTCCTGCGTTTGGCGTTGAGCTTATCGAAGAGCCGACTGGAGTGAGTCTTGACGGTGTTCTCGCTCACGAAGAGACGCTCAGCAATTTCGCGATTGCTCAGCCCCTGAGCGATCAATCCGAGGATTTCCAGTTCGCGTTTAGTGATCCCGAGTTCCTGGAGCCGTTGTTCGTCGAGGGCAAAGGGTGTCCCGGCGGGAACGAAGACTTCTCTTTCGACGATCAGCTCCCGTTCGACGATGACCTGCTCCTTCCGCGTAAGCTTTAATCCGAACCAGACGCCGGCCGCGGCGAAGACCAGCGCGATCAGCCCGCCGTAAATTTCGATGGAGTGCTCGAGGACAATGAAGCGATACTCGATGAGCCTCAGCGCCGCGATCAGCAGCCCGCCGCAAAGGCCGTAGATGAGCGCGTAGATAAGCACCTGTTTCTTCACTTGATACGCTATTCGCAGATTACTCAGTTGACTCAGATTAAGAACAGGAATCAGCTATGGAAGCATGCTCTTGGATGAAACCTCCGGGTCCAGCGGGGCGAAAAAGTCTTTCACCTTTTTGGAAAACGCCAGGCGGAGAATTAAAAGCAGTAGTAGGCCGTTGGTGCAAACCGCGGCAATAACGCCGCCAACTAACTCGGCGTTGTTTTTGTATTCATAGTATGGGTATGGTCCTGAGGGGCTAAACAGTTGGCCCATGAGCACCAGTCCCCAGAAAACCAACAGGAAAACTACCCCCAGCCAGCGCCCATAACCGTTCCTCTTCGCCAGACCCCAAAAAGTAGTTAGAAGAAACACTCCGATGAAGGTTACGACTAAACACAAGAAGATCACGCCGGCGACGGGAAATGGTTCTTCACTCCGCAGGCGATGCGCCAAATTCAACAGCACCACTACGAAGATTAGCAGGGCAGAGAGGGCGAGCAATATTTGAGTCAGCCAAACGGCTGGCGGACGTTTTGGTTTTGTAATCATGTGCTTGTTAAGCCGCGAGTGAAGCTTGAACGGAAAGCGCTCAGTTTATAGGTAGAACCCTAAATTGAAAAACCTCTGCGCGAGCGCTGAAGCGCTGAAACGGCGGGAGTCCCGGCAGCCTGCGTGGAATGCCATCCAGTTTGTCCATGCAAAAGACGAATGAACCCGCAGCTTGAGCGGCGAGACGCCCGCAGTCCCAGTAAATTTATTTGCCTGAAACGCAGGGTAACCTATAATCCACTCGCAATTATTCAGCCTTGATTCCACTCCGCTGCCGCTAAGTCATTCCTATATGACCGCCAAAGAAACAGCTGTTCAGAAACCTGCGAGCGCCGAAGCGCAGCTCAAGCGCTTTATCGGAAAGTTTGATCCGAAAAACCAAACATTGATTCGTGCCATCCGCAAGGCTTTGCGCCAACGTCTGCCAACTGCGAACGAATTCGTCTACGATAATTACAACTTCTTCGTCATCGGCTATGGCCCGAGCGAACGCCCGTCTGAATGCATTCTTTCAATGTATGCCGGCGCGAGCGGCGTAGGCTTATGTTTTCTCTACGGCGTTACGCTGCCCGATCCAAAAAAAATCCTGCGCGGGTCGGGTAACCAAACTCGTTCCATCCGCCTTGAATCCGCCGATGTGTTGAAGCGTCCGGAAGTTGAGACTCTTATCCAGGCGGCGTTGGCCCAGTCCAAAGCACGTATGCCGTCCAACGGCCGCGGCAAACTCATCATTCGCTCAGTTTCAGCGAAACAGCGGCCGCGGCGGAAACCCGCGAAGTAATCGTGAAGAGTCGCCGCGCATTAACGCGAATGGGCGTGGATATGAAAGAAAACGTCAGGTGCTTGCCGCTACATTGTTCCTATTCTTATCTGCGAATATCCGCGTTAATCCGCGGCTAGTAATTTTGGATAACTACGGATCATGAACGACAACACCTTCACGCCGGCAGATTTTCACGGCGCTCCCCGTGAGCGGCCGCGCGCATTGGATACGATCGTTTACGGCGGCATCGTCGTTGCGATTCTCGATGGCCTGTTTGCTTTCGTGTTTTACGGTCTAATACTGGGCGTGAAGCCGCTGCGAATTTTTCAGTCAGTCGCCTCCGGGTTGCTCGGCAGGTCGTCGTTCGACGGCGGCGTCCGCACGTTCGCGTTCGGTCTCGGGCTGCATTTGGTTGTGGCGATATGTATCGCCGCCGGGTTCTATCTTGCCAGTCTAAAGATGCCGTTCCTGATTCGTCACGCGGTTGCTTCCGGCCTGATTTATGGCCTCATCGCTTATCTGGTGATGAATTATGTCGTCATCCCGCTTTCGAAGATTGGGCTGAGACCGACGACGTTGCGCGTTTTCCTGCCGGCATTTATTGCGCACGCCTTTCTGGTAGGATTGCCAATCGCCTTGCTGGCGCGACGTTCCGCTCACGCGTCGCAGAAGAACTAAAACATGACTGCCAAGCCTAAGACTATCGATGAGTATCTCGCGCCTTTGAGTAGCGAGCAGCGTACGACGCTCGAAAAATTGCGCAAGGCAATCAAGGCGGCGGCGCCGAAGGCGGAAGAGTGCATCAGCTACGACATTCCTGGCTTTCGTTTGGAGGGAAAGATGCTGGTTTCGTTTGCTGCCTGGGCCAACCATTGCGCCTTTTATCCCGGTTCGCATGCCTTGAAGGTTCATCAGGACGAACTCAAGGCCTACGGGACCAGCAAAGGTACGATCAGGTTTGAGGCGGACAGCCCGTTGCGGGCGACGCTCGTGCGGAAACTGGTGAAGAGCCGGATTGAAAGTATTGCGCTCGCCAAACGAAGCTCTAAGAAGTAAGCCGCAGATTTACCCGGATGAAACCGATCTGAAAAAGACTGCGCTTTAATTGCTGACTCTTAATCCGTGTGTTTCCGCGTAAATCCGCGGCTAATTAGGTCGGAGCAACGAATGACTAAAAGCCAAAACCTCTGGGGCGGGCGGTTCGCGCAGGCCGCCGATCCGTCCTTTGTCGCGTTCAATAATTCCTTCAGCTTTGATCGCCGGCTGTTGCACGCAGACATTCGCGCGAGTGCCGCGCATTGCAATAGCCTCGCTGCGGCTGGCGTTATCAGTGTTGACGAAGCCGACAAGATCAAAGCAGGTCTGCAAACGGTGCTCGAACGCTGCCAGGCCGATAGCAATTATTTTGATGAACTGGAATCCGAGGATGTTCATTCGTTTGTCGAAGCGCGCCTGGTCGAGATCGTTGGCGACGCGGGACGCAAGTTGCACACGGGCCGCAGCCGCAACGATCAAGTTGCCACTGACCTGCGTCTTTGGTTACGTGAGGCGATTGATCAACTTGAGAAAGAACTCAGTGCAACTCAGGAAACTCTGTTGAAGTTTGCCGAGGACAATGTTGACGCAGTGCTGCCGGGATACACGCACCTGCAGCGCGCGCAACCAGTTCTGTTTGCGCATTGGTGTCTCGCCTATTTTGAAATGCTGGCGCGAGATCGCGAGCGGTTTCAGGAAATGCGCAAACGTGTGAACGTCTTGCCCCTGGGCTCGGCGGCACTCGCCGGTTCCTCGTTCAATATCGATCGCGATGCGGTAGCTCGTGAGCTGGGCTTCGAAAGCGTTTCGCGTAATAGTCTCGACGCGGTGAGCGATCGCGATTTTGCCGTCGAGTTTGTGAGCGGCTGTGCGCTGGTGATGGTTCATCTTTCAAGGCTGGCGGAAGAAATTATTCTCTACTCGACGACTGAGTTTGGTTTTTTTGAGTTGAGCGATGCAGTGGCGACGGGTTCAAGCCTGATGCCGCAGAAAAAGAATCCGGACTCGATGGAGCTGGTGCGCGGAAAAGCGGGACGGGTTTTTGGTCACTACCTCGCGCTGCTTACGATGTTGAAGGGCCTTCCGCTCGCCTACAACAAAGACATGCAGGAGGATAAGGAAGCGATCTTCGACTCATTCGATACGACCTTCGCTTCTCTTGAAGTCTCGGCGTTGGTGCTGCGGAACACGAAACTGAACGGAGAACGGATGCGCGCGGCGGCGTCTCAGGGAATGATGAACGCCACAGAGTTGGCTGATTATCTAGTGCGCAAGGGAGTGCCGTTTCGCGAGGCGCACGAGACGGTAGGAAGGATTGTGGTTAGCGCGATTGAAAAGGGAGTCGAGCTGGAAGAGTTGCCGTTGGACGAGCTGCGAAGATTCTCGGGCGCGATTGACGAAGATGTGTTTGCGTCTCTAACGCTCGAGCAGACGCTGGCGGCAAAATCGTTACCCGGTGGGACAGCGCCGGCTCGCGTTCGGGAGGCGCTTCGGGAAGCGCGAGCGTTGCTGTGAGAATCTCTGACGCCGCGATAATTAATTTGCCGCGGATTCACGCGGATGAACGCGGATCGGAAAGAAAACCAAACCAAAAACGCCAAACGGCAATTGCAGACAGGCGCTCTGCTTTGATCTAATCTGATCTGCGTTTATCGGCGTGAATCCGCGGCCAATTACCGTGGCGCGGTTTCCGGTTGGATTGTTTCCTGATAGATATATTTCCCGTCTTCGAGTTTCAAAATAACCGCCGGCTTAACCGCGTTTCGTTCGCCGTCCATGCTGATGATTCCGGTGACGCCGGTAAAGTTTTTAGTTGCGGCCAGCGCGTCACGCAATTTCGAGCTCTCCGTGGTTCCAGCCCGGGCCACAGCTTCCGCAAAAAATTTTAGTGCGTCATAAGCTAGTGCGGCATGCGCGTCAGGCGTCAGGTTTCCATAACGCTGCCGGTAGTCGTGCGTGAATTTCTGAATCCGCTCCGCCGGGTCGTCGGCGGAATAGTGGTTGGAAATGTAGGAACCGTTGAGGGCATCGCCGCCGAGTTCCCAAAGCTCGGGCGCATCCCAACCGTCCGCGCCCAGCAGGGGCATGAGCAAGCCCAGCTGGCGTGCCTGCTTCGCGATGATCGCGACCTCGCCGTAGTACCCGGGAATGTAAATCACATCCGGGTTCGCGGCTTTGATGACACTTAACTGCCCGCGATAATCCGGATCGCCCTGCGAGTAGCTCTGCTTGGCAACAATCTCGCCGCCGAGTTTGGTAAAACTGAACTCAAAAAACTCCGTCAGCCCCCGACTGTAAGGCGAATTGAAGTCGAGCATGATTGCGGCACGTTTCACTTTGAGAGTTTTTGCGGCGAACCTCGCCATCACCTCGCCCTGAAAAGCGTCGATGAAGCAGGCGCGGAAAATGTAATCGCCGGCCTGCGTCACGGCGGGGTTTGTAGAGGATGGGCTGATTAGCGGCACGTGGGCCGACTGCGCTTTCGGAGCTGCCGCCAGACTATTTCCTGACGCGCCCGCGCCGATGACAGCGACCACTTTGTATCGCTCGATCAGTTTGCCGGTGATTGCCGCGGCTTCTTCGGGGCTGCCTTTATCGTCCTCGATTACCACGTCGAGTTTGTGTCCGTTAATTCCACCGGCGAGATTGATTTCGTCGGCAGCCATCAGCACGCCATTCTTCGCCGACGAACCAAAGTTGTAAGTAGGGCCGGTGAGATCGCCGAAGAAACCGACGGGGATAGTTGAATGATCCGCGGCGTTCTGCGGCGACCGCGAGCAGGAGAGCGCGGTCAACAAAACAAGCGCGGGCAAGATGAGCGCCAGCCGGAGACGTGGGACTGTTTTGAGTAGTGGGGACAAGGATAGTTTTGGTTTGGAAATACTCTGTGCGTCCTTTGAGGACACAAAGGGAGCACAGAGGAAGACGAAGTTACTCGCCGAGGTATGCTTCTTTGATTCGCGGATCGGCGGCGAGCTCTTTCGAAGATCCTTCCATGACAATGCGGCCCGTCTCGAGCACGTAAGCCCGGTCAGAGTGTTTCAAGGCCGCGTGTGCATTCTGTTCGACCAGCAGGATGGTTGTGCCCTTGCTCTTGATCTCATCAATCGCTTCGAAGATGGTATGGACCACGAGCGGCGCCAGGCCGAGCGACGGCTCGTCGAGCAGCAGCAGACGCGGCTGCGACATCAGGGCGCGACCAATCGCCAGCATCTGCTGTTCACCGCCGGAAAGCGTGCCGGCTTTTTGTGACTCGCGCTCCTTCAGCCGCGGAAACATTTGAAAGGCTCGTTCCATATCGGCCGCAATGGCGCGCTTGTCGTTCTTAAGATAAGCGCCCATTTGCAAATTTTCTCTGACCGACAAATTCGCGAACACGCCCCGGCCTTCCGGCGACATCGAGATTCCCTTCGCTACCAGCCGGTGGGTGGGTCGCCCGCCGATGTCTTCACCTTCAAACGTAATTTTCCCGTCGCGCGGTTGGAGCAAGCCGGTGATGGTGCGCAAGGTAGTGGTCTTGCCCGCGCCGTTGGCGCCGATGAGCGTCACCACTTCGCCGGCTTCCACATGCATGGAAATACCGGTCAGCGCTTCGATAGCGCCGTAGTTGACGGAAACGTTGTCTAAAGTGAGCATGAATTTAAGTTGGACTTTGGTCTTTGGACTTTGTACTTAGAACTTCGAGCTTTGTACTTAGAACTTTGTACTTCGTGCTTTACTCGGATCAAAGCTCAAAGCTCACAGCACAAAGTTCAAAGCTCAAAGCACAAAGCACAAAGCTCAAAGCTCAAAGCACAAAGCACAAAGACCAAAGACTAAAGGCCAAAGCCCAAAGACCAAAGCCCTAATCCCCAAGATACGCTTCAATAACCTTCGGATCGTTTCTAATTTCCTCCGGCAATCCCAGCGCGATTGACTTCCCGTAATCCAGCACCTGAATTTTTTCGCAGACGCCCATCACCACTTTCATATTGTGCTCGACCAGCAGGATCGTAAGCGAGAAGCGGTCCCGAATGCGTTGGATCAAATTCATTAGATCTTCCTGTTCGGAAGGATTCATGCCGGCAGCCGGTTCATCCAACAAGAGCAACTGCGGCCGGGTCGCCAGCGCGCGCACAATCTCCAGCCGGCGCTGGCCGCCGTAAGGCAAACTCGTGCCGCCTTCATCTTTCACGCGCGCCAGGTCAAAAATCTCCAGCAGCTCAAGAGCGAAATCACGATGCTCGCGCTCGTCGCGTTCGAACCGCGGCAGACGAAACACCGCATCTACGAGCGACTGTTTCGCGTGACGGTGACACGCCGTCATTACATTTTCCAACACCGACATACTCGGGAAGAGCCGAATGTTTTGAAACGTGCGCGACACGCCGCGACGCGAAATCTCGTATGACCGCAACCCGTCGATCCGCTTGCCCTGGAAATAGATTTCACCGGACGTCGGCTTGTAAACGCCGGTCAGCAGATTGAAGACGGTGGTTTTGCCCGCGCCGTTTGGTCCAATCAGTCCATAAATCTGACCGCGCTCGACACTCATGTCGAGGGCATTCACGGCGATCAGTCCACCGAATTGGATCGTGCACTTAACAGTCTTGAGTGGCGCGTCTTCCGCGAGTGGACGCGATTGATGGCGGCCAATCACGCGCGCGGCCTCGGTCACGACCGAGTCTTCCTTCGTGGCCTTCACCGCATCTTGTTCGGGCGTTCCGCTCATCTGTTCTCCAACTCTTTCTGATGATCGATTGCCGAAGGCGGCCCCTGTTCATTGATGGAAACGCCTTTTTCGCCGACGGGCTTGTCGCCTTCAGGTCGCTTAGGGGCACGCTTTAGCCACGAGAGACCAAACTCGCGCGTTCCTAAAATCCCCTGCGGCCGCGTGAGCATGATGATGATCAGCAGCGCCGAATAGACCACCAGGCGATAACGCGAAAAGTCGCCGGGCAGTTGCCGCAGCAGCTCGGGCATGATGGTGATGACGATGGCGCCGAGCACCGCGCCCGTCAGCGAGCCCATGCCGCCGAGCACAATCATGATGATGATTTCGAATGAACGAATGAACTGAAAATCGTTGGTGCTTAGAAACGAAGTGTAATGTCCAAACAAAACGCCGGCCATGCCGGCGAGCGCTGAACTGATCACGAATGAGAGAACTTTGTAATACGTCGTATTGATGCCCATCGCTTCCGCGGCCAGCTCGTCTTCGCGAATCGAAACGAGCGCGCGGCCAATGTCGGAATGCACGATGTTGTAGACGATGACAATCGTGATGACGGCGAAGGCGCCCACCCAAAGAAAGTTGGTGTAGGCCGGAACCGTGAAGCCGGTGGCGCCGCCGACCTTGTCGATGTTCAGGATGACGATGCGAATGATTTCCGCGAAGCCAAGGGTGACGATGGCCAGGTAGTCGCCGCGCAAACGCAGCGAAGGAATACCGACTATTAAGCCGGCGATTGCCGCGGCCAGCGCCCCGACGAGAATCGCCAGCAGGAAGATCGAAGCGTGGGCCAAACCCGCGCCGACCATACCGGCGAGCGAACGTTCCCAGGCTTGAGCGTAGTAGACGGTAAGATAAGCGGAGGTGTAAGCGCCGACCGCCATGAATCCCGCGTGACCGATGGAAAATTGCCCGGTGAAGCCGGTGATAAGGTTAAGGGAAACTGCGAGCGTGATGTTGATGCCCGCGAGCATGATCACGCGCGCGTAGTAAGGCGGCACGCCGAAGCCGAACAGTCCCTGCTCGCTCATGTATTCATTCATGGCGATGAGCAGGAGAACTATGACCAGCGCGGCGAGCAGACGTTTGACGAAGATAGGCATTAATAAAGTGACGAGTGACGAGTGACGAGTGAAGAACAAGCAGTTCAGAGTTCAAGCTTTAGCTTGCTCTTCTGCGAAAAACCAACCTAAAGGTTGAACTCTCAGCTGCTTGCTCTTCACTTGTCGACTGCTCTTAAACTTTTTCCTGGACCGTTGAACCAAGCAATCCCGTCGGCCGAAACAGCAATACCAGAATCAGGATCGCGAAAGCGACTGCATCGCGAAACGTCGTCGGAACGCCGACATTCTGACCGTAACCCACCACAAAAGTTTCCGCGATCCCGATCAGCAAGCCGCCCAAAACAGCGCCGGGGATGTTGCCAATCCCGCCGAGCACTGCCGCCACAAACGCTTTAAGTCCGGTGATGATTCCCATCAACGGATCAATCTGCGGATTGTATTGCGCGGTCAACACGCCGCCGGCTGCAGCCAGCGCCGACCCGAGCGCGAAGGTGAACGAGATAATGAAATCCGTGTTGATGCCCATCAGCTTCGCGGAATTCAGGTTGAACGAGACCGCGCGCATTGCCGTGCCCACTTTAGTTTTGAAGATGACCCACTGCAGCAACAGCATCAAGGCGATCGACACTGCGAAGATCAGGATTTGTGACTTGGAAATCGCGGCGTTGCCGAAAAGCGTGTAGCTTTGTTCGCGAAGCAACTGGGGAAAGGCGCGCGGCGCGGCGCCCAGCCGGGCTACAAAAAGATTCTCGATGAGCAGGGAAACGCCGATGGCCGTGATCAGCGTCGTCATGCGCGCGTATTTTCTGATTGGACGGTAAGCGAATCGTTCAATCGCCATACCCACCAGGGCGGCGGCGATCATCGATCCTACCAAGACAACCGTGAGACCAAGCAGACTGGGCCCGGTGGCAAATCCCAGTTGGAAGGCCAGGAAATAACCAACGAAAGCGCCGACCATATAAATATCGCCGTGCGCGAAGTTGATCAGCCGCAGGATGCCATAGACCATCGTGTAGCCCAGGGCGATCAGCGCGTAGATCGCGCCGATCGTCAGGCCGTTAATCAGTTGCTGAACGAATGTGTCCATGGGAATGTCGCTGGTCGCGGTGCCCTCCCTCACGGTCGGGCTTCTGCAACGCTCCTACCTGGGGGTCGCTGTATGCGTGGCCGCCGGCGATGTCGCTTTCGCTGGAGCCGCCGGCGCTGTTGCTTTCGCTGGAGTCGCCGGAGTTGCCGTGGTCGCCGCTTTTGCCGGCGACGAAGCAGGGGCGGCTGCCGGCGAGGCAGTTGAGCTTGCCGGTGAGACCGCGGTTACCGGCGTAACTGCAGTTGCCGGCGGAGTCATGCCTTCAGGATAGATGGTCTCGACGTAGATGTATTTCTTGTCCTGAAGTTTGAGCACGACGGCGGGCTTCACCGCATTGCGATCTTTATCGAGGGAGATGGTGCCGGTAACTCCGGCAAAATTGCTGGTGGCCGCAATGGCATCCTTGAGTTGCGGCTCTTCGGTGGTGCCGGCGCGTTTGATCGCATCGGCCAAAACTTTCATCGCATCATAACCAAGCGCCGCCAGCGCATCAGGCACGTTGCCGTAGCGCGCTTTGTAGTCGGCCACAAACTTTTGGATCGCGGGGGAAGGATCGTCTACCGAATAGTGATTGGAAATGTAGTCGCCGTTCAGCGAGTCACCGCCTAGATCCCAAAGCTGCGTCGAGTCCCAACCATCGCCGCCGAGCAGCGGTGCTTTGATATCGAGTTGCTTGGCCTGCTTCGCAATCACGCCGACCTCGCCGTAATAACCGGGCACGTAAATCACGTCGGGATTCTTGGAACGAATGGCAGTGAGCTGTCCTTTGTAATCGCGATCACCCTGGGTGTAAGACTGCTTGTCAACGATCTCGCCGCCGAGTTTTTTGAAACTGGCTTCGAAGAACTCCGTCAGACCGCGACTATAAGGCGAGTTGAAGTCGAGCATGATCGCCGCCTTCTTTGCCTTCAAGGTGTTGGCGGCAAACTTGGCCATCACGTCGCCTTGAAACGGATCGATAAAACAAACGCGTGAAATGTAATCGCCGACCTGCGTCACCGCCGGATTGGTTGACGACGGCGAGATCATAGGGACCTTTGCAGCCTGGGCTTTAGGCGCTGCTGCCAGCGTGTTGCCCGAGGCCACTTCGCCCAGCAACGCCACTACGCGATCCTGATCGATAAGCTTGGTCACGACCGTCGCTGCTTTTTCCGGGCGCCCTTCATCGTCTTCCGAAAGAATTGTTATTTGCCGGCCGTTGATTCCGCCCGCTTTGTTGATTTCGTCGGCGGCCATCTCGACGCCGTTCTTCGTCGACTGCCCGAAGTTTGACGTGCGACCCGTAAGGTCGCCGTAATAACCGACGACGATTGGGCCTGTGTTGCCTCCGGCTCCTGGCCCACCTTTGCGCTCACACGCGACGGCGAACATCAGCGATGCAACCAATCCAAGCGAAACAAGAATTCTTTTCATATGGTCCTCACAACGAAAAAGGTTAGTGTCCAAGGTCCGCTGGGAGCGCAGGCATCTTGCCTGCTGATGCTGCCTGGCCACGAACGTTAAGGCAGACAGGATGTCTGCGCTCCCAGCTGAGTGGCGACAGGCGACGAGAAACTCCGGGATCTGGCGACGGCCGTCAAATTGATCGGGCGATAAAAGCTTAAGCTCAAAATCGAGGCTGAATAATAGCTTCGGGATGCGTGCGGACGCAAACGTTATCGGTCGCGCGCCGCGGCAGCGGCGCAACGAAGGTAGCCAGACGTGAAACGTCTGGATTGGCAGGAACGAATCGCGCGCTGAAGGCGTGCAAGCACACTGGGCGCACCTCCAGTGCGCTGATCTGAAAGGCAATGGATCCAGAGGTTTCACCTCTGGCTAACTTCTCGGCGCGTTTTCAACGCGCGAATTGCGTTACAATCCAACGCCATGATCGAAACCGAACGAGAGCTTGCGCCGCCCCTCGGCGACATGCCCGGTGAAGACTTCCGCCGGATTGGCCATGAGCTGATCGATTGGGTCGCCGACTATTTCGAACACATCGAGGATCTGCCGGTGCTGGCCCAGATCGAACCCGGCGGTCTCAAATCGCAATTGCCCGCCGCGCCGCCCGAGCAAAGCGAGTCGATGCAGCAGATCATTGCCGACGTGGATCGCCTGATTGTTCCCGCGTTAACCCACTGGAGTCATCCGTCGTTCTTCGCCTACTTCGCCACCTCCACCTCAGCTCCGGGAATTTTCGGCGAACTGCTCAGCGCAGCTTTCGACAACAAGGCCATGCTTTGGCGCACTTCACCGGCCTCAACTGAACTGGAAGAAGTCACGCTCGACTGGCTGCGACAGATGATGGGCCTCGACGCGGGGATGACGGGAATCATTTACGACACCGCCTCAGTTTCCAGCATGCACGCGATCGCGGCCGCGCGCGAAGGAGTGGAACTTCGCATCCGTGAAGAAGGTATGAGCGGCCGTAGAGATCTGCCGCTCCTGCGCGTTTACGTTTCCGAACAGGCGCACTCGTCGATTGAGAAGGGTGTGATCACGCTTGGCCTGGGCCAACGGGCACTGCGCAAAATTCCAACGGACAGCGAATTTCGCATGGACACGTCGGCGCTGGCAGCCGCGATCGATGAAGACAAAGCTAGCGGCATGATCCCGTTCTGTATTGTCGCTACCGTCGGCACTACTTCAACGTCGAGCATCGATCCGGTTCCGGAGATCGTTCCGATTGGCGAAAAGCATGCGATGTGGCTGCACGTGGACGCGGCGTATGCAGGCTCAGCGGCTGTTGTTCCTGAGCTCCGTCATATCCTGGCGGGTTGCGAGCGCGCGGATTCCATCGCGGTCAATCCGCATAAGTGGTTGTTCACGCCGTTTGACCTTTCGGTTCTTTATTGCCGGCACATGGACCTGCTGCGTCGCGCCTTCTCCCTCGTGCCGGAATATCTGCGCACTCCCGAACAGGAGAAGGTGCGCAGCGGTTCGGATTATGGAGTGCAACTGGGCCGGCGCTTTCGCGCGTTGAAGTTATGGATGGTGATTCGTTACTTCGGTCATGAAGGGTTGACGGCGCGAATTCGCGAGCACTGTCGTTTAGCCAAACTTTTCGCGTCATGGGTCGAAGCCGATCCAAATTGGGAATTGATGGCGCCGTTGCCGCTCGCCCTGGTTTGCTTTCGCGCCTGTCGCGAAACCGGCGACGGATCGATGCGCGAAGCTCGGCTGGATATTCTCAATGAAGCAATCATGCATGGCGTGAACGCAACTGGTAAGGCGCTGCTTTCACACACGAAACTCAACGACAAGCTTACGCTGCGACTATCGATCGGCAACATTCGCACGACGGAAAAGCACGTGCGCCAGGTTTGGGAATTATTGAATGAACAATTAAAGTTACTCCGGCCGTAGGCTCAAAAAGCAAACCGCCAAGACGCCAAGAGCGCCAAAACGTTATTGGCGGCAATCATTTCTGAATTTGATTCTCTTGGCGTCTTGGCGGTCAAAGACGTAAATGCGCGAGAGACGAACCATACCTTCGGGAGGATGAGATGAAATCATTACTTAACCTTTGCCTGGTCACTTTGTTTCTTTCCTGCAGTCTTTCAGCGTTCGCGCAAACGCCCGCGGACGGCAAACAGTTCACCAAGGACGGTCTGAGTTTCAACTATCCTTCCGGCTGGGCCTTCAACGACACCAGCAATCCGGATGCGCAGCAGATGACATTTGGACGGACCGATAGCGACGCCCAAATCACCGTCTTTGTGTTTCGCGCTCCACTTACCAGCCCGGAAAAAATCGCCGAAGCCAAACGCGTGTTGGTTGATAAGTATATTGCTTCGACAAACAAGTCTTTCGAACAAGCGGGAGCGCATCCGGAGAGTTCGCCGGTGTCGATGGATATCGCGGGCGTGAAGTCGGAAGGCGTGAGGATTCGCGCATCGCTGGATGGCGTACCGGGTGTTGCTGAGATTCATTCAGCGGTGGTGGGCCAGCGCCTGGTGGTTTTGACTTTCCTTGGACCAGACAAGGCAGTCGTGAAAGCGACGCCCGCCTGGGACATGATTCGCAGCAGCATCAAGATCGAGCAGCCGCAGCCGAAGGCGCAACCGGCGAACACGCCAAAGCCGTAAGCAACGAAAGCAGAGGGCAGAAGGCAGAGGGCAGAGGGCAGAAGGCAGAGACGCGCTGGGTTAACTCTAGCCTTCCGACAATCCGTTCCGTTTACCGCGAAGCGGTTGTGGACTTAGCCCAGGGTTGCCGCGCTGCGCGGCTACCCTGGGATCAGGGTTAAAGAGAATACGCCAACCCCAACGGGGTTGTGACACGCTTCCTTTTGTTTCGCTTGGGAAAGCCGACCAAACCCCGTTGGGGTTGTCTTATTTCTCAACTTTCTTCCCAGGGTAGCCGCGAAGCGCGGCAAACCCTGGGCTAAGTTACCTAACCGCTTCG
>Ga0070669_100001287_pt1 | contig 18135 bp, 17 predicted proteins | sample KBSS53metaG_FD_64680 | JGI IMG/M metagenome (GOLD analysis project Ga0070669, IMG submission 64680) | Switchgrass rhizosphere microbial communities from Kellogg Biological Station, Michigan, USA - KBS S5-3 metaG | ecosystem: Host-associated > Plants > Roots > Rhizosphere > Soil ... | reverse complement strand
GGCAATGCCGGGATCGTCATCCTCCTCTATGCCTGCCGCACCTGGAGCGGCGAGGCGGGACCGCTCGAAGGCGGCGCGCTGGGCTGGTTCGCGCCCGAGGCGCTGGCCGGCCAGCCGATGCCGCCGCTCGATTATCCGCTCGCCCGGCAGGTCTGCAAACTTCTTGCCGCAGGGATGATTTAGGCATTGCCAAGCCGCAGGCCCTGTCCTATCTGCGCCGCTCCCGAGGGCGCCCGTAGCTCAGCTGGATAGAGCATCAGACTACGAATCTGAGGGTCGGACGTTCGAATCGTTCCGGGCGCGCCATTTCCTCCAAGGGGAAACAAGGACTTGGGAAAACAGGCCGGCCCCTCGGGGTCGGCCTTTTTCGTTTCAGGCATCAGATAGGCATCAGGACGCACTATTTCGCTCTGCTGGCGTGACCGCAGGGTCGCGATTCGCGATTTCGGGTGACCAAGTGAGGCTGCAGGCGATGGCGTGGTACGTCCCCGATGATCGTACGCATTGTGGTTTGGGATGAGCAGCGCGTCCGTCATGCACGGCGTCAAACTTTTGCCGCTCTGCCAACTGCGCGGTGCAAGCTGGTTGCCAGCCGACTCCAGCCGGACTAATCAGAAGCTGTCCCCGACGCCGCCATCCAATGCAGGTGCGCTCGCCATCGGGTCAGCCCCTTCGGCTCCGGCCGGGGTTTTCGGGAACACTGCCGTTGTCTTTCCCCCTAATGGCAACGATCACCCTAATCAGCTGCCAGCAATTCGTCAGGGCCGGCGCCGATTGCCTGGGCTAGCTCGAAGAGGGTCACCACCGTTGGGTTGCGATGCCCGCGTTCCAAGCCGCTGATATACTGCTGCGAGAACCCGGAGAGTTCGGCAACTTGCTCCTGCGTCAGGCCCCGCGCGGCTCGCAGCCGTGTGGGTGAGCCGCAGGAACTGATCGAAGTCAGCAAGCCGGTTCGCAACGACAGTGCCGCGCTGGTCAGTGCAAATGCCGAAGTGGCCGTGATCGAGCATGGCCTCCAGCATGCTAGCGTGAGCAGCGATACGGCTCACGTGAAAAGCGAACGTGAGCACGGGATCGCAACCGCGGTGGAAGCCCGTCAGCCCCGCGGACGGGAACTGCGCTCGCTTGGCGATTTCCAGACCTATGAAGCAATCAGAGGCAAGTTGTACGAGATCTGGCGTGATCAGACGTTCCTCGGTGAGGTGGAGGTGGTGAAACGTGCGACCGCGGCTCCTAAACTCTACGGCGATCGGGTGATGACGGCTCAGTCCGAGTACGAAGGGCGCGTTGACGCCACGGATGACTGTTTCAGGTCATTCGACCTCTATGCCGCCACGCGTGAGGTCGCTCGCAGGGCGGGCGTAGAGTGAGAGGAGGCCCTACATGGGAATGCTCGTGGGCTTCGGACGGTGAGATTGATTACATTTGTTGTGAATGGCTTGGTGCACAAACGCCAACACAGCTGACGTTCCAGCCTCTCGATAAGCGGATCGGAACCTGCCGGTCATTCACCTCGACAAGGATGCTCTGGGTCGACTGGCCTAGGAAATCTGCCGAGGAGCGAAGCGACTGTGAAGGTCCGGTTACGCCGAAATTCACCGTTCGTTGAGGCGCGAAACCCCTCTCTCCTGTGTCCAGGCCGGGTGACACCGGGACGTCGTCATACGACAGCGACATGGCTTAAGCGGCTCATGATCCTGCGGGAGCAAGGCCGACAGTAGAAAGACCAGTCCATTCTCGCCCACAATACCGATTTTTAGCGGGAGTGGTTTGCTCATCGGGACCTATCATGCGCCAAGGCGGACCGTATGACGGCTCCCGCTCCCCTTAGGTCGAGCTTGGCGGATGTTTAATCCAGTCCCCGCGGCCGGACAGCAGAGACTGAGCTGGGTCTGATGCGTGCGATAGCGTTACGAGCCGTTGGTCGGCGCCCAACGATGAAAGGCGGAGTGACATCATGGGGTCGCACAGTTGGCCGACAGCTAGAAGGTGCGGCACCTCGTCGGCGAGTGCAGGGCAGCCAAAAAAGTGCCCCTGCGCATAGCCGCAGCCGGCTTTCAGAAGAAAATCTGCCTGTTCAGGCTTTTCAATGCCTTCTGCTACCACGTCGATCGAGAGACTGGTGGCCAGATCGATGACCGCCCTCACAATGGCGGCAATCTGCGAGTCCGTGCTGACCCTGGACACGAACGACCGGTCAATCTTGAGCACTGCCACCGGGAAATCGCGCAAGTGGGACAATGAGGAATAGCCGGTGCCGAAATCGTCCAAAGCTACTCGCACGCCAGCCTCGTGCAGCGCTTGCAGGGCGCGACTGACGTACTCGGCACCGCGGTCGAGAAACACATGCTCCGTAACCTCGACCTCGATCAGTTCGGGCGACACGGAGTGCTTCTGCAAGCGGTCCATCAGCCGCTCGGCATAGTCATCGCGCAAGAACTCGGCCGGAGCGGCGTTGATCGATACACGGCCAAATGCAAGCGAATCCCCGCTCCATCTCGCCACGTCCTGAAGAACGGACCGTTGCATCTGCTCACCGATGGCCGAGGCATGCTCGTAGTCCTTGAACGCCTCGGCAATGGTGTCCGGCAGTTGCAACCCGTGCTCGGGATGTCGCCACCGCATCAGTGCCTCGAAGCCAACGATCTTGCCGGACCTTAGCTCAATCTTGGGTTGGTACACCGGCACGAGCGAGCGAGCTGCAATGGCTCGGCGGGCGAGGCCCAGTTGCGCTGCGGCAACCTGCAGCTGCTCGCGCATGTAGCTGTGGAACATCCTGGTTCCGCCGCGGCCCGAGGCCTTGAGCGCGTACAAGGCCGTGTCGGCGTTTTTGAGCAGGTCGTTGGCGCAGGTGGCATCACGCGGGAACATCGCGCCCCCGATGCTTGCACCGGTGCCCAAAACCCTGCCCTCGAACACTATCGGATCGTGCAGCCGCGACAGTATGGATTCCCCCGCGACCATCATCTCAGCCTCCGAGTCCACGTTGTGAAGAACCACGGCGAATTCGTCTCCACCAAGCCGGGCGACATAGTCCTGCGCCCGCACGGTTTGCTGGAGGCGACGCCCGAACGTCTTGAGCAGCAGGTCGCCGGCACCGTGGCCCAGGGTATCGTTTACGTGCTTGAAGTGGTCGAGGTCGATCAGCAGGAGCCCGACCCCGCCGCCGCCTTCCATGGCTCGGATGGTTGCCGCCTGCAGATGGGCTTCGAAGGCCCTCCGGTTGGGTAGCTCGGTCAAGGAATCGTGCTCGCTGGCCCAGCGCAACTCGTCGGCAGCCGCGCGGGTAGCTGTCACGTCGCGCGAGATGACCAAAAGGCGACGGATCGTGCCGTCCTCGGCTTGCATTGGGGTGACCACGACGTCCCACCAGCGCGGCGAACCCTTCGCAGTCGGGCAAAAGCCAGTGAACCGCGCGATCGCACCGGCGGCAGCCTGAGCGACAGCGGCCCTGACCGTGGCCTGGATGTTTTCCGGCCAAAGTGAACTCCACTCGCGGCCAACGACACAGTCTGGCGACGCGAGTTCCATCGCGCACAGGCCCGGGGCGTTCATCAATTCGATCATGCCATCACGAGACACGAGCTTGATGCAATCCGCGCTGGCTTCGAGGATGCTGCGGTTGAGAGCCTCGCTGTCGTGCAGCGCTGCCTCCAGCGAAGGAGGCTTTCTGCTGTGTGGGCTGCATTTTGGTCCACTCGCCATGGCACGTGAGCCATGCACCTGCAGTTCGATGGCCACGTGTTCCATTGCCGCCACTCCTTGAGCCAATGGCGTGGGTTTAGGGGCAGGACTTTGCCGAAGGCCTTCACGGCCGCATTGTAGTAACCCCATCGTAGCCGCCCGCGCGGCACATACCGTTGAAAAATAGGTAATTTACCCTATGTGGGCCAGCGGCGGCAGATTGCTGGCGGCGCTGATCCATCCGCGCCAGGCATCCGCTGCCATCAGCCGCACCAGAGGTCCCGACGCCCCCACTGGCGTCATCATTTTGCCCACGAGCTCGCCATTCCCTTCGTAATTCACATCGTCGACGACAACCCGCAAATCCGGGCGGCAACCAGCTACCTGCTTGCCGGCCACGGCTACAAGACAGAGATCTACGGCAGCGGGGAAGAACTGCTCTCTCGGCCGCGTTTGCGCGACGGTTGTATCGTGTTCGACTGGGAAATGCCCGGAGTGGGCGCGCTCAACGTACTGGCCGAACTGGAAGCGCGCAGTTGTTCTGTCCCGGTGATCATGGTCGGCGCCGAAACCTCGGTCTCGGCTGCAATCGAGTCCCTCCGGCGGGGCGCCTTCGATTTCCTTCAGAAGCCTTACCGGGAGTCTGAGCTCATCGCCTCGATCGAGCGGGCCCTGGACAGATCGCACGAGGTCCTGGCGCAGGGGACGCGCAAGACCGCGGCGCGGTCCCGGATCGGGCGCCTGTCATCGCGCAAGCGCGAAATCCTCCAGGGCTTGCTTGCCGGCATGAGCAACAAAATGATCGCTCAGCGCCTCGCACTCAGCCCGCGGACGGTGGAAGTCTATCGCGCCACCATGATGGAGGAGCTCGAGGTCAGTAATCTTGCCGAAGCCCTACACTTGGCCATCGATGCCGAACTCCCACCCATGAGTGAGGGGTTAGCAGGCGATACACCGCGGGAAGCAAGCGAAGTCGAAGGTGAGCACGGCGATGAGCAGGTCGGTCTGCCTGCCAGACCGACGATGGCACCTGCGCTACCATCGGCTCGAGATATCCTGGAAGCCTCGACCGATTGCGTGTTCCTGGTCGACCGCGACTGGCGGTTTACCTACCTGAATGCCAATGCCCTGCAATTGATGTCCAGTGGCGAGGACCTAGCGGGAGCGAGATTGTGGGAGCGGTTCCCGCTGACTGCGGGGACCCGGGCGTGGCACGAACTGCATAAGGCACTGGCTGATGACCGGCCCACGCGCTTCGAGTTTTACGAACCGCACCTGCGTTCCTGGCTCGACACAAGCGTACGCCCTTATCCGGCAGGATTGCTGGTCTGCTTCCGCAACGTCAGCCGCGAGCGGCACTCAAGCGCACAACTGCGATTGAGCGAGGAAACGTTGCTTCACGCTCTTGATGCGGCTGGCGATGGAGCCTGGGACTGGAACATCCAAACGGGCGAAGTGGCCATGTCCGAATGCTTCCTCGCACGGCTCGGCTATGCACCTGATGCATTCCCCGCCAACTTCGACAGCTTTGTCCATCTAGTTCATCCAGATGACCTGCCGCTGCTCACGCGCTGTCTCAAGGAGCATCTGGATGGTTGTTCCGACAACTTCCGATGCGAGTACCGCCTCCGCCGCGCCGACGGTGGCTGGCTCTGGAACCTTGATCGTGGCCGCGTAGTGGCGCGCGATCCCATTACCGGCCTGCCGCTGCGTATGGTCGGAAGTGCCAGCGATATCAACGATATCAAGGCCGCCCAGCAGACGGCGGAGGAGGCGTTCGGGCGTCTGGAACTGGCCCAGGCGAACGCCGGGGTCGGCCTCTGGGACCTCGACCTAGACTCAGGCCTACTTCGCTTTTGCCCTCGCAGCCGGGACATGCACGGCCTGGGGCCGGATGGCCCGCTGGAGCTAACCCGCGGTGCGTGGGCCGGGACCGTACACGAAGCCGATCGACAACGGGTTGGCGACCAGTTCAATAAGTCGGTCCAATCAGGCGAGACCTATCGCATGCGCTATCGCACGATCGATGCGGAAGGCACCGTCCGCTGGGTGCTAGGCATGGGCAGGGCCGTATTCGGCAATGATGGTCGACCGAAGCGCTTTGTCGGGCTCAATCTCGAAGTCACTGCGCTGAGGGCGCTAATAGGTGATGCTGATAACAATGATGTCGCTGTAGGTTCCAGCGGGGACGTTCTGCCGGGGGGCGATGAGCCCATAGACCGGTAGAGCGACATCGCTGCCCGCCACCGTTACTTTGGCCGTGCTCCCCGCCCCGTCACCCCACACGCTGACGAACTGCGAACTGGTGAACAGGTTGTAGGCAAGTGCGTTCGCTCCTGCCACCAATTGGCGCTCGGCGTAGGTTCCTTGGCCAGAACTCAGACTCACCTCTGCCGCGACCGACCCATCACAATGCAGCTCGATCCGTCCGACACTCGCCAGCGCCGCCGCCGCGAAGGGATCGTATTCACCGAAGTTCACGCCCGCTGAAGACGCCACGCAGGATGCCGCCCGCGCGGGTGTCGGCAGCGCGGCGACGGCGACGGCGATCGCGAGCAGCGCTTGCTTCATCGATCGGCGCCCCTGCACACCAGCGGCTGAGCTAGACGGCCGAGCTTGCCCGTTGTCGGCATCAAGAGTTTGAAGCCGCAATGGCGCGCCCCAAGATCGATCGTAATCATGTTGTTTCCCGTGTGGAGTGGGAGGTCAATCTGGCCGTCCGGCAGGCTCTCAACAGTTTGGTCGGCAGGCCGAACCGGCACCATTGCGCCGGCGGGAAGCGGCGGGCCGTCTTCGAGCGTCACCCGGACCGAGGCAGGGCTTTCGGGCTGGTCGGCCAATCGTATGATCACACCACTGCCGTCCGGGGGACGCACTGTCAGCCGATCGGAAACAAGCTCGGTTTCAAGCGGCACGTCCGCCGGTTCAATACGGATCGAATTCACTTCGAAGGCTCGCAACTGAGGGACGATCATTCGTCCATTCGGCGCGGTGCGGCCCATCAGCACATTGTCGACGAAAATCCGAACGTTCGGCAAACCGCCGAGGTCGACTACCCCGAAGCTGGAACCAAGTCGGCGCGCGGCGAACGGTGAGCCGGCAATTAGGCCCAGCGAGCCGCTGGCGCTGAGCCTGACCGCGGCAGCTCCTGACGCCAAGGACACCTCGCCACTGAAGGTCGCCGCGCCGGTCTGCAATTCCGCGCGAGTCTGGACGGAGGGGGTGTGGCCGGCATTGGCGTCGAAGCCAAAGCCCCATCCGCTGGCGGGCGGCGTCTGCCGCCGATAGCTGACGCCAGCTTCAAGACCGGCCGACCCTGCCAGGGCCCGCACTGATCCACTGCTGGAGCGTCCCAGCGGCACCGTGAGTACGGCGCGCAGCGCTGTTTCGTCACGCGGTCCACTGATGAAGCTCGCCAGGAAATTGAGCGTGGCGAAGCGGCCAAGACGAATGGCGGCAGTGGCAGTGGCAATGTTGAGAGGGGGTTTGTTCGAGGCGAGGGTGGAGGTGTAACTCAGGCCCACGGAGCCGAATGCGGTGGGTCGGCCGATGTAAGCGCGCAGGCGTGCCGCCTGCCCCGGCCCCTGTGGCACCGATCCCAGCGTGACAAAGTCGTTCGCCCATTCGGACACCAGGCCGTAGGAAAGCGTCGGAGAACGGCGCTCGAGGCCCAACTGGAGCCTTACTCCGCTGTCCCGGCCTGAATGGCTCGCCGCCACGCCGGCGGTGACGACACCAATGCCCGGCCATGCGATGGAAGCGGCCACGGCAGCTTCTTGAACCTGCAAGCTGGCAGCCATGTGGAATTCGCCCGTCAACCGATCCGAAATGCCGTAGCGCTGGGTCATCGCTGCGAAGGGCTGGCCGTAAGCGAAGCTCCTGAGGCCGAAGTCTCGGCGGAGGAATCCTGCTTCAAACGAGTAAGCCGAGAGTCCGCGGCGCAATTGTTGAGGCGCCGCGTAGTATCGTTCCGATATTACGGTTTCGCGCCCCAGCAAATCGTGCACGACCACCTTGACCTCGCCGTCACCAGAGACGAGCGGAATCTCGGCAACCGTAAACGGGCCCGGACGAACGTTGAACCGCGATTGCAGAATATTGTTCACGTACAGCTCGGCAATTGACGGCAAGGCGGCGCTGCCGCCGATGGTCGGCAGCGGCACGGTCGGAAAGTTCGGCTGCGTCGCGAAATTGCTGGCAAGCTGGATTCCCGCGAAGCGGAACGGCGGCACGCCGGTGGCACCTGCCGCGACGGCGTCTCCAATTCGCCACGAGCGCAACCGCTCGGGCTCGTCAATGATCCAGCGGGTCTCCAGGCGCGTCAGCCGAGAGACCCCGCCAACTTGTGCCACAAACGAGGTGTCGCCATGCCCGCCAGGAGCAAACACACCGGCGGTCAGGGCCGCACCAAGCGTCGTTTCGGCTTCGGCGTGTGTCACCGCCAAATCATAGTTCAGGAAGCCACCTATGGCGCTTTCGGTTAGTGGCGTCAGGTCACGCGACTGCGCGTCGAGACGTGCCGCCGGCAGACGTTTGGGCGGAACGTCAAGGGCCAGCCCCTGGCGGACAGCATCGATGCGAGCGGCAATTCCATTTGCCGGCCCGAGCACGAAACAGCGTTCCCCTTCGACTGCACGAAGGGGCAGACCCTCGCTCGAAATGCCAAGCCGCACCATCACATCGACGGGTATGCACACCTGATCTTGCGCCAATTTGAAGACCAGCGCGGGATCGGCAATGGGATTCCGGTTGAGGGTGATGGAGGCAAGCATCGCCACGGGCGCCTCCTCGGCGTGAGCCCGGACGGGTGCCAGTCCCATGAAGATGATCGCGGTGACAAGCCTAGAGCTGGCCAAGCGTGACCGACTGAGCTGCCACTTCACCTTGTTCGTTCCGAATGCGCAGTTCGACGGGAAGGCCGGCGGTCAGTTCCTTGTGGTGACCGAGCGACCAACGTCGGGCGGAATGGGCGAGGATTGTCCCTGCCCGTGGCGAGGAGACTATCTCGCGCCCCAGGCCATTGACTGAAATACCCAGGATGCGGCCCTGCCGTGCGCCGGAGTTGGTGCCTTCCACGATGAGATCGCCATCAGCAGCAAGATGGGCAGTCCAGGTCAGCTCCGCCCGCGCGTGAGGATCCCCGCCAATAAACAGCGAAAGGTCCAGCCGCAGCACCACCTTGACCCCGGTCCCTGGCCCGCGGGCGCTTGGGTCCTCCCTCACGATCACTCGATAGGAATCCACCGCCGGCGAGGTGCGCGGGCCGACCCGCACCAGCTGGCTGGCGCCTGGCGGAATCGTGGCGAGCGCAGGGGAGGCGATCATTTCGCCAGCCGGCTCATAGACGTCGACGCCGTCCCGTTGGCTCCAGCGGTATACCTCGACGCGGACGGTGCTTGGGGCGCTGTCGCGATTGCGCAAGGTCAGCGCCGCCGCCCGATTGCCTCGCGCCAGCTCGAGCACCACCGGATCGACCTGCAGCGACCCGGCGACGGCTGGCGACGAGTTTGCGAACGTCAGGAACAGGGCGAGAAGAGCGGCCGCCACGCGGCTGCCGCTCTTCTTTCCCGACCAGTTGGTGGCCGCGCCCGCCATCGCTCAGTAGGTAATCGTCAGGTTGACGGTGTCTGAGTAGTTCCCAGACGGGAGGCCAGTCTGGCCAGGAGCGACCTTGGCGTAGATCGTCTTGGTTTGCTCCACACCAGTGCCGTTGTCGCCGAAGGTTGTGGTCTGGCTGTCTCCAACGTCACCCCAAATCTGGCTGCGGGCTGAATCGGTGTAGAGCGTATAGCTCATCTGGTGAGGCCCATTCGACATGAGGCGATCGGTCAGCGTAGCACCCTCGCCGGTCCCGGCGTCGGCCGAAACCGTCCACGGAGTGCCGCTGGTGCAGGTTACCTTGAGCGCACCAGTGCCATCGACAGCAATGCCAGCCGTGGCATCGACCTGGCCGAAGTCGACTGGCGTGGTCGACACGGTGCAGTTCTTGGTGACTTCGGCGCTGACGCCGAGCGTGGCATCTGCGGCCATCGCCGGAGCGGCAAAGGAAAGCAGCGCCGAGAGGACAGCGAGGCCCTTGGCAGAAACGTGCAAATTCATTGTATTCCTCCTGTCGTAACCCAATCAAGGGGCCCCTTCCGCTCCTCTTCGGACCAGCGCGAGGCAACTGCGATATGACGCGGGATTACTGGAGGATTGGTGGCGAACCACCGTAGGTAGAGTGCGATGGGGAAACTACCATTGCGCGCCCCGGGAACTAGGGCAGACTGCCCCCGATCACGGGAACTGCTGCCAGTAAACCGCTTGTGGTCGGGATGGGTGTGATGCATTCCGAAATCACGAAATTAACGCGGACTTTCATGACGATGCGCGGCCATTATGAGCCATGGCTGGTGGCCCTTTCGTTCGTAATCGCCGCCTTCGGTTCCTATATCGCCCTGCGACTGGCTCCCGCATGGTCGGGTCGCTCTGCGATTGGCGAGGCAGGTCGGGTCAGGGGCGTTTTGCCCTCAGGGACGACCTTAGGGCTCACCATCTGGGCCATGCATTTCACCGGAATGGCGGCCTTCCACGTTCATGGGGTCACGATCAGCTACTTGTGGCCGGCAACCGTCTTGTCGCTGGTGGTTGCGGTCGTCTTCACGATCCTGGGGTTCGCCACGCTCACGCTCCTACACGAGCCGCGCGAAGCGCTCATTGTTGCCGGAATCCCAATGGCCTCGGGCATCCTGTCAATGCACTTTCTGGGTATGATGGCGATGGCCGGGGACTTGCACCTGCATTTCGAGCCGGGGCTGGTTATCGGTGCCGGCGCCATTGCGCTGTTCGCCTCGATCGCGGCCCTGTGGATGACGACATTGCGCCAGCGTCTGCTCAGCAGGATGGGCTCGGCTCTGGTGATGGCCGTTGCGATCTGTGGGATGCATTATACGGGCATGGCGGCCGCGCATTTCTCAGCGCTCGCGCCAGAAGGCGATCCTTCGCCATCGTCTGTTCCGGGCTGACGGACAGCTGCGGAATAGGTTCTTCAAACCATGTGCCGCGGCCGTGAAGCCGCGGCACCTACCAGCTTAGAAGCCTACGGCCAAGACAGCCCTGGCTGCATGCGACTGGCTCTGATCGGCCAGCATGCCAGTACAGCTCTGGCTGTCGGCAGTCGACAGCTTTGGACGTTGATCCTCGCGTGGTCAGAGCGACGCTACTCACACCACCGGTAAGTGTTCGCGCGCCGTCGACCAGCGTACGCCGGCCGAAATCGCGCTTCTGCGAAACAATGCCCGCAGCGCCTCCGTACCAAGTTGCCATCTGCCATGCACTTTCTCTAAGGGTTTCCGCTCAAAAGGGTCTATAAGGGCCACTGGCCGGGGGAGTGCAGAGGAGTCTGCCATGACAGCCGCGGCGCTTTACGTGGAACGCAAAGCAAAGCCCGGAAAGGAAGACGCAGTTGCCGCTTTCCTGGCAAACGCGAAGGCATTGGTCGACGCCGAACCGGGCACAATAACCTGGTTCGCAGTTCGCTTCGATCAGAGCACGTTCGCGATCTTCGATGCATTTGATGGGGAGGCGGGCCGGGAGGCCCACCTCTCTGGAAAAGTGGCCGCCGCACTCATGACGAGCGCGGAAGAATTGCTGACCGTCGCGCCGCAAATCCGGAAAGCAATTGTTCTAGCCGACAAGCTGCCGGGTTAGCCCGATGCGCCCCAGGGCCGCGAAAGAAGTCTACCCCACGATGTGGACCGGAGGCTCAACACTGAGCTTCAGGAGGACGGAATGACAAGTTCACCAATCCGCGTCCTGCTCCAGACGACCATTCCATCGATCGAGGACGATTGGAACATCGAGCGCTTTTCGATGCTGCGAGATCACCTCGCAAACTTAACCAATGATGATGGCTCGCCGCTCTGCCTCGTCACCTCGCGCGACCGCGTCGAGCCCGGCCGCCCTGACCCCGTGTTGTCGACCATTGATCAATTGGACTTCGACGAACTTTGGCTGTTTGCGGTAGATACCGGTGATGGCCTTCATGAAGAAGATTGCGCCGCGATAAGCCGTTTCCGGTCGAACGGAAGGGGCCTCCTCGTCACGCGCGACCATATGGACCTGGGAAGCTCGGTCTGCTCACTCGGCGGCATCGGCCGAGCGCATTTTTTCCACAGCACGAACGTCGATCCGGACGAGACGCGACGCGTCATAGACGACCGCGAAACTTCGTACATTCTGTGGCCGAACTATCATTCAGGAGCCAATGGCGACTTCCAGGAAATCGGGATCATCGACCCACCGCACCCGGTCTTGATTGATCCGGCCGCGTCAGGCGAGCTGATCCGATATCTGCCCGCCCATCCCCATGAGGGAGCGGTAGGGGCGCCGATTGATGATCAAACTGCACGGGTGATTGCGACGGGAACCAGCCAAGCCAGCGGCAGGCAGTTCAATTTAGCGGTCGCCTTCGAACCATCTGCGAACGGCGGTCCGGGGATTGCCCAGTCCACCTTCCACCATTTCGCGGACTACAATTGGGATCCGTCTGCGGGCTGCCCAAGCTTTGTCGGTGAGACGCCCGGAACTGCGCTCGCACAATCCCCGGAGGCTCAGCGGTCCATCCGCCAATACGCCCGTAACCTCGCCATGTGGCTGGCCGGTAAGGAGCCATTTGCGGATCATTAGGCCCCTCGACTCGTAATTCGACAAAGCGCTCGACAAGAACTCGCCAGCAAGCGACCCTCCACTGTCGTGCGCCGACGGGCTTATCGCATCCTTTCGTCAGCTGATTGCGGAGGGTTGGCAGCGCGGGCACAAGTCGCTTGGCTGCATAGTGCAGCCCGTAGATTCAGAGGCGCGGTGGCATATGGAAATACCTGATGACATCTTCACTGAGCCCGATCCGATCGACCCCGACACTTTGTCCAATCTCGGACCGCTGCGGCATTTGGCCGGCATTTGGGAAGGCACCAACGGCGAGGACATCAACCCCAAAGCCGATGGACCAGAGCGCCGCACGTTCCGTGAACGCATCGAATTACAACCGATCGATCCCCAGACGAACGGACCGCAGTTGCTGTACGGACTGCGGTACCATACCCATATCAATGCGCTGGACGAGGAAAACACCTTTCATGATCAGATCGGTTATTGGCTGTGGGAGCCAACGACCGGTCTCATCATGCAAACTCTTGCGATCCCCCGCGGCCAAGTCGCGTTGGCGGTAGGCCACGCCGTGGCAGAGGCCCGGCGCATCGTCGTTGAGGCTGCGCGAGGCTCGCCCGCATACGGGATATGCTCCTCCGGATTCTTAGAAGAGGCGTTCCGGACCGATAGCTATCGCCTGGAGATTGAAATCCATGATTACAAAACCTGGAGCTACACCGAGGACACCACACTGATGGTACGCGGCAGGGCTGAACCGTTTGTGCACAAGGACAGCAACCGGCTTACGAAGGTCGGCGAGTGCAATCTCAATCCTTGGCTGCGGATCGTCAGGGAAAAGGGCGCGCCCTAGCGCCGACATCGCGGACGTTGAGTTCGCGTCGAAGCAAACCTGTAAACTGACGTTGGTTCACATGCGATCTGCGTGACGGCTCGGTGGCTCGGCCCAATCATTGAACGGTACCGCTGGCGTTCCCACCTCTCATCCCAGAACACCTGAGGAGGCTGATATGGCCGGTGGATGGTCGCGCGACGGAGCAGTGCAAGATCAGATCGACGACACCGTAACCGACGCGGTCCGCGGGGCTCGCGCACGGATGCCCGCCGGTGAAGGACTCGAGCATTGTGAAGAGTGTGGCGAGGTGATCCCGGTTCGTCGGCGAGAAGCACTGCCGGGTGTTCGCACCTGCGTACCATGTCAGACGGCACGGGATAAGACGGTGGTCCACTCCCAAATCAACCGCCGCGCCAGCAAAGACAGTCAGTTGCGGTGAGGACAGCAGCCGCCGACACAGCTGTCATTCGACGGCTCGAATGCCGCCCCTGACAACAGTCGCTCGTTCATCTCGTCGCTGCATCGGCGCGAGCGGCCAGCTTGGGGACATTTCGGCCATTCCATGGCCGCTGTCGAAAGGGCGGCTTTCAGCCGAAAACCGGACGTTCTGAAAGGCAGCATGCAGCCGGAAAGGCCGGGTGCGGTCTATCAGCTTTGGAATCTCTTCAGCGAGGAAGTTGCTGTTCAGCACGGCTTCAGCGGCCCACACCTCTGTCCCCGCCCTCTGGACAAGCATCTCAAAAGTAGGGCATCTGCTTTTGATGTTAAACAACTTCTTCAAACTGGATGGTACGCCAGTCTCTCATGAGGAGGGGGCGGCAATGCCGAACATGTCGCCCGACGATGAAGTGGCTAACATGCTATTCAGGGGAGAGAAGTGGGGCAAGCCACGCACAGCGATTAAAGGCGTGACGTTCAAGAACGTCTCGATTTCTAATATGGAGCTGTTTCAGATCACCTTTACAAACTGCTCTTTTGAGGATTGTATCTTCAAAGGCAGCTTCTTTCATGAGGTTGAGTTTCACAAGTGCAAGTTCGTCAATTGCAACATGTGGAAGGCAAAATTCGAGAAATGCTACCTCGACCCCGCGACAATATTTCTCGACAGTCGCTACCGGGTTGATGCATCAAACGTCGGTGTTACGATGTACCAAGCGCTCCTCGCGAACTATGCCAATGAGAGACAGGACGCATTCTACGCCCAAGCCGATATCGAGTTTCGTCGTTGGAAGCGTTATCAGCTAAGCTACGAAATCCGAAAGAAGAACGTCGATTTCGTCCCAGGGCAATTGAGGCGCTTCAAGAGTTTCATCTTCGATCTCCTCGCCGGATACGGCTACAAACCGGCGCGTTTTTCGATCGTAACGGTCATCGGCTTTCTAGCGATCTCGGTGTTCAACCACTGCGTTATCGGCAATGATCTACTGATCAATAACCAGCGGCCGCCAAGTGCCTCGCTGATCAACAGCATCTATTATTCCTTCTCCGTCCTCACGGTGCTCGGCTTCTCGACGGTCGTTCCGGATGGCACGTTCGCCAAACTTCTGACCGTCTTCGAGGCATTGGCAGCGATAGGGTGGTTATCTATCTTCACTTCGATACTCGTGAAGAGGCTTCTACGATGACGCTCACCGGGGATACAGCAATCCGTGCAGCTTCGGAGGCCGTTTTCGGATCGTGCGCGCGCGGCGACATCGACCGCTTGAGTGACCGCGACTTCCTCATCGTTGATGACGATCCGAAGATATTGCGCGCGCGTACGAAGACGCTCAAGGCCGAGGGCATATCTGTCGCTGCATACACTTTTCGCAAGCTGGAGAGCCTTGCTGCCAAGCAGGCTCTGTTTGTTCAGCATCTGCGCTTGGAGGCGTCGATTGTCGCCGACCGCGATGGGCGCCTCGCCGCCGTCCTGAGCGCCTTCCGGCCGAAAGAGAATTACGACGCCGAGATAGACGACAATGCAAAGCTCGCTAGCCTGATCGCGACCGTTCCTCCCGGTGCCAAAGCAGAGTTGTGGGCTGCCGATGTCTTATACGTCACGGTGCGCAACTTTGGCGTTCTGTGGCTCGCAGGTCGCCAACGGTACCTGTTCGCTTATGACAGGATTCTAGAAGCGCTCCATGAGGAGGGGGTCCTGAATGCTACGGGCGTTTCGAACCTTCGGCGCCTTCGCTTTCTCAAAGCGCTCTACCGCGGCGACAATTCTACTACCGTGGGGATAATTCACCGGAAAGTTGACGCGGCACTTGCCGGGTTGCCCCTGGGACTGTTCCCGGACCGCTCGCTGAGGGTCTCGCCGGGCGAGGCGTTGGCAGCACCCGCCCCGGCGGACGGTTCGCCCGCATACTTGCATGTCCGCGACTTAGAAAAGCGAATGCTCGCCGCCCGTTCGCTTGTTGGGGACGCCTTCGACGACCCGGCGCTGGCTGCACTAAACGAATGGATACGTGATCCCCGCTCATATGCCAATCTAAGTGCCACCCGTGCTCCCGCTCTGAGGGCCAAGCTCGCGGCGCTCGAAATGGACTTAGGCCTCGCGCGCTTGGGCTGACCACAATCGTATTTCAGTCTTTGGGATGATCTCTTCGGGCTGCGAACAGCCACAAAGTGCGTGTACAGTCCCGTCCGCTGTTCGGCCCTACGATGACCAGTTCCGGCGCGAGCCGACATTCCTGCGCCATCACCGGGACGGCTTGAGTTGGTCGCGCGCCGACATTGCCCTCTTCCGGCCGTGAACGGCGGCTTTTCAGAGTTGATCTCCTGAGACCTGCCGTTTCAGATACTCCATGCGGTGGAAAAAGCCTACGAACACCCACGCAGCAACGGCGCGCTATAAACGCACGAACACTTGCGACAGGTCGGCAGTCCACTCACCGCCATTCTTCGCCATTTCGCCTGTGCTGGACATATGCCGGCCATCCGGACCAGCGGTGATGGTCAGGCGCTGCATGAATGCAGGGTCGTCGTGATGCCAATGGACCGATCCATCGCGCACGATCACCGGACAGAGGCGGGATATGCCGCGTTCGTCGAACCAGCACATCGCTATCGTGCCAAGAACATTGTCGCTGGCGAAGACCGCCACGCCATCCGGAAAATCTTCATGGTCGGTCTGTGACCGCATCAGCAGAAACGCCCCTCCCTCGGCCCATTCGAAGCGCGTCCTCCCCGGCAGAGGCTCATCTGGGAAGGCAGGGTGGGTGCCGGTCGTCGCCCACTCGCCAACCAGAAAGGCGAGCGGCTGTAGTGCTGGATTGAGGCGGCACGCGTTCGGCCCGATTGCTGCACGCGACATGAGCTTGACCTTCTTACTGAACCGAGAGCTGGCTCCTGCAACTAATGCCCATACGCGCAGCTTTTTGACGCCGCGGCGAAAACTGCCGCCTGGTCCGCGAACGCCCGCTGATAGGCAGGACGGGCTATCCCTTGAGCCACATAGGCTGCGAGGTTCGGATAGGATTCCACGATTCCCGATCCGTCAAGCCGGCGCAGCACGAGCACCATCATCAGATCGGCAGCGCTGAAGTCTCCATTGAGCCATTCGGCATCGCCGAGGTAAGCTGACAAATCATCAAGTCGACGCCGTACGCGTTCGACGACCATGGCCAGATGGTCGTTGCGCCACCCTTTGTCCTTCTCGAAGAACCGCGCCACTTCATGCTCTACGACAGGCGGCTCGACCGTGTTGAGCGCTGCAAAGATCCACGCGATCGCTCTCACCCGGGCATCAGCGCGATCCGGCAGCAGCCCGGGCCAGGTCTGGGCGATATGGACGACAATTGCACCGGACTCGAACAGCGTAAGCGAGCCGTGCTTAAACGTGGGAATGCTGCCGAACGGATTTCGCTTCCGATGCTCCGGTTCCTTCAGCGCCTTCATGGACAGCAGCTGGACATCATACGGCTGCCCCACTTCTTCCAGCGCCCATCGCACCCTCATGTCGCGCGCCAACCCCTGGCCTTCATCGGGCGAGCACGCGAACGCCGTGATCACTGGCTTCATGACAGCCTCATGTGTCGATCTGGACCGGTAACGGTCGTTTGCCGCAAAAGGTGCCGGTCGGCTTAGCCCCAGAATACTCGTGCGCTGGTAGGCACCGACAATCAGACAGCCGTCCTCGGTTCCGTCCGCGCTCAGAGAGCGCGCCCCGGAGGGGCAAATGTGGTCCGGCAGGACCATGCGACAACGGCTGGCTGAGCGCGATGGCGGCATGGTGTGTCTCCGACTGCCTGGCTGGCGTCTGACCACAGCGCTGCAAGGCCGTGCCTGTTCCGCTGCAAGTGGTCCCGCAGCGCTCGTCTGCGGCCGAACCGTATCCGGCGACCCGCGAAGGCAATTCGTCGTGGTGCGCTGGTCGGAGCGGAACGGCGGGCAGGCGCCACGGTTGTCGCTGAACGCCTGAGGAGACCTCCATGCCCAAGGACAGGAACCCGCAATCCAAAAAGTCGAAGGAATCGTCCAAAGCAGGAAACACGGCCCGCCCGATCAAGACAGAAAAGCCCGCCAGAACTCGCCATGCTACCGAGGCGGTCGACGCGCTGACGCTCCTCGAAGTCGATCATCGCGAAGTGGATGACCTGTTCGATGCCTTTGAAGAGGCCAGGGGCGATGCCGAGCAGCGTGATATAGCGGTGTCGATCTGTATGGCGCTCAAAGTCCATGCGCGGCTGGAGGAGGAACTGTTCTACCCCGCCGTGTGGCCCGCGATCGAGGACAAGAGCCTGATCGCGGAAGCGATGGTCGAGCATGCCAGCGCGCGCGACCTCATCGCCCAGATCGAATCCGGCGCGCCGGGTGAGGCCTACTTTTCCGCCCGTGTCCGCGTGCTGGGCGAATATGTGCGCCACCACGTCGAGGAAGAGGAAGGGGAAATCTTCCCCCAGGTCCGCAAGGGCAAGCTGGATCTTGCCGCCCTCGGCGAACTGCTCGCGCGGCGCAAAGCAGAGCTGATGACCGGCTTTGCGGTCTCC
>Ga0070669_100001279_pt1 | contig 18198 bp, 13 predicted proteins | sample KBSS53metaG_FD_64680 | JGI IMG/M metagenome (GOLD analysis project Ga0070669, IMG submission 64680) | Switchgrass rhizosphere microbial communities from Kellogg Biological Station, Michigan, USA - KBS S5-3 metaG | ecosystem: Host-associated > Plants > Roots > Rhizosphere > Soil ... | reverse complement strand
CGAGCCGGTCTTTCTCGATCCGCATTCGCTGATTCTGCGTCTGCTCCAGATGATTCGCGACGAGACGCATCGTTATGCTTTGACTTACCACCGCAAGCGCCGCGAGCTGCGCGATTTCACTTCGGAGCTGTCGGCGATTCCGGGTGTGGGCGAGAAGCGAAAGGGTCGTTTGTTGCGACACTTCGGCTCAATTCACCGCATCGCCGCGGCGGCTGTTTCAGAGCTGACCCCGTTTGTCGGCAAGAGGACAGCGCAGGAAATCGTGGATCACTTCGAACGGCAGCGCGAGCTGGCGGCAGGTGTAGAGGGCAACTTACAAATCAGCCAGGGACAAGTATTGTCTTAAAGTTATCTTGTTGGTCGGGGACGAATCGGGGCAGTAGCCCGACCATTAGGGAGGGCTTGTTTTGGGTCATAAGCCCTCCCTGACGGTCGGGCTACTGCCCCGAACCTATTCCGTCTTAATCAAATTGACCGGCAACCGTATCTAAAGGATGCGCCTCTTAGTCTCACTTCCAAATCGGCGTGCCCAGTTCTCCTCGGCCGGGCCACGCTTTCCGAAGTGGAAAACTAAAACATAAATTTGACTAGGGGGACTTGATTCATCATGGGTAGGATACTTTTACTGGCAATTCTGGTCGCAGCCTGCGCTTCGATTTCTTTCGCGCAATCCACTGACGACTACAAAAAGTGGGAATTTTACGGCGGGTATTCGCACAATCGCATTGATACCGGCAGCGGAAACAACATCATCAGCGACCGCGAAGGTTTCAATGGCTTCGACACTGCCGTCACCGGCAACATCACGCGTTACGTCGGTCTGAAGGTTGATTTGGCCGGACACTTCAAGAACCGGACTATTCCGGTAAACACCACACAAATCAACGTCGACTCGTCGATCTACAATCTTCTGGGCGGCGTACAGATCAAAGATAACTCGACGGAGACTCGCTTCAAGCCCTTCGCTCAGGCCCTCGTAGGCGTGGCGCACGGACGCAACAAGGTTGATTTCGGCAATACCATTTGTGTGGCAATATTTCCTTCGCCTTGCACAAACTTTACGGAAACCGACACCGGTTTGGGCGCAGCCTTCGGAGGTGGCCTGGATATTCGTGCGGGCAGCAGATTCGATATTCGCGCGATCCAGATTGACTACAATCCGACTCGCCTTTTCGATAGCACGCAGCACAACTTCCGCGTCGGCGCAGGCATCGTCATTCACTAATTCGACGAGACTGTTGTTAATGCAAAACCGCCCGGTCTTCAATTAGAAGCCGGGCGGTTTTCTTTTCGCAGTGGGTTGATTCAATTTGGGCAGCCTTTCAGAAGTTCAGAGTTCAAGCTTTAGCTTGTGCCTCTGCCAAAAAGACAAACTAAAGTTTGAACTCTGAACTTCAAGCGCTATCCCTGTGGCGCTTGGCCTTGCGCGCCGCTGAATTCATAGGTGATGTGCAAACGCAGCGAGCCATCGGCCACTTCCGAGCGCACGTCTTTCACCTGAGCTTTGACCGATCCATTACTTGCCTGTACCGGAATCAGCAACTGCAATTGCTGCGGACGTAGAAACTGAATCGGGTTCACGCGACTATCAATTGCCGAGCGCACAAACACCGTCACGAAATTATTGGCCATCGGGTTGACGCCTTCGAGGTTCACCCCTTCGACAACGACGCGTCCATAGAGTGTTTGGCTGGGCTGATCAAACGAAAGTTGAATCGTTGTTTGGGCCCACCCTTTAAACTGTATGCAGTTTCCCACCAGGTTGTAGCTGCCGCTGAAAACAAGCGGCGCCGTGATCTTCCCGCCCGCCAACTGCACCTGTGTTTTGGCGTTGTTGTCCTGCGCTGCCAGAGTGACGCTGTTGGTGCAGCCACCCTGGAATACAGCCGGTTGGATGGGGTTTGAATCACGCGCGGCCGACGACAGATTGAATTTCGGTGGGCCAAGATCGCGGAAGATCGTCGTCAGCATCTGTTCAAAAAAACTGTCGCTGATGGAAACGACCACCGTGCCGGCGGGATCGGCTCCAGCCGGAGCCTGAACGCGGGCGCCGGGGATCGCCTTAGCGCTCGGCACGCCGAGAAAAAAGATCGCCGCGCCCGCGCCAACTACCAGACCTAGAATTAACAACAGTATGTATCTCATAGTCTCTCGAGTTTTTCTTCTGCTGCGAGCGCAGACATCCCTTTCTGCCTCTGCCGTACCAGCAGGCAAGATGCCTGCGCTCACAGCTTAGCGCTAGTGAACGGACGGCGAAGGCGACGGCGAAACAACTGGTCCAGGCGACGGTATGCTAGTCGCTGCCGGAGCATTCATGTTAGTCAACAGCGCCTTCACAAGTGCCGCGACTGTGTTGGTAAACGCATCAATCTGCTGACGCACTTGCTCGGGTGGAACCTTGTTGAGCCCCTCCGGAACCTGGAAAAGCGTGTCGTCAACCGTCGTAGAGATGTCGCGCATCTCGGCCACGATCCTTGCGCCCTTCACGCCTTGAACGTTGCCGGTCGCTTCGGAGTACAACTCCGCCCTCAGCGGCAATCCGGTTTCTTTATCAACATACACAAAAGCTTCGCTCTTCACTTCGCCGGCCGAGGTGGAAGTATTCGTGGTAGTTGCGTAGCGGTATTTGTCCGCCGCGCGACCGCCCATTGTTTCGTCGCCCACGCGCTCCACGCCTTTGAGTTTCTCGATATAAGCGACCAGCTGGCCTGGCGTCATCAATTTCTGCAACTGAAAGCCCGTGGCCTCGGGCGTCAATTCCGCATACTGCTTCCGAGCGGGCGCGATCACGATATGTTTATCGCCTTGTTCGAGGTAAATGAGGTCGGAGCCGTCAGGGAGTTTGAACGCCACGCGGCGATCCGCCCCGTTTCGCGCCACTTCAGCGGAAAGCGTCGGGATGCCGACGGTCTTTTGTCCACCTTCGGTCTCGGCACTGAAGACGAGCGTCGCGCGGTACTTTTCAGGTTCGCGAGCGGCTATCACCGACAGCGCCTCCGGTGTCAGATTCGCATTTGCATTCGTGATCAGAGTATTCGCGTTCGACGTTACATTGCTGTTCGCGTTGCTGTCAGAGCGTTGGCAGGCATTACCGACGAAGCATAAAACGCATACAAAAAACCATGCAGTAAATTTTCTGGAAAAGACTGGCGTAACTGGCACGGCGCGGCTGGGTTTCAACACAGTAGTATTCATAACTTTCTCCGAAAGTCAGGGTCCTAACAATTACAAAGGGGGGTGATTGGAGGGAGTTCGTAGGATACCACGCGCGCGCGGTGAGACCAATAGGTAGGTTTCTTGAAATTTGTAGGGGCGGACCCGCGTGTCCGCCCCCCTGGCCGCCTCGTAGCGGGCGGACACACGGGTCCGCCCCTACAAGCAGCAAGCTCTCCCTGTTGACTTAACGCTTGTTTTCGCATAGAAGCGCTCTGCTCTTTCAGATTCCTATCGTGAGTATGCCAATGAAACAGATTCCCGTAGTGCTCGTCCTCGGCTTCGCGCTTTCACTTTGCAATCTAACCAACAAACTAAAATCGTCGAACAACTCCAACGCGCCGGGGAAGACTGCCAGCGGGTCGACCGGCAGCGGCGAAGTTGAGCAAGCAAACCCGACAGCCGCACAGACCGCGGCGTTGGCCGGTGGCAAGACGGCAAAGTGGGACCAGCAAGGCATGTCATGGACTGTTCCCGCTTCCTGGAAAGAAAACACCAACGAATCCAAATCGCTGTTGTGGCGTTCGCCCGGCGGCTCCGACGCGGCAAACCTGATCGTAAGTATTTCGCCGATGGATGACAGTTTTCCAACCGACATCAGCATCAACGCCTTTTACGATCAGGCGAAGACGCGCATGAAGAATGGTGAAGTGGATGAAGTGAAGTGGCTCGAGATCGACGGTCTAAAGGGCGTGCAGTTTCGCGAGTCCAATCCCGAGAAGCCTGACGACATCCGGAGAATGCAGTGGCTCGCTTACCGAAAATATGCGGGACAAGTGCAGATGGTGAACCTCATGCTCTCGAGCGACGGTCAGGGCTTCAAGAAACATCAGGACGAAATGTATGGGGTGATGTATTCCACCAAGATTGTCCACTGAGAAAAAGAAGGGGTAAGAGGGGAACAAGGGAAGGGGGTAAAAGTAGCTCTGCAATCGCCATCGTTCTTCCCCTTTTTCCCTTCTCCCCTATTCCCCTGTTTTTGCTAGTTTTTCTTAATGTAGTTCCGGTGAATCCAGGCACCCTGCTGCTGCTTGTCTCGGGTTTCAAACAAAATGTTTTCGTTGTCCTCACGCGTCAGCAGATTCACGCGCCGGGTAAGATCCTTTTCGGTGGCCTTTGCCTTTTCTGCCTCCGAAAGAAATCCCTGTACGTTCTCGGCTGAAGCGGGTTTGAACCGGCCGTCCTGCAATTCAGCGATCGCTTCGGTCGCATTCGCCTTGAGCAGTTTGGGCCAAAGCTTTTTGAAGAGCACGTTGGAACCGTAGATGTCGGCGCTATTAACTTTGCCGTTGATGGCAAACACATAGCCGATCACGTCGTCGCTGCCGTCGGCAATGTTCGACAAGGCCTTGATATAGCTTTCGGCAGTCGCCTGGACTTTCTTGTTCTCGACGGCAAGCTGCAAACTCGATTCTGAAACAGGCGAGTTAACCCGCGCGCCGACATTACGACTGAGTTTGTCCTGGGCCACGCTGACGCTTCGCCAAACTTCGCTCTGCGAGGTTGAGCGTTTTGCCGCAAGCTTGATTTCCCTCGTAGTCGCGGAATCCGCCGAGCTGCTGAACGCACCGGCTTGTTCATTGCCGCGCCCGCTCCAGCGACCGTGCTCAACACAGAATGCGGAAATGGGTAACTTACCCGAACGCGGCGGCACGATCAGATCAACTCCGATCATGCGATCCTGCTGCCCGCCTTTTACGATGTCGCCGGATTGAACGAAGACGTCCTCATCCGAAAAATTTTGAATGGACAATTCGTTGACACTTTGTGTCTCGTAGACCACCACTTTTTTCTGCACCAGGGCTTCCTGAAGAGTTAAGAACGACTTTGCTTTGACCGTGTTCTTGCCGTGGACCAGGAAGATGGAAAGATTCTTGTGAGTGTAGGGTCCTGTGAGCCGGTAGTCGCCCGCTTGAATGGCTCCGCCCCGGCCTTGTCCGCCACCGCCGCCCGCTAATTTCTTAGCCTGGCTGGCACTCAACATCCCCATCGTCACCATTATCGAAATTAGAACTACCCCGAGTGTTAGTGCAAACGCCTGTTTCTTCATTGTCTTGTCTCCTAAGCAATGCCCGGGGCGATGGCCGCCAGTTAAGGACTTTAATGAAAGAAGTCTTTTATTGTTTTACAGCGCCATCGTGCCGTCCAGGGCCGGGTTGAAAACCTAACGGGGAGCCGTGTTGAGCCGCGAAGACCCAGGCGTGTTCCGCGAACCGCCTGCCTGTCTTCGGGAGCGTTAGCAAACGCTTACTGGTGGGTAGAACGAGCAGGGAAGAAACTTCTTGCGCCAGCAGTAGGGAATACTCAGGGCGGTACCAAGCGGACCTAATGAAATGGTTCGTTGGTTTCTTTCATAACATAGTGAAAGCAAAAGATTGCCGGATGTCTTTCCCAGTTGACACCAATGCTGCCAAAGAATAGCCTGTCGCAGCCTTTGACCTTAGTTATTACCCGGCACCTCTAGTCCTGCCGCCAGGTCATCACAACCTGCAAGTCCAGACGGTGGACGAATGAGGGTCTACAAAGTTCCAGACTCGCTGTATTTCCCAATTAATCTCATAGCAAGGAGCCTCCACGATGCTTGACTCGAATAAAACCAATAATGACGCTGAGCCGCTGAGGGAATGGACCGTGATGTTTTATTTTGCGAGCGACAACCCGCTTGCCCCTGCCATTGTTTCGCAGCTGAAGGCCATCAAGAATGCCGGATATCATCCGGACGTTAACGTGGTAGCGCAGTTTGATCCGAATACCAAAGACACTCCCACGCATATTTTCGACGTCAATCGCGTGGACAAGCTTAGGCATCAGGGCGAACCACCTGATATCGGCTTTCGCGCTGATAACCCTTACGTGCGAAACATGGCATTCGACAAGCTCTGGAGCAACGAAACAGATGACTCTGGACAACTGATAAAGGCCATGCTGACAGACTTTTTAAGCAAGCCCTCGAAAGGAATCCGTGCGATCAATTTTCATGCGCCGGAACCAGAACCGGCCTTGCCGCCAGCGGCCAAGTCTCCTGTAAACCAGGAGTCACGCAACGGCGACCAGGCAAGCCGCAACACCCGGTCCAGTGAAGTTGCTCCTAAGGATTCGTTACAGGCATTTCTAAGGTTTTGTGCCCGGAAGTACCCGGCCAAGCACTACATGCTGTTCATCCTGGGACACGGGCTGGTGGTGGGTAACGACATTTTTCTGTTTGACGCCGACGCTCCCAACCAATCTCTTTCCCTGAGGGCCCTGCGAGTGTTGCTCCAGGAATTCAAGGATCTTATTGCGCTGCAGGAATTGGATAGGCCGGCTGAATTGGAGCTAATTGGTTTTCACAGTTGCTCAATGAGTTCATTGGAAGTTGCCTATGAGCTCAACGGCATCGCAAACTACATGCTTGCCAGCCAGGGTCCGGCTTTCGTCAACAGCTGGCCTTATCGCGAAATATTGATTCGCGTTTTCAAGGGTCAAGTCTCATACCCCTTGAACCCGGCGTCAGCCATAGCAGCGACGATCCGGGACATCTTTGACTACATCACCTACAATAGTTACGACTTCCAACTCGCCGGGTATTCCTTCGACCTGGCCTTGTGCGATTTGAAGGCGGACCTTTCGTCTTTAACTACGGCGCTCAACGAATTATGCGACACCCTAAAAAAAGGACTCACGAGCAAGTATTCCCTGCCCTGGCAACTAATAATAACGGCTCACTGGGAGGCTCAGAGCTACTGGCAGGAAAGTTATATCGACCTCTACGATTTTTGCTCCTGCCTGATACGGGCGGCGGAGAAAATGCTCCCGGCTTCTAAGGAGCCGACCGGGATCGCGAGCGCTCCGAAAATGCTCGCGGTTCCTAACGCGCCGGCTGGGATTCTGAGCGCGGTGGAAACGCTCCCGGTTTCTAGCGAGTCGATCAAGATCCTGGACCTACTGAAAACGAAAGCAAAAAACGTGCAACTCGCTCTGAAAGACGCGAAAACTGCGCCCTTGATCCTTGACGCTAAGTTCGCCGGGCCGGAGTATCAATATTCCCGTGGCCTTTCCGTTTACTTCCCGTGGTCGGAGCCTGACAACCAGAAATTTTGGACCACTGAGTATCCGGAATATAAGATTAATATGCCCAGGAATGAAGTTTCCTGGATCTCATTCTTAACCGAATACTTCAAGGCCACGATGCGTGACCCAATTGGAGTCGAAAGTCACGACCTGAACGGCAACGGGACTCTGCGTAAGCCGCCGATAGAGGAGAAGCTGCTTGACGCAATTACCAGCAAGATTTTCAACAAACGGGGCAAGCTTAGCCATTCGTCGGGAACCCTGGACGATCCTACCGATCCCAATGACAAGCCGGGTGGTGGCTCGGTGACCGGCATGGATTGTGGCTGTCCGGGAATTAAGAATTACCCTTCCTTCACGCGGCCAGGTCCCAGTGAGGAACCGAACGGGTACAATGCCACCAATCTTGATGCCAACAAGATGACAAGCTAAGTAAGCCCGCTTGCATTAGGGGGCCGCGCACGAGAGTGATGAGTCCGCTTAAGACACCGCGAAATGTCATCCTCTGCTTAGTCGTGATGCTTTGCTTCCTGCCTTCGTCCACCGCGACCGAGACGTCTGACGCTGACGAAGCAGCACGTTTGTTGGCAACGGCGAGTGATAACCCAACGACTCGGGACGAGCGCGAGGCAGCGCTGAAAAAACTTGAAGCTGCAGCGCAACTCTTAATCAATGCCGGAAACAAAACTGAGGCGGCCCGCGTTTTGAATCGCGCGGGCCGTCTTCAGTTAAGACTGAACAATCCAAACGCCGCGATAAACAGCCACCAGCAAGCCCTAAGCCTTCTCAGTGGTGGGCCAGCGACCGAAATTCAGGTAGACAACTTGAACGGGCTCGGCGCCGCCTATGTGCATCTCCAAAAACTCGACCTCGCCGAACCTGTTCTGCAAGAGGCTCTCGCTTTGAGTGAACGCTCCGGTTATACGGCTGGACAAGCCCAGGCGTTGCTAACCCTGAGCGATCTGCACAATAACGATGATAACCACCTGGTAGCTTTGCAACTGGCTCAGCAGGCACTTATCCTCTGGCAAAACCTGAATGACAAACCCCAACTTGAACTCAGCTATTGCCAGGTTGCGCAGTGTTACCTCGCACAGCACCTGCTGTCCGAAGCAACCCAAAACTATCAAACAGCGCTTCAGCTAGCGCAGGATCAAAATGACAAAGCCGCCCAGGCCGGAGCCTTGAGCGCGCTGGGTTTCATCGAATATCGCAAAGGAAGCTGGCAGGATGCTATCGCCTATCACACCCGCGCACAGGAACTGATCGATGAGAAAGACGAACCGAAGAGAATGGGCCAGGTTGCAGCGGGCCTCGGTGAGTCGTTCAATGAGAGCGGGTCGCCCGAAGCTGGTCTAATCCACTTTCGCCGGGCCGAAGAATACTACCGGCAAATTGGTGACCCATCCTTCATAGCCTACGCAATATTTGGTCAGGGACGTTCGTATTATCTTCTCGGCAACTACGCCGAAGCTGCTAATCAATTCCAACGGGCCATCGCCGAAGTAAGAACTGAGAGCCTGCAAGCAGCGCAATTCCGCGAACACCTGGGGAGAGTTTCCCTTGCGACTCACCAGCCCGCGCTTGCCTTGCAATATTTGCAACCCACGCTGGCGGCATACATGCGCTCGTTTAATCAGATGGAAGCAGCACAGGTGCAAGGTCTGATAGCTGAAGCCTATCAACAACAAGGGCGGTTTCAACTAGCACGACAATACTACCAACAGAGCCTTGAAGCTTTCGATAAGTTGTCAGATCGGCTAAACCAATCGGCAATTCTTTTCGCCCTGGGACGTCTGGAATTGCAGCAGGAAAATTTGGACCTGGCTGAGAATCACTTGCGCCAGTCTATTGCCGCCACCGAGAACATCCGGCGCGTTTCGACCAGCACCGATCTTGCGGCCGCCTTCTCGGCCACAATTCAGGAGCGTTACGAAAGTTATATTGAGTGCTTGATGCGCATTGCAAAGACCCGCGGCGCAACCGATCTTGAGACCCGCGCTTTTGAAATCAGCGAGTCGGCCCGATCCCGTTCCCTGATTGAATTGCTGCGCGCCACGCAAACGAGTCTGGTGTCAGGACTCGATCCGGGACTTGCCGAACAGGAAAAGTCGCTGCGCCAATCGTTGCGCGTCAAAGAAGACTACAAGGTTCAGTTGCTGGCCGGAACTTACAAGCAGGAAGAACTCGCCGCGCTGGAATCCGAACTGTCAGACCTGGAAACAAAATACAAGCAGGTAACGAACACCATCCGCGAGCGATATCCCGCTTACGATCACATAAGTCAAACGGGCGGCTGGACCCTGGACCAAATTCAGCAACAGGTCATTGCCGACAATGACACGCTGCTTCTGGAGTACAGTTTGGGAGTGGAGAAGAGCTTCGTGTGGGCCGTCACGCGCGACCACATCAAAAGCTACGAACTACCAGGCCGGGCGCACATCGACGAAGCGGCACAGCGAGTCTATCGCCTGTTGATCGCCGGCGGCGATGCCGAGAAAAAAGACGAATTGCTTGGGGCGACGAGGGAGTTGGGCCAATTGATCCTGTTACCGGTCGCTGCTGAGTTGCCCCGGAAACGTGTAATCGTTGTTGCTGACGGAGCGCTTCATTACGTGCCGTTTTCAATCCTCCCGCCTTCCTCCTCGAACGATGAACCCCTCGTTGCTCAACTTCAGGTAATCAACGCTCCTTCCGCTTCAATTCTGGGCCAGCTACGAGCGGAGACTGCCCGCCGGCAAATACGCACCCGATCGTTAGCAGCATTCGGCGATCCGGTGTTCGCCACCAACTATGCGGAGCGCAAGGATCCCAGTGGGACTGAGGTGATGGGGCTGCGGACAGCCAAAGAATCACGATTGCGAGCGGTGCGCGATGCGCAGGCGGGTGCCGACATTTTTGATCCGGCGAAACTCCAGACTCTTTTCTTTTCCAGGCTCGAGCTTGCGAACCTGCGAGAGGTGGCCGGACCAGACAGTTTTGTCGCTACCAGTTTTGACGCCACCAAAGAAAAATTAGCCAGCTTCAACTTGTCGAATTTTGCCATCCTGCACTTCGCCACTCATGGCTTTTTGGATCCCAGGCATCCGGAGAATTCGGGGCTGGTACTTTCCATGGTTGACCGGCAGGGCCACGCGCAGAACGGCTTCGTCGGCCTTCAGGATATTTACCGGCTGCAAGCGCCCGTCGATTTGGTGGTATTGAGTGCTTGTCGTACCGGCCTTGGCAAGGAGGTCCGCGGCGAAGGGTTGATTGGACTCACGCGAGGTTTCATGTACGCCGGCGCCTCGAGCGTCATCGCGAGTCTATGGACCGTCGACGACGAGGCGACGTCGGAGCTGATGAAGCGCTTTTATGCGAACCTGCTGCAACGCCACCTGAACCCGGCGGAGGCGCTGCAGGCGGCCCAGAACAGCATCCGGTCGGAGCCGCAATGGCGCTCCCCTTATTTTTGGGCCGCTTTCACTTTGCAGGGCGAATACCGGCAGACCATCGCGCCGTCTCGCTCGGGCGCCACAGCGGCGCGGAAGGTTGTTCTAATCGGGGCAGCCGCGATTTTGTTGTTGGGAATTTTGGGTTGGTGGTTCTGGCGCAGTCGTAGAAAAGCAGTCTCACTCCAGGGCCATTAGATAGTTCCCCGGCAGTCGTTCCTCAGTACCATCCGGCTTAATTGCATAGACGTTAAAAGTGTAAGTGCGGCGGGAAAGATCAGCGGCCGGAATCGCGAGGTCTACTACTTGTCCATTGTGGGACTCGGGCTTGAGGCTGCGAGTCTTACCGTCGTCAGTAATCATAACTACGCGATAATCCCTGGCCGCGATTTGCGATTGCGGCAGGACCAGATGAAGTTTCAAAGTATCTTTTGTGCCCGGCATTTTTAATCTCTCCGGGGCGCGTCCCACTTCTCGCTCGCTTGAGCCGGCAATAAGTGTGAGTTCGACAGCTCTGCCGTGAGACCACGGAGCGATCCAGATAACTACACCAAAAATAAACAGCGCTGCTATTGATAACGTTGCCCAGTTCATCCACCCGGGACTAACGGAGCGATCGTGGTGTTCAATGCCAACGACACTACGATTATCAGGGTCAGGTGTTGGCTGTAAGAGCCGAAGAGATTTGTTGCGTTCCAGTTTCGCAGTGCGTTGCAGGGATTCACGAAAGCGAAGCTGTTGGCGTCGCTCAGGAGTAGCTAAAAAGCTTTCAGCGTCGTCCTGGCCCAACTCGCCCGCGATTGCTGAATCGATCAATTCATCTTCCGTCGCCAGCAGTTCACCCAGCAGTTCATCATCGGCAAAGAGTTTTTCCTCAAAGCGATCGCGTTCGGCGTCAGCAAGTTTTCCGAGCAAATAGTGCCGAATCATGGTTGAATCATTGTGGTTTGATAACATCGATAAATAACCGTCTATTTCAAAATTCCCTACTTGTTATGACGTTCAGGGGCGAAGTGTTTCAGTGGGGCGGAAGGTCCGCCAAACACTGCTCGATACACTTTTCCAGCTGCTGATGAAGCCGGTAAACCTTGATTCGTAGAGCGTTAATAGTAATGCCGAGTTCGACCGCGAGTCGCCGGCGGTTCTGAATTCGCGCCTGCTTCTCCGCTTCCTCGTATTCAAGCACAAGTGAACGGTCGTCCGGCCCCAACTCGTCCAGGCAGCGCTCCAGGCACATGTCTAAATCCAGATCTGGTTCCGGGTCAATTGGCGGTGGAAGCGGTGGCGGCCGACGATTCTCCCGGTCTTGTTCCAGATAGACATAGCGAGCGACGCCCAGGAAATATAGCGTGCGATCACCTTCAGGAGGGCCGAGCTCTTCCAGGTTTTTCGCTGCAACGATGTTGATACACCGATCTGCAAGATGTTCCGCATCGACGCAACGCCGGACCGCGAAAAACCTCACCAGGCGGAGCTGGATCAACGAATACTTGTTCGCGGCCGCCTCTCGATCCATATCGAGCCAGTCGAGCAGTTTATTAAACTGCTCTGCGGTAAGTTCCCAATCTTTTTTCATCCGGCGAGTTTTTCCAGCTCACATTAATACTGCGAAGGTTAGTGGGGAAAATATCACCACACATTGACCTTCTCAGCTTTGACCCGTGAGACGAGCCATAAGACTGGTGAGCTTTTAACAGGAGTGGGAGAGACAAGCCGTGCCGGTGAGTCGCCTTCACCGTTTGGTTTGTCGCCCCGACCGATCATTTCCTGGGACAGAATCTAAGCAAGCGAAGATTAAGTCGGTAATTCAGGTCTGTCAACGGCGAAGCCGGTACTTTCAGCGATGAAGAGTTTTATGACAGAGAATAATTCGCAGATTGCGCAGATTACCCTGAAGGCCAGGCAGAAACGCCGGAGAAACGCTTCAAAAAGAAGCGGTTGCTTCTATGGCCAGCTTGGGCTGATTGTCGAGCCAACGGCGACCGCGACGCACCGTTATCCTGGTTGAACTCTAAATGTCTCGTCTCTGAAAAACTTGAAACGTCTTGGTCGGAAGAATCATAAGAATTGGATAACGAAATAACGCCAGGCTCACCTGACGACCTTCACAATCAACTCCGGCATGCTTTTGACCAGGCTCACCCCAGCACGCATGCTGAAAGAAGCGGTGCGCCGGCTGCTCCTCTTAGTCGCCCCCAGTCGTCACGCCGCTTCACCTCCCCGATAGCCATTAGCCCGTTCGCATACCGACTGGGAGTAAGCGGGTATTCCGCAAGGAACCAGAGCGCATTTCGTTCGATCTCCATTACAAACCTGGAGTAATATGCGCGCCTCGCGACCGCGAGGTTGTACCTACAAAACGCAAAGAAAAGATTTTAATAAACGCGAGTGATGGCTTTTACCTCAACTTGGTGCGTTCAAGGTATACGTCCGAATAAACAGCCTCAGAGGTCTAGAGTCTATCTATCCAGACCAGGTCGGAAATAAGGCGAGGAGCCAATAATGCAACGCATTGCCCATGGTTCAACTTCACCACCGGATCCACCGCAGGATGAGGCGGCCTTTGCCCCGGCGCTCGGAGCCGCCGCTGCGCCGGCGCCGGCGTCAATTCCACTCACCTTCCTGTTTCCCGACCTCGCTGCTGACGACAAATTCCTTATTCCACAAACGGATAATACGCCCGAGCATCTGTCGTCACTCGGCGCCGCCATGCGCGATGACGACGACCCTAAATTCAATTCCGGCATACCTTCGATCTACACCTACTTTGCGCAGTTTCTAAACCACGACATTGCTTTTACGAATGTTCTAAAGCCCGATGACGTCACCGACTCGATGATGCTGAATAATCCGCATTTGGTGCCCTGGACCATCAAAGACATTCAGGAGAAAGTGAAGAACAAGCGGGCCTCGCTGCTGGAGCTGGATTCCGTCTACGGTCTTATGCCGAATGGTCAGTTCCCTCGCCGCGATGAAAACCCAGAGAAGCTGGCGATTGGAAAAGTAAGTCTGAGTGTGCTCTTCCCGAGGCCTCCGGGGAAAAGTGGCGATGACCACCATGATCTGATGAGGACTCTGCCGTCAAAAGAGAAACCCAAGGAAGACCGGACGGCTCTGATTCCTGATCCGAGAAATGACTCGCACCTAATTATCTCTCAGTTACACGTCGCCTTCTTACGAGCGCACAATGCACTGGTAGACAAACATAACTACTCCTACGACGAAGCCAAGCGGGAGCTAACAAACCGCTACCACTGGCTCGTCTACCACGATTTTCTGAAAACTTTCGTCCCTGAAGAGACGATCGATAAGGTCATGACTGACCCGATCTATGAGCCGGGTCTTGGATTGCCGCTCGAATTTACTGCGGGAGCATTTCGCTTCGGACACAGCATGGTCCGGCGGGGCTACTATCTGAATGACAACTATCCAGGGCAAACCCTGGTGGGACTCTTTACTCTGATTGTCCTCTCGAATGGTTTTAATCAGCCAACGGCAGGAGTGGGATATAAACAGCTCCCGGAGCATCGAATTATTCAGTGGAGAAAATTCCTCGCCGGAGGCAACAACGCCGCCCGGGCGTTACGCCCTCAGATGGTGGAACCGCTCTTCGAACTGCTCAATGAAATTGATAGGCCAGTGCCTCCCGAGACGCGTTTATCTGTTCAGGATCTCAAGCGAGGCTATATGCTCCGGTTGCCAACTGGTCAGGCCATTGCCGAGCGCCTGAAGATAATTCCTCTCACGGCAGCCGAAATCCGAGCGGTCGCAACGGATGCGCAATTCGACTTGTTGACCAAGTCGGGGTTCTTATCTCAAACACCGCTTTGGTTCTACATTTTGGCGGAGGCAGCTCACTTCAATTCGCAGCCTGGTCCGGGCCAGGGTCGCGACCAGCTGGGCCCGGTCGGCGGCCGCATTGTGGCTGAAGTTTTGATCGGCCTATTAAAAAATAATCCCCACTCGTTTCTGAACACCGGCTGGAAGCCTCCGGGGAAGTTTTTTCTCAGCGATTTCCTCGATCTGGCAGGCGTTCTCGAACCCGATAACCAATAACTAAACCGGCAAAGGAGAAATCATGTCTATACAGCAGAAAATCAAGGAAACACAAAGGGCGATCATGTTGGAGATAGGACAAACCAAGAAACCCGTCACCGATCAGGTGCAAGCGCTAGCGCTCGCCGCCATCAAAGAGGGACGCGAGGCCAAGACGGCTTGGAAAAACTATATGAAGCAGTTCATCGACGCGGACGATCCGGTGAAGAGTCCGAAACAGTTAGCCAGGCTGATGGGCGAAGACGACACTAAGGACAACAAGGAGATGGACGACAAGCGAGCATATCTGATCGCTGATGGCACCTGCACTGTTGAGACCGTTACCAACTTCGGCAGGAATGCTTCGATCCAACTCGATGTAGGGCTCGAAGAAGAGCCTGCGTAACTGCAGTTTCGAAGTTGGTTCTCCCTGGATCCAGACAAATGCCCAAGCTGATCGGCCGCGATAAACCTGAACGCAGTGGTGTTTTCCCCCTCTCCCGTTGGGAGAGGGGTTAGGCGCGTCTATACCCCCGCCCCTACCCTCCCCCAACGGTGGAGGGAGAAAGCCATGGATCCAATGGGTCATCATCACGTCCGACGTTCAAGCGCGTCGTTGTTTCAGTTGTCATGTCGGGTAATCAGAGTTGAGCAAACAACTAACTCACATCGACTACCTTAGCCGCGCGAGCTCAATGAGCTACCGGTGGGACGAGCTCTGTCGCCGGCATCTAAGAATTGGCGATGAACATTCTCTGTGGAGATACAGTCGTGTGCCGGGTTCATCCGATCCGGAACAGGGTTGGAAGCTGCACGTTGCGGCAACCGTGTTGACGGCGAATACGGTGCTTGAACGACTCGGGCCATTTCTGAATGCTTCGAAAATTCTCTTTAAGGCGCCTCGCACGCTTCAGGAACTGAGCCGGCTCAACTCGGGCCTCTTCTACGGTTACACGCAGGTCGGCAAGTGCTTCACTGTTTATCCAGCCAGCGATCAGGAGTGCGTTGCTTTAGCAGAACGTCTGCACGAATTGACTTGTGACCTCGCCACGCCATCAGTTCCGTTTGATGGAAGATATCGTGAAGACAGTTCCGTGTTTTACCGGTACGGCTCCTTCAAGCGCCGAACGACTACAAATGAAGATGGCAGCCACACACTTGCCATAGTCGATCCTGAAGGTAAGTTAGTTAGCGACTCAAGAAAATCGACCGCCCCAAGTTGGGCCAATGATCCGTTTCAAAGAAGCATAAACGACGAGTTGCAAACAGACGCGTCGCCACTGGGAAAAACTTTGCGAGTCTTCAGAGCAATGTCGCAGCGAGGCAAGGGCGGAATTTATCACGCTGCTGATTTTAGCGGGCCGGTCCCGCGGTTTTGTGTCTTGAAAGAAGGCCGCAAAAACGGGGAAGTAACCTTCGATGGGCGTGACGGCTATTGGCGAGTGAAGCAGGAGAAAAAGGTTCTGCGACGCTTGCAGCGTCACGCAGTCAGAGTTCCCGAGGTCTATTCATCTTTCGAGGCTGACAATAACTTCTATCTGGTAATCGAGTACATCGAAGGTGTCAGTCTGGAACGTCTGTTGGCCCGGCGAAAGAGGCGGCTTCCGCTTCAGCGCTGCCTTCAACTTGGAATTCAAGTCGCTCAGATTGTTTCAAAGCTTCACTCCGCCGGGTGGGTTTGGCGAGACTGCAAACCGGCAAATCTAATCATCACTGCCGGCGAGTTGAGGCCTATCGATTTTGAAGGCGCCTGTAAGGTTGGTGCCAGGAATCCGTTGGTCTGGGGAACGCAGTCGTTTCTGCCGGCGGATTTCAAGGACATTGAACAGCAGTCGCAACCTGCAACCGATCTCTATGCGCTGGGCGTGGTTATTTATTATGTGTTGACGGGAAATTTTCCTGCTCACGAGCAGCCACTATCAATCGGAAAACTCAGACGCGGCGTGCCGAGCGCGGTGTTGAGGATCGTGTCGGAATTGATGAGTCCTAACGCGAGTCGAAGACCCAGTGCCTGGTCCGTAGCGCAAAGATTGACAGCTGTTATTGCTTCGAGGGAACGGCTTGACGAGCGGTATGTTTTAGCAGGGACGTGATCAAGGATTGAGATTCATCTTACGAGCGAGGATACCAAACCGGCGATCCGACCTGAGTTCATCGAAGAGCGGCTCACTATTGAGGGCGATCATACTTGCAAAGTGATCGTCGTATGACTTTTCCAGCCAACTGAACGCGGCATCTTTGTCGCCTAGTCCAATGTATACAATCGCTCGTTCCTGGGCCGGAAGATTCTGGCTGTTCGGCAGCGCTTCCATCTCTGCCAATATTCTGCGCGCGTCGTCGGTTCTACCCACCTTTGCATATGCATAACCCAGCGGTGCTGCCGCTAACCATTTGTTTGAGGCCGATATGGTCTCCAGCAGTTGAATAGCCTCGGAATACCTTTCCTTCCGAAAGTAGGCGAGCGCGAGCACATACATCGCACTCGAATTGTTAGGGTTCTCCGCCAGTACCGCCTTGAAATAATCTATGGCTTTATCATACTCGCGCGCGCGGTAGTAGGCTTTGCCCACGTTCGTGACAAAAAGCGGCGTGAGCGGATCTAGTTCTTTCGCCTTTTCGCTTTCACTCACGGCTTCGTCCAACCTGCCGGTGGTTGCGAGCAGACTGGAATACCAATAATGCGCAGCCGGGTAGTCAGGCTTAAGTTCGAGGGCTCGTTTGAAACTCTTCTCTGCTTCGCGCCAATTCCAATCGTATTTTAACTGCACAATCCCCAGCGAGGTGTGGGCCTCCGCCAGGTTAGGATCAATCTCGAGGGCCTTCTTCGCAGCCGCGGCCGCTCTGGCCATCGCGTCTTTAGTTGTAAGGTTGCCATAGGCCACTGAACTCATGACCACGTAGCAATCTGCCAATCCCGAGTATGCCAGGGCGTAGAGCGGATCATGATCAATGGCCTGGTTGAATAACTCAATTGCTTTTTGGATATTGTCGCGATCTCTCTTATTCCAGTAGTAGAGGCCCTGGAGGTAAAGTTCGAGGGCCTCAGGATTTCTTTGTTGGATAGCCGCCAGCATCGCAAACGACTTCTTCTCTTCCTCGCTGGGAGCAGCTGCCGGATAGAATGCTTGTCTTACCGAAAGCTCCTCCAACAGAGGCACTGCCCGCGACGGAAGTACATACTCGTTCTCTGACAGCTTTGCCCCGTCTGTAACTGCTTCGAGCCTGGTTTGCAAGATAAGCGAGTCGCCTCGTTTGAGGATGCGGCCGAAGAGTACGGCCTCAACTCCGAGTTGACGGCCAATTGCCTGCGGACTCGCAGTATTAGGTCCAAATAAAGAGGGCGTGCGACTCGAGGTCTTGATGGCGAGATCCGACCGGCGCGAGAGCCACGATATCAATCCTTCAGTTATCCCCGGACCGAGACACTTATCCGTTGAACCCTCTTCACAGGTTATCGGCAGAACTGCAA
>Ga0070669_100001278_pt1 | contig 18226 bp, 17 predicted proteins | sample KBSS53metaG_FD_64680 | JGI IMG/M metagenome (GOLD analysis project Ga0070669, IMG submission 64680) | Switchgrass rhizosphere microbial communities from Kellogg Biological Station, Michigan, USA - KBS S5-3 metaG | ecosystem: Host-associated > Plants > Roots > Rhizosphere > Soil ... | reverse complement strand
CTCGCGCGGTCCGATCCTCTACCGCTCGGCGCGCCCCGGCATGGGCGGGGCGCCGTTCGACTGTCTCAAGTTCCGCACGATGCGTGCGGATGCCGAGGACGCGCAGGACGAGCTCGAGGGGCTCAACGAGATGGACGGCGCGCTGTTCAAGATCAGAGACGACCCGCGCATGACGCCGGTCGGGCGCTTCCTGCGCCGCTTCTCGCTCGACGAGTTGCCGCAGCTCGTCAACGTGGTGCGCGGCGAGATGTCGCTCGTCGGCCCGCGTCCGCTGCCGCTGCGCGACTTCGCGAAGCTGGAGGAGTGGCACAAGAAGCGCTATCTCGTGCTGCCGGGCATCACCGGCCTGTGGCAGGTATCGGGCCGCGCGGAGCTCGACTTCGACGAGCTCGTGCGGCTCGACTTCCTCTACCTCGAACGCTGGTCGGTCGCGCTCGACCTCGTGATCCTGCTCAAGACGGTGCCCGCGGTGCTGATGCGCCGCGGGGCGTTCTGAGCCCCGCCTTGTGCGAGGCTCAGACGAGGGTGGCTCATATTAGGGTGATGACGAGCGATCTCGTGACGCCTCTGAATGAGCCCGGTTCTCCACGCACCCCGACCGGCCCACATACACCCGCGGAGCCGAACCCTTCGAGCCGCGCGCCGGTGACGGTGCCCGCTGCTTCGAGCCTCAAACTCAGTTCGACCTGTTCGCCTTCGGTAATGAATAGGCAGGTAATGCCGACGCTGATTCTTGCCGCAAGCCCTTCAAGTGCCAGGCCGACCGCGGATATTCTCGGTAGCGTCCCGCTGAACGACCTATATCTGAGGTGCCACGGCAGTCTTTCGATTAGAAGCGTGGCGGATCCGTTGGTGCACGTGCCGAGGTTAGCTCTTGTCACGAGGCCGACTAGCGATCTGGCGACCTTCGCGAGCGTTGCGGAATGAAACGAGCCTTCGAGCGTGACCGGGCACTCGACCCACGCCGTTGTCAGGCCGCTCACGTCCCCCATTCTCAGTCTTGCCCAGGTCGCCTGGAACGGCTGTTCGTTGAGTGACAGGCGAGCGGCCGTGGCGCTGCCAGTGGCTGCGAGCATCACAGCGACGATCAACGTCGTCGATAAGAGACGACGGCACGTACGCATGAGGTCCCCCTTCCTCGTGGTTTACGGCATTCTAGGTGAGCGCCGGCGTACGAGCGCGGCGCGGACGCTGCTGCGCAGCTCGTGCGGGCTGCACGGCTTCGGCAGGTAGCCATCGGGGTCGCGCTCGGTCGATGCGCGGTGCGGGCGCTGCACGGTCATCAGCAGTACGAGGAGGTCGCACGTGCGCGGGTCGGCGCGCAGCCGCCGTGTCACGTCCCAGCCGGTGAGCTTCGGCGTCATTGCGTCGATCACGCATAGGTCCGGATGCTCGGCTCGCGCGCGGGCGACGGCTTCTTCGCCGTCCCGCGCGACGAGTACCTCGTAGCCGGCGCGCCCGAGCCGCAGCGCGGTCTGCGTGAGCATCTGCTCGTCGCCGTCGGCGACGAGCACTCGTGGCTGTCTGCCCGCTCGCCGCATCGAAGTCGGCACATCTACGCTATAGCGGGGACGGCGGCAAGCGCTTGAGAGCTTCGCAGAGCGCTCTGGGAGATTCGATTGCTCAGGAGGCGTTGCGCTGCTGCGCCTGCGCGTAGGCGTTCTGCGCCTCCGGCCCTCTCGGGTCGAGATAAATCGCCGCCCCCAACAGTCTCAGCGCTCGGCGGACGCGACCCTGGTCGAGCTCGAACTGGCCGAGTCGCAGCCAGCTCTCGGGGTTCGCGGGCTGCAGCTCGACGGCGCGCTGAAGCGCCTCGCGCGCCGCCTGCGGCGCTCTCGCGACGCGCTCGACGGCGGCGAGCGTGAAGAGCGCGTCGATTGACAGCGGGTCGCGCGCTACCGCGTCGTCGGCGTGGGCGCGGGCATCCGCCACGTGGCCGTCGAGCAACGCCTCGAGCGCGGCATCGCTCGCGTCGACCGAGCGCTGCGGCTGCCAGATCGCCCACGCGCCGGCGAGCCCCGCAACGAGCACGACCGCGGCGAGCGCGATCCGGCCACGTGCGGCATCCCAAGCGGCGCGACCGCGCGGCAGCACGGCAGCCGCAACCGGCCGCTCGACCGGCCCACGACCCGCGACCCAGGCGGCGCACAACAGCCCGGTGACGGCGGTGCCGGGGACGAACCAGGTCCAGTCGACGGCCGAGTGCACGCCGAACGCGATCGCCGTCGTCGCGAGCGTCATCAGTCCGATCCGCTCGGCGGTGATCGGCGCTCGCGGACGCTCCGCCGGCCGCAGCCGCGTGTCGCGCGTGCGCGCGAGCTGGACGAGCCACCCGCCCCAGCGGTGCCGAGGCCCAACTCCGGTGGCACGGGCGGCCGCGCCGAGCCAGGCGATCAGCAGCGCGACGCTGATGCACATGCCGATCAGGCCGAGGTCGGCGAGCGTCTGCGGCACGTAGCCGTGCGCATGGCGGACGCGCAGCCGGTCGGGCTGGATCGGCTTGCGCGCCGTCGCGTAGCCGTCGGCCCCGACGCCGAGCCACGGCGCTTTGCGCCAGATCGAGAAGCCGTTGTCCCAGTAGCGCGCGCGCACCCCGCCGACCGACGCGAGCCGGCCGGGATCGTTTGCCGGCTGCCGCGCATTCGGATCGGTGAGCTGGTGCCAGCCGTGCGAGATCGAGCCGGTCAGGCCGCGCTCGGAGGCGGCCAGTGCGCCGATCCCCGCGAGCGGGATCAGCGCGAGCGCGACGAGCACCGCGGCTCCGAGCGTGCGGCGGCCCTGCGGCGAGAGCGCGCTGCGCGACATTGCGAAGCTGAGTGCAAGCCCCGCCAGCAGCAGCACGATCAGCAGCGCGAGCAGCAGCAGGCCGAGCGAGTGCCCGGCGTCGGCGCGCACGTCGAGCGGCGTGCCGTCCTTCGTCAGCGCGTCATTCGCGAACGCCCAGGTGCACACGACCGCGGTGCCGGCGCCCGCCGTCGCCAGCACCGCCACACCGCGCAGTCGCAGCGGGACGATCGCGAACCAGCAGACGACCGCCACGAATGCCGCCAGCAGCGGCCCACGGCCGTACGAGAGCAGCAGTGCGACGAGCAGCAGCCCGAGCGCCGGAACGGCGAGCGCCGACAGCGCGGCGTGACCGTCGCGGCGCGCGCCGAGCCACAGACAGCCGGGGACGCCGATCGCGGCCATCAATCCGACGGCGTTCCAGTAATCGAACGGCGCGCGCAGGCGCGCATACACGTCGAGCGAGCTGATCGATGGGAACGCCTTGACGAGCAGCGACCAGCCGCACAGCCCAACCGCCGCGAGCACGACGCCGCCCAGCACGCCGCTCCAGCGTGCCGGCGCGATGTGCACGAGCGCGATCGTCCCGGCGAAGACGGCGAGGTAGGCGAACGTCAGGTTCGCTGCCTGCCACGACTCCGACGGCTGCACCGACCAGGCGATCGACAGTGCCGTCCAGCCGGCGAGCGCGGCGAACAGCAGCAGCGTGGCGCCGCCCCACAGGTGCGTCCGCGCGGGGAGCGCGAGGATCGCGAACGCGACGGCCGCGGCGCCCAGCAGCGTCAGCGCGATCTGGACCGACGTGGCGTGTGCGAGCACGGAGCCCGAGCGCGCGACGAACGCGATCACGATCAGCAGGGCGGCGACCGCCAACGTGACGAGCGCATCGGGGTGGGGGACGGCGCGGCGGCGCGGCACGCCGGAGACGATGCCCGTGCGCTCGGACGCCGTGGGCTCAGGCGAGCTAGGCGCGGCGATGATCGACGACACGGCGTCCGATCGTCAGGGCCGCGGGTACGAGCGCGGCGAGACCGAGCAGCACGAGCACGACGAGCAGCGGAGTCGGCAGCCGGTGCGAATCGCGCCCCAGCTCTGGCAAGGCGCCCGGAGCGATCGCGGTGCCGGCTACCTGGAGTGGGCGGTCGGCACCCGGCGGCGGCGGCGCGTCCGGGACTGCGCCCGTGGCGCCACTCCCGCCACCGGCCGATCCGCCGCCTGCGCTGCTGCCGTCTCCTCCGATGCCGCCGACGCCCCCGCCCCCGTCGCTGCCATTCCCGCTGTGCCCGGTTCCGTTGCCGCTACCACCGCCGACGCTTGCCAGCAGAGCCTGTCTGATCGCATCGGAGCAGCCGGTGTACTCGCGGATGTCGCCGTCCAGGTTGTGAAGCGCATGGCGCAGCTGCTGCTGCGGGTAGCTGCCGCGCAGCGCGCCGGTGGGCGAGGTCTGGCAGTCGATGACGATGCGGTCGTCAGCACTGTTCGCCCATGCCGCGTTCGCTGACAACGCAAGCAGCAGGGCGCAGGCGACGAGCGTGGTGAAGGTCGTGACGGTGCGCATCGGGTGCGGAGCGCGCGAACGCTAGCAAGGGGCCAAGACCGCGCTACCTGCCTGCCACAACGGGTCGTGGGTCGCGAAGTTGCTCCGGGGCGGTGGGCTGCGGGACAGGTTTGGCCGCGCTGGCGGCGGGAGCCCGGGACCGGGATGGCTCCCGCCGACCAGGCCAGCGCGGCTGCAGGCGCCCTCCGACCCGAGGCGCGCTGAGCCGAAAGGCGCCTTGGTGGGTCAGCTACCCGCGCATCGCTGCCGGAAAACGACCGGACAGCGCGCGCTCGTATGCGGCGACGGTCGCCGGGCCGCAGCGCTCCCACGTGAACGACCGTTCGACCGTCGCGCGCGCCTCGCGGCCGAGCCGCATGCGGGCGTCGGCATCGGCGAGCAGCCGCTCGATCGCGTCGGCCAGCGCGCGCGGGTCGCGTGCAGGGACCTGTACAAGCCCGGGCCCAGCGGCTGCGATCTCGTCCGGGCCGTCCTCGTCCGCGCAGCCGATCGCGGGGACGCCGGCCCCCATCGCCTCGACGTACGCGACGCCGAACGCCTCGTCGACGCTCGGCAGCACAAACAGGTCAGCCTGTGCGGCGCGGGCGCGCGCCTCGGCCGGCGGCAGCTGGCCCGCGAAGCGGACGCGGTCACGCACCGTGCGCGCGCTCGCGAGCGCTTCGAGCGCGGCGCGCTCGGGGCCGTCGCCGACGATCTCGTAGCGCACCTCCGGATGCTGCGGGGCGAGGAGTGCGAGCGCTTCAATCACGTCGGCGTGCCGCTTGCGCGCGACGAGGTGGCCGACCGTGACGAGCGTCGGCGGCGCATCGCGGGGACGCTCGAGCACTGGGGGCAGGTCGGTGCCGAGGTGCACGACCGCCGTCGCGCCTGCGCCGAGCGCCTGGCAGCGCCGCGCGGTTCCGGCGCTGTTGGCGAGCACCAGGCGCGCGTGGCCGAACGTGCGCTGGACTATGCGGCGCGCGTAGGCGCTGCGCTGCGCGGTCGCGAGCACGTCGCCGCCATGGACGGAGACGACGAGCGGAATGCCGTCCCCGCCCACCCCTGCGCGTCGCACTGCGTCGCCGGCGGGGACCGCGTAGTGCGCGTGCACGAGCTCGAACGGGAACCTGGCGTGCAGCCGCGCGAGCGCACGCCGCAGCGCGGGCGCCGCCCACGCGCCCCACGTCGCGTAGCTCCACGGCCGCGGCGGCGAGAGGTAGCGCACGTACTCCACGTCGACTCCGTCGAGCTGCACATGGCGTGGTTGACGCAGCGTGGCGCGCGCGGCGCCGAGGTCGGCGCGCCTGACCGCCGCGAGCGGTGGCAGCGGGCGCTCCAGCACGAGCACCCGCACGTCGGCGCCGGCGTCGCGCGCGGCAAGCGCCTGGCGATGCGCCCACACGCCGAGCACGGGGTCGTTCGCGCGGGGGTAGTACTCGGCGACGATCGCGACGCGCATCGCTCACCAACGTGCGTGGGTCGTGAGCGTGCGCTGCGCCTCGGCGGCGGTCACGTACGGGCGCTCGCGCAGGAACGCCTGCGCCTCCGCCATCGCGTCGGCGTGGCGGTAGGAGTCGGCGATCGGTCGCATCACGTGCTGGATCGGCGTCGCGTCGACGACGCCGATCTTCCAGCCGTGCTCGCGCGCGAGCGCCGCCCAGTGCGAGTCGAGCCCCCAGCCGGCCTTGAGCTCCGGATATGGCAGCAGCGTCGCGAACGTGTCGCGGTGAAACGCGGACACCGGACCGATCTCGACGAACTGCGTCTCGCGCACGACGCTGCCGGCCCTGCGGCGCGTCACGCGCCAGGCGGCGTGCGAGCGGCGGCGGTGCGCCGGCTGTGCGAGCTTGAGCTCGAAGCGCTCGGCGAGGAACAGGAACGCGTCGAGGAAGCCGCGCGGCAGCGCGACGTCGTCGTCGAGCACGAGCAGCCAGTCGCGACCCGCGAGCGGATGGGCGGCGAGCAGCGCGTTGAGGTTCTCGAACTTGCCGCGCCCGCCGATCCCGCTCGTGGCGACCTCGACGTCGTGGCGCGAGCGGCGCAGCTCGGCGCGCGCAGCCGCCATCAGGTTCGGCCGGTCCTCGCGCTCGATGCCGATCGCGAGCACGCGCAGGCGGGGCGCCGGCTCGCGGCGGGCGGCGCGTGCGAGCCGCGCCGGCTCGAGCGTCGCCCAGCGGCGCGCGTCGAGCCGCGCGTCCTCGACGCGCGTGCGCACGCCGCGGCGGATCCCGCCGACGATTCCGCTCTCGCCCGAGGCCCAGTCGGTGGGGCCGGCAGCCGTGGCGTCGCTCATCGTCCCAGCGCCTCCCGCGCGCGGCCGAGCGCGTGGGCGGTGAGCGTGACGCCGTTGGGACAGGCGCGCACCACCGTGTGCGCTACGCACGCGGCGACGAGCCGCAGCTCGCGTGCGAACGAGGGTGCGGCGCCCTTGCGCACGTCCTGCGTCCGCGCGGCGCGGCCGCGGTGGTACTGCACGCGGGCGAGTGCGCGCAGGGTCGCGTCTGCGCCGACGCGGCGGTGCTCCAGGCCCGCGGCCGCGATGTAGCGGATCTGCCCGCCGGTCGAGCGGTAGCGCTCCTGCCACTCCTCCTCGTCGCCGGCGCCGACGGGGATCGACTCGTCGAAGCCGCCGACGGTCTCCAGCGCAGCTCTGCGGATCGCGAGGTTTGCGCTCCAGCCGACCGCGATGTCGACGTCGGCGGCGCCGTGGTCGAGTGTCGTGATCGGCGGGCTGTCGCGGCCGCACGAGCGCGGTCCGCCGCCCTCGATATCCGCGCGGATCGGTCCGGCGAACACGTCGCGCTCCGGCGTCGCGCGCGCTGCCGCGAGCAGGGCGGGCAGCCACGTGCGCGGCGCCTCGACGTCGTCGTCGACGAAGATCACCAACTCTCCTGACGCCGCCTGCCAGCCGGCATTGCGCGCGGCGTTCGGTCCGCGTGGCTCGGGGTGGGCGATCACGTGCGCGCCACGGCGTTGCCCGATCAGCACGCTCTCCGGGTCATGGCCGTCGACGACGATGATCAGCTCGGCGCCGGCGTCGGCCGCCTGCGGCGCGAGCGAGCGCAGCGCGACGTCCAGGTAGCCGGCGCGGCCGCGCGTGGGGACGACGATCGAGGCGGGCGGGGTGGCGGCGCTCATCGGCGCCGAACGCTAGCGCTCACCGCACGCTCTCACTCGGCTGCTGTCGCTCACGTGTCGACGCGGTAGCGGACGCCGGCCGCGGTGAACGGTGTCGTGCTGCTCGTGACGAGGACCCGGGCGTTTGGTCCAAGCCATCTCAGGCGCTGTTGGAGCCGCTTTGTCCACGGTCCTACCGCTGCGGCTTGGGTTCGGGGGACCTCGATGCAAAACAGCAGCAGCAGTTGGGTTGTCGTAGTCGCCACGGCTGGGCGCCACGGCGTCAGTTCGGCTCCACGGCGACGGCTGGCGTCGTGCGCGAACGTTGCACCGCACAACGTGTCAATGACCTTGCGCACCAGATCGTCGATCAGCGAGGTCGATGTCGCCTTCCGGGCCGCGTCGGCGGCCTGAGCAGCCGGGATCCGGGGGTTGTCGAAGTCCTTGAACTCGGCGACCAGGGCGACCTTTGCGCTTCCCCGACCTCCCACGCCGACGACGTCAGCTCCTTTGACGCCATCGCCTCTCCGTTGAAGGGATCCGCGCAGGCCGCTGGTGAACTCGGCGCGCTCATCCCACTTGACGACGATCCAGTCGTCGTCGAAGTCGAGATGCTGACGATCCTCGCTGAGAGTGGTCATCCACGTCTCCGCGCCTTCGATGGCCCTGCAAGCTCCCGCGCGATGAGGTCCTGCTCCCGATCGTGGTGCGCGAGGAATGCGTCGAGCAGCGGATTGGCGGGCAGATCCACGAAGGTGTCGGCTACGTCGACCGTCACCGCATCCTCGTCGTCGCGCAGCAGTTGGAAGAAGCGCACGGGCGCAGTTTGTCTCACCACCTCCCGGTACTGGGCCCATCGAGACACCGCATCCGCGATCAGATAGTCGTGCGTGCAGACGACGACTTGAACGTCGGCCTCGGCGAGCGCGCCGAGGCACTCGACCACGACCTCGGCGAGTCGCGGATGGAGATTCGCCTCCGGCTCGTCCCAGATCAGCAGACCGCCTTGGCGGAGCGCCCCATTCGCGATCAGGTGCACGATCGAGGCGACCTTGCGCAGACCCTCGGCCATCAGATGCGCCTCCAGGCGCCCCCGACGTCCGTGGAGGTAGAACCGCGGCCCCTCGAGCCGGACCTTTCCCCCCAATTCGTCCTCGAGTCGTTCGACAACGCTGCGGAGCTGTCCCGGTCGCGGGCCGCGCAGCGCCGCGGCGCTCAGGGCGACGGCCGTGTCGTGGTAGGTCTCGTCGAATGCAAGCTCACGCTGCTGGTAGGCGGCCACGAAGCCCTCGTACATCGCAAGCACCTCACGCGACGGAAGGAACAGCACCGGCATCTCGATGTCGAAGGGATCGCTGTCGCTGCCGCCTGCGCCGTCAACAGAGACGAATCGGAGGCTCGCGATCGGCTGCTTGCTGGCGGTGGAGATGGTCGCGCGGATCGATGAGCCGTCATCGAATCCGATGCCGATCCGGCCTGTCGACTTGCCGTGGATGCGGCCGACGAGGCGGCGCACGTCGCCGTCGTCCGGGCGGAAGACGCCCGCGAGCTTGTCGCGCAGTTGCTCGCGCGGCGTCGCGCCGAGGCGGGCCTCTGGGCCCAGCCCCTTGATCACGGAGTAAAGCGCCTTGGCTGCAAACGTCTTACCCGTGCTGTTCGCGCCGAGCAGGACGTTAACGCCCGCCGTCAGGGGAAGGTCGACGTCGCCGAACGGACCGAAGCGCTCGAGCGTGAGGCTGGTGACCGGCATGACAACAGTTTCGCCTACCCGTGGCCGGGTCCTGCCGACTGCGCCATCACGCAGGGGTGGAGAGCTGCTGCTCACGCAGCCACTCGACCGTCCGCGCGATCCCCTCGCGCACGCCGATCCGCGCCTCCCAGCCGAGCAGCGCTCTCGCCTTCGCGACCGACGGCCAGCGGCGCACGACGTCGACCTCGAACGTCGGCAGGTGCTCGAGCGCGAACGCGGCGGGATCCTCGCCGCACGCCTCCCAGATCACACGCGCGATCTCGGCGATCGTCTGCTCCTCGCTCGCGGAGATGTTGAAGTCCTCGTTGAGGCCGGCCGGGGAGGACATCGCGGTGACGATTCCGTCGGCGATGTCGTCGATGTGCGTGAGCGTGCGCGTCTGGGTCCCGTCGCCGAAGATCTGCAGCGGCTTCTGGCCGGAGAGGACCTTCTTGATCACGTCCGGGACCATGTGCGCGATGCCGGGTTCGGGGTCCGGCAGCTCGCCCGGTCCGTACGCGTTGAAGGGCCGGCAGATCGTGAACGGCAGGCCGTGCTCGTCGTGCGCGGCACGGCAGTAGACCTCGCCCGTCAACTTCGAGTAGCCGTAGGCGGACTGCGGCGTCGGGCAGTCGGGCAGGTGTGCCTCGGTCGTGGGGAACTCGGTCGCGCGCTCGAACACCATCGAGCTCGACACGTACGTGAAGCGCTCGACGCCGAGGTCGAGCGCCGCGCGGAAGACGCCGTTGTAGAGGCCGTTGTTCATCTCCGTGAGCGTGTGCGGCAGCTTGTGGAAGTTGCCGATCCCGCCGACGATCGCGGCGAGGTGGATCACAAGTGGGCAGCCGTCCATCGCCTCGCGCGCGAGGGCAGCCTCGCGCAAGTCACCGGTGTGGATCTCGCAGCTCTCGCGCATCCACTGCGGCGCCTGGCGCTGGTCGGCGACGCGCACGTCGTAGCGCGGGTCGCCAAGCAGGCGCCGCACGACCGCGGCGCCGATCGTGCCGGCGCCGCCCGTCACGAGCACCCGGGTCAAGATCTCCGCACCTCGATCCCGAGGGGGATCAGCTCGTCGGCGAACGCGAACACCTGACCGGAGCCGAGGTGGTTCCACGGGTCGACAACGAGCGCGTCAGGCGCGGTCAGCGCGCCGATCGCCGCGCGCGTGGCCGCGGGCTCGAACGCCGCGTGGTTCGCCGCCACGACGACGACGTGCGCCTCGTGCAGCGTCTCCTCCAGCGACTGCGTCGGCGAGGCGACGACCGGGTCGTGCACCGCCACGTCGGCCAGCTCGCGCTCGAGCAGGCGGACCAGCTTGTGCGCGAGCGAGTCGCGCTCGTCGTCGGTGTTGCCCTTGAACGCCAGTCCGAGCACGGCGACCTTGCGGCCGTTGAGCGTCTGCTCGGGCGAGCGGCGTTTCATCCCCTGCACGAGGAAGTGCGGGACCGACTCGTTCACGCGCGAGACCGCCAGCAGCATGCCGGGCGCGTTCGAGCGCTCCTCGGAGAAGGTGAAGTCCTTGCGCAGGCAGGTGCCCGCGGTGAAGCCCGGCTGTGCGATCCCGCCGCGCGGGTAGTCGCGGTTGATCAGGTCGATCACCTCGAACACGTTCGCGCCGTACTGCTCGCAGTCCATCATCAAGAGGTTCGGCAGCGCGAAGTGCGTGTAGCGCAGGATGTTCGCCCAGATCTTCGCGAGCTCGGCCTGCACCGGCGTCGTCTGCACGATCGGCGCGTCGAAGGCCTCGAACAGGCGGGCCACGTGCTCGCCGGAGGCGGACGCGCCGTCGCTGCACTCGACCGCGCCGACGATGCATGGCAGCGTGTCGATCTCGGCGAGGAACTTGCCGGTCGCGATCCGCTCCGGAACGTGCGCGACATGCACATCGACGCCGGGGCACAGGCCGCGCTGGCGCTCCAGGTAGCCGGCGACGAAGTCGGTCGTGCCGGGCGCGATCGTCGAGCGCAGCACGATCGTGTGGCCGGGGCGCAGGTGCGGCAGCAGGTCGTCGAGCGCGGAGCGGATGTCGCGCATGTCGATCTCGATATGGCTGAACGACGGCGTGCCAAGCGTCAGCACGATCGCGTCGGCGCGCGCGCCGTCGGCGACGCGCTCGGAGACGGACAGACGGCCGCTCTTGTGCACCTTCGCGATCAGCTCGTCGGTGCCGGTCTCCTGGAACGGCATGCGCCCCGCGGCGACCGCCTCCAGGCGATCGATGTCACGGTCGATACCGAGGACGCTCAGGCCGCGGTCGGCGAAGCTCAGCGCGAGCGGCAGCCCGACGCGACCGAGGCCGACGACCGCGACGTCGAAGCTGTCCTCACTGGCGCTCATTCGCCCCGCAGGCTAGCGTGAACGCCCCACGCCACGCCCGTGCCCGCGGCGATGTGCGGCCCATTGGCGCGCGAAGCCGGCGACGAAGCGCGGGTTGTGGCGCGCGTAGCGCTTCCACAGCCGGCGCGGCTCCTGTGCGAGGCGGAAGAGCCACTCGAGGCCGCGCCGCTGCATCCACGCGGGCGCCTGCGGCACGAGGCCGGCGTGGAAGTCGAACGCGGCGCCGACGCCGATCAGGACCGGCGCGTCGAGGCGGTCGCGCATCGCCGCCATCCACTTCTCCTGCTTTGGGACGCCGATGCCGACCCACACGACGTCCGGCGCGGCGGCGTTGATGCGCGCCGCGACATCGTCCAGCTCGGCCTCGGACAGCGGACGGTGCGGCGGCGACCAGCCGCCGGCGAGCAGCAGTCCCTGGTGACGGTCGAGCAGGTTGGCGGCGAGCTGGGCCAATGCTTGTTCGTCGCGGCCGCCATAGAGGTAGAAGCGCTGGCCGCTGTGCACCGCGCGCGCACACGCACGCTCCATCAGCTCTGGCCCATACACGCGCGCATCGATCTCATGGCCGAGCTTGCGCAATGCCCACGCGAGCGGCTGGCCGTCGGGGACCGTGAAGGCGGCACCATCGACGGCTGCTCTCAGCGTCTCGTCCTCGTGCGATTCCATCACGGTGTGGACGGCGGCGACGCACAGGTACTCGCGCGCGCCGAGCGTCACCGCAGCGTCGATCCAATCGAGCGTGCGCTCGTAGTCGGTGACGGCGAGCGGCACGCCCAGCACCGGCGCCTGGTCGACCGGCGGCAGCTGCGCCGTCGGGGCGGCGGAGGGCGGGGCGATGGCTTCGAAGGAGGAGGTCGACATTGCGGCGCAGCCTCGCGAGCGAGGATTTCCATCAATGTGAACGGGTCAAACGCCCGATGGTTGCGCTCCAGCCACCGGATCGCCGGCCCCGTTCCGGCATTCGGTGGAGCAAGAGTCTAGCCTGCGGCTGCGACGCCGCCTGCCCAGCGGCCCCAGGATGAGCACGCCCGAGCCCGATCCCGACGAGCACGTCCTCACCGCACCCGACGCGGGCGGCAAGGCGATCCGCGGCGGCGCAATCCGTATCGCGGGGTACGGCGTCGGGCTGCTGCTGACGGCGATTGCGTCGGTCTTTCTGCTGCGCTACCTCGGCGTCGCGCGGTTCGGTCAGTACACGACGGTGATCGCGATCGTGACGATCGTGCAGGGGGTCACCGACGCCGGCTTGACGCTCGTCGGGCAACGCGAGTACGTCCATGCCGACGCGGCGCGGCGGCGGACGCTGCTCGCCGACCTCGTTGGAATCCGTCTGGTCCTGACGCCGATCGGCGTCGCGATTGGTGTGCTGTTCGCGCTCGTCGCCGGCTATCCGAACGCGCTCGTGACGGGCACGCTGCTGGCCGGAATCGGCGTCGTGCTCGCCGTCGTGGCCGCGACGTTGACGCTGCCGCTGAGTGTCGACCTGCGCTACGGCGCGGTCACCGCGACCGACCTCGTGCGCCAGCTTGTGATCGTCGCCGGGATCGTCGCGCTCGTCGCGGCCGGCGCCGGCCTCGTCCCGTTCTTCGTTGTGTACATCGCGGCCGGCGCGGTCGCCATTGTCGTCGCGCTCGCGTTCGTTGGCGTGCGCGGGTGGGTCGCACCACGCTTCGCGTGGCGTGAGTGGTGGCCGCTGCTGCGCGCGGCGGCGCCGATCGCGCTCAGCTCGGTCGTGAACGTCACGTACGTGCGCACGCTGATCATCCTCTGCTCGCTGCTCGCGACGGTCGAGCAGACAGGCCTGTTCGCCACCTCCTACCGCATCTCGGAGATCCTGCTCGGCGTGCCGCAGCTGATGATCGGCGCGGCGTTCCCGATCCTCGTCCACTCCGGTGCGGCCGACGAACAGCGACTCGCCTATGTGGTCCAGCGGACGGGCGAGGCGGCGCTGCTCGTGGGCCTCGGGGTCGGTCTCGTGCTTGCGGTCGGCGCCGCGCCGATCATCCAGCTGCTCGGCGGCAGCGCCTACGCCGACGCCGCGAGTGTGCTGCGGATCCAGTCGGTCGCGATCGCGGCTGCGTTCGTGACGCAGCTCGGCACGTTTGGGCTTGTTGCCGTGCACCGGCAGCGTGCGCTCCTGCTCGTCAACGCGCTTGCGCTCGCGAGCGCGATCGCGCTCGGCTGCACGCTGATCCCCGTGCTCGAGGCGGACGGAGCTGCGCTCGCCGCGAGCATCGGCGAGACACTGCTCGCGCTCGCAGCGATGACGATGCTCGTGCGCGCGCGCCCGGCACTGCGCCCGCGGCTCGGCTACGTGCCGAAGCTGCTGTTGGCCGCAGGCGCCGGTGGGCTGTGCGTGCTGCTGCCGGTTCCTGACGCCGTTGGGGCAGTCCTGGCGCTTGCGCTCTACGGCGCGATCGCATGGGGCGCGAGAGCCGTGCCGACTGAGCTGCTGGAGGCGTTTGTGCGGCGGCGGGCGGGCGGCGAGACAGCGGCCGCGCGGGCGGACGATACGCTGCCGAGCCGATGACGGCCGAGGTCCGAGCGGCGAAGACCGCGTCGTACTACGAGAACGCGCGAGCGGACATCGTGACTGCCTTGCCGCGACCGCTGGGCAACGTGCTCGACGTCGGGTGCGGCGTCGGCAACGTCGGCATCGGCACACGCGAGGCCGGTGCGACACGCGTCGTCGGCGTGGAGGTCGTCCACGAGCAGGCCGAGCGTGCCCGTGCGGTCCTCGATCGCGTCATCGCCGGTCCCGTGGAGGAGGCGCTCGACGAGCTGTCCGATGAGCGCTTCGACACGATCCTCTGCCTCGACGTACTCGAGCACCTCGTCGATCCCGAAGCGGTGTTGCGGCGCCTGCGCGACGTGGCGGCGCCGGGCGCGCACCTGCAGGTGTCGGTGCCGAACGCGCGGCACCTGTCGCTCGTGTGGGACTTGTTCGTGCGCGGCACGTTCGGCTACACGGACCACGGGCATCGCGACAGCACGCACCTGCGCTGGTTCACGCGTCGCGACATCGTCGCCGCGCTGGAGCGCTGCGGCTGGCAGGTGGAGCGTGTCTCGCATCCGGCGCTCGGTCGCACACGGCTGCTCGACCGCCTGACGCGCGGTCGCAGCACGGAGCTGACCGTCGGGCAGTGGTACGTGCTGGCGCGCCTCGCAGGCGACGGCCTCGCCGAGCGATGAGCGACCGTCCGCGGCGCATCGTCGTCCTGCGCGGCACCGCCGCGAACCCGTGGGATCTGCGGCCATGGGAGGAGTTGGGCGACGACTACGACGTGTCCGTGCTCGTGCCTGACAACAACCAGTACGACGTCGGCGCGCTGCGCAACGTACGGACGGTGCGTGTGCGCACCGTCGGCGGGCGGCTGCCGGGCGGACCGGCCGGCCGGTTCGCGACCCGCGCCATCGGCGAGCGCTACCTCGGCGTCACGGAGCTGCTGCGAGGCGCCGACCTCGTCCACGCGGCCGAGTTGGGCTACTGGTTCTCGTGGCAGGCGGCGCGCCTGAAGGCCGCGCTTGGCTTCAAGCTCGCGCTGACGGTGTGGGAAACGCTGCCGTTCGTGGACGCATACCGCAACGTGCGCACGCGCCGCTATCGCCGCGAGGTGCTGGCGGCGACCGATCGCTTCCTGGCGACGACCGAGCGGGCGCGCGACGCGCTGCTGCTGGAGGGTGTGCCCGCGGAGCGCATCGCGATCGCGCCGCCCGGGACCGACGTCGAGCGCTTCGGTGCTGCGCGCACGCCGGCGCCGCGTGCCGACGGACGCCATCTGGTCCTGTCGATGGGCCGGCTCGTGTGGGAGAAGGGCCACCAGGACCTGCTGCGCGCGGTCGCGCTGCTGCGCGCGCGCGGTCGCGACGACGTGCGGGTGCTGATCGTCGGCGTCGGGCCGGAGGAGGCGCGGTTGCGCGGCGTCGTGGCGGACCTCGCGCTCGACGACGTCGTCGAGCTGCGCGGGTGGGTCCCCTACGACGAGCTGCCGCGCGTCTACGCGCAGGCGTCGTGCCTCGTGCTCGCGTCGTTGGCGGTGCCCTTCTGGGAGGAGCAGTTCGGGATGGTGCTCGCCGAGGCGATGGCCGCGCACGTGCCGATCGTGGCCGCGGCGAGCGGCGCGATTCCCGAGGTCGTCGGCGGCAGCGGGACGCTGTTCGCGCCGGGCGACTGGCAGGGGCTCGCCGCGACGCTCGCGGACGGGCCGTTGGCGGGCGCACCGGGCGCGCGGCGGGCGCCCGAGCCGGAGCGGCTGGAGCGCTTCTCGTCCGCTGCCGCGGCGGCTCGCCTGCGCGCCGCCTACGACGAGCTCGCCTCGTGACGGCGGACGTCGTCGTCGTCACCTGGCGCGGGCGCGACGCGCTCGCCTCGTGCCTGGAGCATCTCGCGGCGCAGGACGAGCCGCACCGCACGATCGTCGTCGACAACGCCTCGCACGATGGCACCGCCGAGCTGGTGCGGGACCGCTTCCCGCACGCGACGTTCGTCGAGCTGCCGGAGAACGTCGGCTTCGGCGCTGCCGTCAACGCAGGCGTCGCGGTCGGCGACGGCGAGGCGATCGTGCTCGTCAACAACGACCTCGACGTCGACCCGGGCTTCCTGGCCGCGCTGCTGGCGCCGCTGCGCGAGGACCCGGCGGTCGGGATGGTCGCGGGCATGACGCTGATGCCCGGCCGCGAGCGCGTAGACGCATTCGGGGTCGAGCTCGACGCGGGCCTCGCCGTCTACAACCGCCTGCGGCACGCGTCGCCGGAGGCCGTCGAGACGGCTGGGCTGCTCGCCGGGCCGAGCGGCGGTGCCGCCGCCTACCGTCGCACCGCGTTCGAGCAGGTCGACGGCTTCGACGAGACGCTGATCGCCTATGGCGAGGACGTCGACCTCGCATTGCGGCTGCGCGTCGCCGGTTGGCGCGCGGCGGCGGCGGCCGCTGCGCACGGCGTCCACCTCGGCGGCGCGACGATCGGCGTCGACTCGCCGCGCCAACGCTGGCTCGCCGGCTTCGCGCGGGGCTTCCTGCTGCGGCGTTGGGGCGTGCTGCGCTCGCGCGCCGCGCCGCGCGCGCTGCTGCTGGAGGCGCTCGTCGTGGGGTGGGGCCTCGCGCGACACCGGACGCTCGTGCCGCTGCGCTCGCGCGTCGCCGGCTGGCGCGCGGCCGGCCGGGGCTCGCACGCGCTGCCGCCCGGCGCGGTGGACGACGGCATCGGCGTGCTGGAGTCGCTGCGCCGCCTGCGCACGATGCGCTGAGAGCTGGTGCATCGGCGCCCGGGGGTCTGCGAGACTGGCGCCGATGCGGGGCTCCGCGCGGATGCTGGCCTTGGCGGGCGCCGGGCTGATGACGCTCGGTGCCCTCGGTCCCTGGGCACAGACGTGGCCCTCCCATTTCGCTGCGGACGATGCCGGAGGGATCGTCGTGCTCCTGGCGGCCGCGCTGCTCGCCCGGGCGCTGCTGACCGGCCGCCGTCGCCGCGCGCTGTGGCTGGCGTCCGTGTCGGCAACGTGGATCGCAGCGGGCATGTACGTGACGCCCGGCAATCTGGTCGACGAGGGCGCCGTGGAGGCGGCGATCGCGTGGGGCGCCTACGTCGCGTTCGCCGGGGCGCTGCTCGCGATCGGCACGACGGCGTGGGAGCCGCGCTCGACGGCCGGCGGGCCTGGGCGCAGCGTGCTCGCGGGCGCCTGCGTCCTGCTCGTAGGGGTTGGCGCCGTCTCCAGTCTGGCGGACCTCCCGGCCCGCTCGTGGTCGCCGCACGCACGCGACGCGATCACCGTCATGAGCAGCGACGGCCGCGCGCGTGCCGTCGCTGCGATCGCCTGGTATCACGGCGCGTTCCCCTCGGGGTTGCGCCATCGTGGGATCTTCACGCGCGACAGCGTCGTGGTCGCGGTGCGTCCCGTCGTGTGCCTGTGGGTGGACGTCCACTGGGACGCGCCGCTGGAGAGCGTCAGGTCGACGCCCGGCTACCTCGTGCAGTGCCGCAAGCCTGGGACGCGCATGCCGCCGCCGCTCTCGCTGGCAGGCCTGGGCGAGGCCCGGCGGCTGCTCAACTCGGCGACGATCAGCGTGTGCGTCTCGAATGCGAAGGCCGTCGGGCCGCAATGGTGCGGCTCGCAGAAGGTGACCTACTCGCCGGTCTGACGCCGCGCCGTCACCCACACGTTGCGCCGCGTCAGCGGCAGCCATGCGAGCGCGGCGAACACGCGCGGGCGGCGCTTGCGGCGCGTACGGGCGGAGAGCAGGCCGACGCCGGGAGTGACCGACTCGTAGCCGACGCGCTCGACTGCGAAGCCCTGGTCGGCGAACAGCAGGCGGAAGCTCTTGCGCGTGAACGGACGGCGGTGCGTGTAGTCGTCCCACACCCAGCGCTGCGCGTCCGGCGAGGAGGCGAACACGCGCCCGCCGGGGCGCAGCACGCGGCGCACCTCGCGCACGAGCGCGACCGGGTCCGGCACGTGCTCGAGCAGATCCTTCATCACGACGGCGTCGAAGCTCGCGTCCGCGAACGGCAGCGGCTCGGCGACGTCGTGATGAAGGACGTTGCGGCCGCGCGCTTGCGCCGTCGCGACCGCATCGGACGAGCCATCGACGCCGGTGTAGTCGGCGAAGTGGTCGGCGAGCCAGCCGGTGCCGCAGCCGACGTCGAGCAGTCGCGCATCCGCTGGAAAATGCCGCGTCACGTCGCGGAAGTAGCCCGGCTGCTCGTGCCAGTCGAAGTAGGCCATG
>Ga0070669_100001268_pt1 | contig 18316 bp, 14 predicted proteins | sample KBSS53metaG_FD_64680 | JGI IMG/M metagenome (GOLD analysis project Ga0070669, IMG submission 64680) | Switchgrass rhizosphere microbial communities from Kellogg Biological Station, Michigan, USA - KBS S5-3 metaG | ecosystem: Host-associated > Plants > Roots > Rhizosphere > Soil ... | reverse complement strand
GATCGCGCAGGTGGAGATCTTCGGCCCCGTGCTGGTGACGATGACGTTCCGCACGCCGGAGGAGTCGGTCGCGCTCGCGAACAACACGCCGTTCGGGCTCGCCGCGAGCATCTGGACCGAGAGCATCAACCTCGCGCTCGACATCGCGCCCAAGATCAAGGCAGGCGTCGTCTGGATCAACTCCACGAACCTGTTCGACGCGTCGAGCGGCTTCGGCGGCTACCGGGAAAGCGGTTTCGGTCGCGAGGGCGGACGCGAGGGGATGTGGGAGTACGTGAAGCCGGAACGCGTGGGGACCGGAGACGCGGGGCACGGGAACGGGGAGTCCGGCGCCCGCAGCAGTGTAGCGCACACCGCCTTGAACTCCGGACACCTCGGCCGCGGCTCGGCCGGGTCTCACGAGCGAGGCGCCGATGGGCGACGTGCGGGGCACGTCCCGCCCATCAACCGGACCCCCAAGCTGTTCATCGGCGGCAAGCAGACGCGCCCGGATCAGGGATACGTGCGCGGCGTTCAGGCACCTAACGGGGCGCACGTCGGCGAGGTTGGCGAGGGGAACCGCAAGGACATCCGCAATGCCGTCGAGGCGGCGCATTCGGCATGGACGGGATGGAGCAAGGCCACCGGACACACGCGCGGCCAGATCCTCTACTACATCGGCGAAAACCTCGCGGCGCGCGCCGACGAGTTCGCGCGTCGCATCGACGCCCAGACGAAGTGCGGCGAGGGCGACGCGGGACGCGAAGTCGACGCCTCGATCTCGCGGCTCTTCACGTACGCCGCGTGGGCCGACAAATACGACGGCGCGGTGCACAACGTGCCCATCCGCGGGGTCGCGCTCGCGATGAACGAGCCGATCGGCATCATGGGCATCGCCTGTCCATCGGAGCGTCCGCTGCTGGGCCTCGTTTCACTCGTCGCCCCGGCGATCGCGATGGGGAACACGACGGTCGTGGTCCCGTCGGAATTGCATCCGCTGTCCGCCACGGATTTCTACAGCGTCCTCGAGACCTCGGACGTGCCGGCTGGCGTCGTCAACATCGTCACCGGCGCGAAGGACGCGCTCACGCGTGTGCTCGCCGAGCACGATGACGTGGAGGCGGTGTGGTATTTCGGCGGCGGCGCCGGCGTGAAGATGGTCGAGGAGGCGTCGGCGGTGAACATGAAACGGACGTGGGCCACGTGGCACCGCCGCGACTGGCTCGACGCGCGCCACGGCGAAGGACGCGAGTTCCTGCGCGAGGCGACACAGGTCAAGAACATCTGGGTGCCGTACGGCGAGTGAAGCCTAGCGCGGCCTCGTCGCGGGCGACGCGGAGCCGGTCTGCGACGGGCGAACCACGCGCCGGATTGCATCATCGAGCCGGCCCATCACCTCCCAGCGAACGAGCGTCACCGGGATCAGGCCGACGGCGTCGAACGCGTCCATGAACTCGCGCATCGAGAATCTGTCTGCGAGCTCGTGGGCGCGGTCGCTCATCAGCCGCTCGACCTCGATCTTGCCGATCACGTAGCTCGTTCCATACGCGGGCTGCTGCAGGTAGAGATGCTGCTCCCCGCGCACCGTGCGTGCGTCGAGGCGGAGCCAGCCCCGCGGCGTGTTCGCGGACGCGAATTCGGCCGCCTGCTCGAGCGTGAGCTCGTTGCTGTGCATGCGCAGGTCGCCTAACGCCCGCGCTGCGCGCTGGGCGAGCAGGATGTAGATGAGCTCCCGCGTTCGCGGGCGCGCATCGAACATCCCCGCGTTGAGCATCATCTCTTCCCATCCGGTCGCGTGTCCCTCCGTGCGCGTGTCGAAGATGTTGTAGAGCAGCGGGCCACGGCGGATCGGGCTCGGGTGCGGCTCGTTCGTCATTCGGGCGAGATCGAACCAGTGGTAGCCGTGCGTTCGCATCACCTCGGGATCCCGGTAATCCACTTCGGTGAAGAACTCCCGCGGTCCCGGCGAGAAACGGCCGACGCGCGCCTGCAGCGCGGGTCCCATCCACGGCTTCACGGTGAGGATGTTTCGATCGCGGAGGAACGCCATGTACTCGTCGACCGCGGCAGGAAACCGCCGCGCGTGCTCCTCGGCGCTCGCAATGGGCGCGAGCGGCGGCAGGTCGCGGTTGCGCTCCTCGGCGAGCGCGAGGGACGATCGCGCTCGCGCCAGCTCGCGCTCCATCAATCGCACCTCGTCCTGCCAGGTATACGGCAGGAGCTGCACGTGTTTCAGGTACCAGTCGTAGTTCGCGACGCCGATGCCCGACCGACCCGTCTTCGATGGGATCTTCGCCGCCAGCCACGTCGCGAAGCTGTCCGTGGCGGCTTTCGCGCGCCTCACGTCGGCGAGCATTGCTGCTGGCGCCGTGCGGCCAAGCCTGGTCTCGAGATCGGCAAGCGCGGCACTCTGCTCCCGAACGTCGCCGGCGCTCCGCGTCCACAAGTCGCGGCCGTTGCCCGTGAGATTCGTCCGCGCCTGCGCCAGGAGGCGCGGTATCGCGCGCAGGCCGGTGCTCACCTGTGCGGCGTCGCGGTCGGACAGCGGGAACGTGTAGCTCCACAGCTCGACCGCACCGGCGGCGTGCGGGCCTTCGCGCGCCGGCTGATCGCTCTGGTCGGCGAAGACGGTCACGTAGAACGCCGGATTGTTCGCCCACGGCCGGAGCACCCGATGATCGAAGTCGAGGCCGTTCATCTCGGCGCGCACGATGTGGTAGTCGACCTGCGCGGGCGTTGGCCAGCCGGTCGTGTCGAGCGCGACGAGGCGGCGCTGGTAGGTGGCGAGCTCGCGGTGCTGCGCGGCCATGGCGGCCGCTGAGTAGTCGGGTACGCCGTTCACGAGCTTCGGCTGCTGGAACGCGCGCCAGGCCGTGAACAGCGCGGCGAGATCGTCGTAGCGGCCCGGCGCTGACGGCCGAGCCTCCGGCACCGGCGGACGCTGGACGAGGACGTTAGGCGCGGCGGCGGTGGTCAGCGTGAGCAGGGCGGCAACGAGGGCGATGGCGGTGCCGCGCATGGGACGACCTCCAAGGTCGGTGAGTCAACTGTCGGGCGAGCGGAGCCGCTTCGTCTTCTTGAGCCAGCGCGCCCACGTCCACAACGTCGCGACGGCCGCGACTCCGAGGACGAGCATTGCGTGCCGGCGCGGGTGTGTGTCCCAGTCCTGGTACCGCAGCGAATCCGCCAGCATCAGCGCGAATGCACCGGCGATCCAGTACGCCGCGCTGCCATACTCCTTGAGGACCACCCGACGCCAGTTGAACACCATGCCTTCCATGGACGCGCGGAAGCCGCGGAGCCGCACTCGCCAGCGCGGCACGCGTGCGGCGTACGCATCATACTGGGCACCGAACTTCCCTCGCAGAAACGCCTCCTCGGCGGCGACGATCGCGACGTAGCCCACCACGAAGAACGTGCCCCCGACGAGATACGCCGCCGGCGCATTCCAGAGCAGCAGGAGGCCGAACAGGATGAGGAGATTGCCGACGTAGAGCGGGTTGCGCGAGTGGTTGAAGAACCCGCGGGTCACGAGCTCCTCGGCGTACACCTGCTTGTTCCGGCCGCCGCGAATGATATAGGCGTAGCCAATGACGGCCACACGCAGCGCCTGTCCCAGCAGGGCGACGCCGACGCCGGTGAGGTCGAGCGCCGTGTCGTAGTCGTCGCGGCCACGCGGCCACTCGGGCCGGGTCAGCAGGAACAGCGCGACCAGCGTGGCGGGGAACACGGCGTCGCGGTACCGGAACAGAAAGTTGCCGTAGCGGACGAGCAGGGGTCGTTCTGGCCTGTCGGTCGTCGTGACAGGCACGGTCATTTGACGGCGATCATCCCGGCGAAGTTGTACCAGCGGAAAAACTCCTGGAACTTCGTGAATCCGCATTCGAGCAGGAGGTCCCGGTTCTCCTCGATGCGGTACGGGATCAGCACGTTTTCCAGCGCTTCACGCTTCCGCGCGATCTCCATGTCGGAATATCCGTGGCGCCGCTTCATGTCGTAGTAGTTGTCGATGAAGAGGCGGTTGAACAGCGTGTCGCTCTCGATGACCTTCTCGGCGATGATGATCGCCCCCTGGTTGCGCGTGCCTTCGGCGATGGTGCGGATGACGCGGTCCCGGTGCAGCGGCCGAACGAACTGCAGCGTGAACAGCATCACGGTGACGGACGCGTTCTCGATCGTGAACGGGAGGTGCAGGTCGGCGAGCCGAACCTCGCGGCGCCGCGGCGACGGCAGCGTCGCGAGTCGTTGCTGCGCGCGCTCCACCATATTGGGCGCGTTGTCGTAACCCATGAACGCGATGGATGGGTCGAGGCGCGCCTCGAGGGCCATGAGTGTCGTCCCGGTCGCGCACCCGAGGTCGTAGACGGTCGACTGAGGCACGGCGAATTCCTCGGCCAGCTCCGCGGTCATTCGCTGGATCTCGCCGTAGAACGGCACCGAGCGGCTGACCATGTTGTCGAACACGCGCACCGTGGTCGCGTCGAACGCGAAGTCTGTCGGGCGGGTCGAGGGCTCGGCGAAGATGTCGTCCGTCGGCTCGCCGCCGGGCGTGATCGGAGCCGGCATGACGCTGTCGGCCATCTCGGCCGAGACGGCCGTGTCCCGGCCACCATTCGATGTGGCTCTTCGTGTCATGGGTATTCCTCTCGGTCCTCGGCCCTGCGGTCGCGTGCCGGCGACGCGTCGAGCCTGGTGTCGTGCCCACTCGGCAAATTTCCAGCCTAGCCCGGGCTCATTGTACCAAGGTTGAATGCGCTTCGACAGCGCACTGTTAAGTCCGCTCGTGGTCCTGAGGACGCTGAGCGTCTTGCGGAATGGAGTGCAATGCTCCATCGTTCCACTCACCAGATGACTGGAAGGCCATGAAGCCCACGCCGCCCGAGATGCTGCAGGGCACCGTCGACATCCTCGTCCTGCGCGCGCTCGCGTGGGACTCGATGCACGGCTACGCCATCTCGCGCTGGCTCGCCGCGCGCAGCGACGGCGTGCTCACGGTCGACGGCGCCGCGCTGTACCAGGCGCTCCACCGCCTCGCGCGCCGCAAGTGGGTCACGTCGTCGTGGGGATTGTCCGAGAACAATCGCAAGGCGAAGTACTACACACTCACGTCCGCCGGGCACGCACAGCTCCGCACGGAATCGGCCACGTGGACGAGCTATGCGGAAGCCGTATTCAAAGTTCTTCGCCCGAACTGACGTGCCGCTCAAGGGACCGCGCTTTCTGCAGCTGCCATGGCGGTCGCGTGCGCGCATCGCCCGCGACATCGACATCGAGCTGAGCTTTCACCTCGAGATGCGCGTCGCCGAGCTCACCGCGCAGGGCATGAGCGCCGCCGATGCGGCGCGCCGAGCGCGTGAGGAGTTCGGCGACCTCGAGCTCACCCGTGCCTACTGCCGGACCATGGACGAGAGCACCGACCGCACCGCACGCATCTCGGACCACGTGGCGGACTGGCGCCAGGATCTTCGCTACGCCATCCGCACGCTGCGCCGCAGCGCCGGCTTCGCCGCGGCCTCGCTGCTCACACTGGCGCTGGCGTTAGGCGCGAACACCGCGATCTTCAGCGTCGCTCACAGTGTGCTGCTCGAGCCGCTCCCCTACGGACGTCCGGAGTCGCTCGTCGCGCTCCACGAGACTCGCGCCACGAGCCCGTCGGAACGCTATCAGCTGTCCCCGGCGAACTTCTTCGACTTTCGCGCACAGCAGCGGTCGTTCACAGGCATCGCCGCCTACAACGGCGCGCCATTCACCTGGCTCCCGGACAACGGCGACCCGCAGTTCCTGTTCGCGTCCTCCGTCACGGCGAACATGTTCGACGTGCTCGGCGTACGCGCATTGCACGGCCGCACGTTCGCCGCCGGTGACGATGCCCCCGGCAAGGACCGCCAGGTGGTCCTCTCGTACGGATTCTGGGAGCGTGCGCTCGGCGGCAATCCCGCGGTGGTGGGCACGAGGATGACGCTCAGCGGCCGCACGTACGACGTCGTCGGTGTCATGCCGCGTGGCTTCACGCTCGGCACGAACGAGGACCTGTGGGTGCCAATGGACCTGAGCGAGGCCATGGCCGACGCCGTGCGCTCGCGCAAGCAGCATTACCTGCGTGCCATCGCGCGGATCGACACGCGCACGACGCTGGAACGCGCCGGCGCCGATGTCAGCGCCATCGCTCGCCGGCTCGCGGCGCAGTACCCCGAAGCGAACACAGGTCTCGACGCCCTCGCCGTCCCGCTCCACGAATCCATGACCGGCAAGCTGCGTCCCGCGCTGCTGCTCCTGCAGGGTGCGGCGGCGATCGTTCTGCTCATCGCGTGCGCGAACATCGCGAATCTCACGCTTTCCCGAACGATGGGTCGTCGTCGTGAGATGGCGGTCCGTGCCGCACTCGGCGCGGGGCGCGCACGGCTCGCGCGGCAGCTGCTCGCCGAGTCGCTGGTGCTTGCGTTCGCGGGTGGTGTGATTGGCGTGGGCGTGGCCGTCGTCGCTACGCGAACGCTGCTCGCACTGAACCCGGACACGCTGCCGTCGATGTTCACCGCCACCGTCGACGGCGGCGTGTTGCTGTTCAGCCTCGTGCTGACGGTTGGCATCGGGCTCCTGATGGGGCTCGTGCCGGCGTTGCACGTCGCGCGGGTCGATCCACAGGAGTCGCTCAAGGAAGGGGAGCGGGGAACGAGTCAGGGCCGTGGCGGCGAGCGCGTGCGGCGAGTGCTCGTCGTTGCCCAGGTGGGGCTGGCGGTGATGCTGCTGATCGGCGCGGGGCTGCTCGTGCGAAGTTTTCGCGAGCTGACGCGCGTCCAGCTCGGCTTCGATCCGGACCGTGTGCTCACGGCGCAACTCCGGGCGGGCGGCGAGCGATACGATTCGCCGGACGCGGTGAACCGGTTCTATGATCGCGTGCTCGATGAGATCGCCCACGGGCCGGGCGTCGCCGCGGCCGGTGCGGTGACGATTCTGCCAACGCGCGGGAGCGTGGGCAGTAGCGTGCGAGTCGAGGGCGAGCCCGTCGACGAGGCAAACATTCCCGAGATCCGCTACCTCGCGGTGCGGCGGGATTTCTTCAAGGCCCTGCGCATTCCGCTCAAGGCCGGGCGCGAGTTCGACGCATCGGACGCGGCCGATGGACCGAAAACCGTTCTCATCAACGAGGCGGCGGAGCGACGCTTCTTTCCCCGGGGCGACGCGTTAGGCCGACGCATTCGCATCGGCCCGGATCCCAACGGCGAGCCGATGACGATCGTCGGAGTCGTCGGCGACATTCGCGCGGAAGGATTCGCGGTGCCGGTTCCGCCGACGCTGTTCGCGAATCATCGCCGTGAGACGTGGGAGCGCTCGCTCGCGGTCGTGATCCGCACGTCGGGCGACCCGGCGAGCGCGACGCCGGTACTGCGGAGGGCCGTGAAGAGCGCGGACCCGACGCTCGCGATCCGCGATGTGCGAACCCTCGATGACGTGATCGGGTCGAGCCTCGCGCCGCGCCGGTTCGCGCTCGGTCTCGTCGCGTCGTTCGCGGGGATCGCGCTGCTCCTCGCGACGATCGGCATCTACGGCGTGCTCTCGTACGCGGTCGCGAGCCGCACGCGCGAGTTCGGCGTCCGGCTCGCGCTCGGCGCGACGGAGCGCAGCATTCTCCTGCTCGTGCTGCGACAGGGACTCGCATGGTCGCTGTTCGGGCTCGCTGTGGGCGTCGGCGGCGCACTCGCCAGCGGCAGGTTGCTGAGCCGCATGCTGTACGGGGTCCAGCCGCTCGACTCCACAACGTACGTGGGAGTGGTTGGCGGCCTGGTGGTGGTCGTGGCCGCGGCGTGCCTCGTCCCGTCTCTGCGCGCGACGCGAGTCGACCCGATCCAGAGCATGCACGTCCGATAGGCGTGGGTCCGCTAGGCTTGGGTGTACGTACGGCACACTCTCAGTCGCCAGTCAGTCATCAGGCAAGAGTCTCCAGTATGAGTGAGCAGTAGGCCCGTTCTCTCGTCGCTGTCGCTCTTCGGGATGACAGTCGAGTAGTACTCAGGACCCGGCACTGCCCCCTCGGAACTGTCCCCTCGGAACTGCCCCCTCGGCACTGCCCCCTCGGCACTGCGACTGGCGACTGTTGCCCGATGACCGACTGGTTACTGTGAGCGGCACACCCGGAAGCGAGGACTAACAGGCCCCGCCGTCTCTGCACGGTGGACCGGTGCTTGCGGCTCGGCGACCACCATGTGGTCTCGTGAGAACGCTGACTACGAACGGAGCCCAGGTGGGCCTTGGCGATGACGCGCGGGCAGCGATGGGCGCTTGCTGCAGCGGTGCTCGTCGGCATGGCCGGCGGGCTCGGGCTTTACACGTTCGGCTACGCCCGCGGGTACTCGTACCTCACCAACGATCCGGGTGCGTGCGCCAACTGCCACATCATGCGGGAGCACTTCGCGGCGTGGATGAAGGCAAGTCACCACGCGGTGGCGACGTGCAACGACTGTCACACGCCGCACAACCTCGTCGGGAAGTACACCGTGAAGGCCGTGAACGGTTTCTGGCATTCCTTCTACTTCACGACCGGCAACTATCCCGATCCGCTTCGGATCACGGAGCGAAACCGACGGGTGACGGAGCATGCGTGTCGCTACTGCCACGCGGAGATCACGGACGCGATCGACCACGGTCCGGGCACCGTCTCGCACTCGCCGCCGTCGACCGGGGCGTCGCTCCGTCCCGCGTCGTCGCGCCCGGCTGACCGTGCCGCCGAGCCCATCTCGTGCATTCGATGCCACACGTACGTCGGACACTGGGTCCGTTGAGCGCCGTGGACGCAATCGGTCGCACGCCATCCGGAGGATGAGAGCATGAGCGAATCGCCTGACAGCCCGTCGCCCGCACCGGTGCGCTATCGGCTGAGCCGGCGCTGGCTCTTCCTCGCCGTAGTCGGTGGGGCGCTCGTCGTCGTGGGCATCGCCGCGCTGTTGACGAGCGTCTTCCAGCGCCAGCAGGAAGCCCGGACTCCGTTCTACCGCGTTGTTGCGCTCAACGACACGATCGATGACCCCGCGATCTGGGGCAAGAATTTTCCGCTCCAATACGATGACTACCGGAAGACCGTCGATCAGGTGCGCACGCGCTACGGCGGCAGCGAGGGTGAGCCACATACGCCCAGCAGTGCGGATCCGCGGTCGGTCGTGGCGCAGTCGCGACTGCAGGAGGATCCGCGCCTTCGCGAGCTGTGGGCGGGCTACGCGTTCGCGCAGGATTTTCGCGAGGAGCGCGGGCACGCCTACATGCTGGAGGACCAGGAGTTCACGGCGCGCCAGCGTGTGACGCCGCAGCCGGGGACTTGTCTCCACTGCCATGCGTCCGTGTATGTCCCGTACCGACGCGTGGGCAACGGCGACCTCATCAAGGGATTCGAGACGCTGAATCCGATGCCGTACTTCGAGGCGCGCAAGCAGGTGAGGCATCCCATCTCATGCATCGACTGCCACGACCCGGAGACGATGCAGCTCCGCGTGACGCGTCCCGGCTTCATCGAAGGCATTCGTCTCCTCAAGGCGAGCCAGGGCACGGCGAACTACGAGGTGAACACGCAGGCGACGCGGCAGGAGATGCGCACGTTCGTCTGCGGGCAGTGTCACGTGGAGTACTACTTCAAGGGACCGTCGAAGCGGCTGGAGTACCCATGGGGCAAGGGACTCACCGCGGACAGTATTCTCGCCTACCACGACTCCACTGGGCACAAGGACTGGGTCCACGCGATCAGTGGCGCGCCGGTGCTCAAGGCGCAGCACCCGGAGTTCGAGCTGTACAACCAGGGCATCCACGCGCGGTCGGGCGTCGCGTGCGCCGACTGTCACATGCCGTACAAGCGTGAGGGCGCGATGAAGATCTCCGACCATCATGTGCGGAGCCCGATGCTGAACATCAACCGCGCGTGCCAGACGTGTCACAAGTGGTCGGAGGAGGAGCTCGCGTCACGCGTGACGACGATTCAGGATCGGACGTTCGAGATACGCAACATGGCGATCGACGCGGTGCTGCAGCTCACGCACGAGATAGCCGCGCAGGTGAAGGCCGACAGCACGGTGCCGACGGTGGCGCTCGCACGCGACTATCAGCGCAAGGCGCAGTTCCTGGCGGACTTCATCGAGGCGGAGAACTCCATGGGCTTTCACGCCGACCAGGAAGCCGCGCGGGTGCTCGCGAAGTCCATCGACTACGCGCGGCGTGGGCAGATGGCGCTGCGCGGGCAGAACCCGCCGCCGGTCACGAATCCTGCGCGAGCGACTCCAGCACCGGCCGCCTCCGCGTCGCGCCGGTAACGCGGATGTGATGTCGATATCGCTGCCGCCTCGACCGGTAACAGCACCCGTTCCGTCGGCAGCCAGATCCGATCACGGTGGGGAGCGAGGCCGGGCGCGGGAGTATGTTCACGCTCCGAACGTCCTCACGGTCGGTAAGGGCCGCCGGGAACACCCCAACCCCAGCGCGGCATCGGTGCCGACGTCGGCTCGGCCACGCCAGGCTGTGAGTTGAGCACGGCGAGTCGGGTGCCCCACTCGAGGTAGGCGACGAACGCCGATCGGAACTCGGGATCGTCAGGCAGCGCGATCTCGTCGGCGCAGGCGAGCAGCAGCTGCACCCAGCGCTGCCGCTGCGGCTCCGTCAACATCCGCCCCAGGTGATGCGAGACCATCCGCACGTGGCCGCCCTGCGTGCCGCCGAGCTCCGTGGAGTATACGGGCGGGCCGCCTAACACTTCGGCCAGAAACTGAGCGACGTGCCGGGGGTGCTCGGCCGACATGTGCGCGAACACGGGCGCGAGCAGCGCGTCGTCGGGGACGCGTGAGTAGAACAGCGTCGTCAGGCGGAGCAGGGTGTCGATGCCACCGGCCCACTCGTACAGCGTCGGCACGCCGGGCGCTGCGTCGATCGTTGGTGGTACGGGGACGAGCGCGGGCGTGGAGGCGGGCAAGCTCGTGGGCAATTCCGTCATGGTCGCGGTTGGATGCTGGACGGCCGAAATGTCGCCGTCCGCCGAACCGCTGCGCTATCCGTCGATCGGGCGAGCCCCCTGAGAAAATGGAAAATGGGGTCAGATTCGAATTACAAGCGCTGGAATGCTGCGGCTGAGACAGAACGATCTAATTCGATCGCGCGGACCCTATTTCGACTTGACGCGGGCGGCGGCAAGCCTCGTGCTCGCGTCGGCGCCAACCGTCGTCCCGAGGTGTCGAGCCTGGCTCGCCAATGGCCAGGGTCGCAGATTGAGCTGCTGGCAGGGCAGGGCCGCATTCTTATCTCGCTCTGACATTGCGCGACCGCACCATCACGACGCTTCATCAGCACGTCATTCCGAGCGAAGGCGAGGAATCGCACTCGTCCCGTCGGGAGGTCCTCTACCGGGATGATGGCGATTCCTCGCCTCCGGCCTGCGCTCGGAATGACTCGGTCCGGCGATTCCTCGCCTCCGGCCTGGGCCTCCGCTCGGAATGACATCCCATCTCGCCACTCGCCGCATTCGGAAATCGAGCATGCCTACGCACACGAACGGCCGCGCCTCGGTCTGGATCGATCACCTCGGCCGCGACGTCCGCCACGCCGCGCGCATGATCGCGCGCATGCCCGGGCTCGCGACGGTCGTGATCCTGTCACTCGGCATCGGCATCGGCGTCAACACGGCCATCTTCTCGTGGATCCAGGGGCTCGTCTTCAAGCCGATCCCCGGCGTCCGGGACGCCGCGAGCTTTCACCTCATCGAGCCGCGCAACGAGTCCGGGTCCTACACGAGCGCGTCGTGGCTCGAGTATCGGGACCTTCGCGAGCGAACGCACGCGTTCCGCGATCTGCTCGCGTACAAGATGGTGCCGCTGACCATCGGCGAATCCGGCCGCACGGTTCGAGCATTCGGCATGCTGGTGTCCGCGAACTACTTCCCGGTGCTGGGGCTCGAGCCCGCGTTAGGCCGCTTCCCCCGTGCCGATGAAGTCGAGCGTCCGGGCAGCGAGCCGGTCGTCGTGATCTCCGACGGCTTCTGGAAGACGCGCTTCGCCGGGGATCCGGCGATCGTTGGCAGGACGCTCCGGGTCAACGACCAGAGCCTGACGGTCATCGGGGTCGCCCCACCGAAGTTCCAGGGGACCGTGACCATGGTCGACTTCGACCTCTGGGTCCCTGCAACGATGGCGCCCGTTCTGTTCGCGGGGTCGAGGGAGCTGGAGGACCGAGACACGCGCGGGTACGCCGTGCTCGGCCGGCTCCGGCCTAACGCGACGCGTGACCAGGCCCAGCGCGACGCCGAATCCGTGATGGCGGAGCTGGCGCGCCTGTATCCGGCGTCGAACGGGGCAATGGGGGTCGACGTGTTCCGGTTCTGGCAGGCGCCGCGCGGGCCGCAGCGGATGTTCGTGGGCGCGCTGTCCATCCTGCAGGGCATCATGCTGCTCCTGCTCCTCACCGTGTGCGCGAACACCGCGAACCTCATCCTGGCGCGCTCCACCGCCCGCCAGCGTGAGGTCGGCATTCGTCAGGCTCTTGGCGCCAGCCGTCTGCGGGTCACCAGTCTGCTCATCACCGAGAGTCTCCTGCTCGCACTGGGCGGATCCGTGCTCGGCGCGCTCGTCGCGGCGTGGGGGACGAATGCGCTCCGGGCGGTGCCGATGATCGGTGCGTTCCCGATCCGGTTTCAGACGAGCCTCGACGCCGGCGGACTGACGTTCGCGATCGGGCTCGGGCTCGCGTGCGGTCTCATCTTCGGGGCCGCGCCGGCGCTGCAGCTCTCGCGCATCGACGTGCTGCGCGCGCTGCGATCGAGCTCGCGCGCGGCGCCACGTGGCCGAGTGCGCAGTGTGCTCATGGGGGTGCAGGTGGGGCTCGCGGTGATCGTGCTCGTCGCGGCGACACTGTTCTACCAAAATTTCCGCGAGTCGCGCGACACCGATCCCGGCTTCAAGCGTGAGGGCGTGCTGCTGACTGCGTACGACCTGAGCGGGCGCAACATCGACTCGACCGGCGCGCGCACGTTCGCGGCGCAGCTGCTCGAGCGCGTCCGCGCGCTGCCGGCCGTGGAGGCGGCGGCGATCGCGACGTCGGTCCCGCTCGACATTCACGGATTGCCGGTGCGCGGGTTCGCGCTGGAGGGGCGCGCTCGGGACGACGCAGCGCAGGATCAGGCGCTCTCGAACACGGTGACGCCGGACTACTTCCGCGTCATGGGCATTCCGATCCGTGCCGGCCGGGATTTCGCGGATCTCAACGCCACGGACGCGGCGCCGCAGGCGATCGTGAACGAAGAGTTCGTGGCCCGCTACCTCGGTGGCGCCGAACCGCTGGGGCGCCGCCTCGACACGCGCGGGAGGAGCTACACGATCGTCGGCGTGGTGAAGACGACGACGTACGACTCGTTCGGGGAGAAGCCGAAGCCGATCATCTACACCTCGTATCGCGACCGGCCGGCATGGTTCGGCGAGATTCACATCCGCACGCGCGCGGGGTCGGAATCACTGCTCGTCCCGGAGTTGCAACGGCTCGTGCGCGAGCTGAACCCGACGCTGCCGGTGTACGACACGCGCACGCTCGTGGAGCACGTGGACAAGAATCTCTTCCTGCGTCGGATTCCGGCGCGGATGTTTGTGGTGCTCGGCCCGCTGCTGCTCGTGCTGGCGGCGATCGGGATCTACGCGGTGGTCTCGTACACGGTCGCGCATCGGACGGCGGAGATCGGCGTCCGGCTCGCGCTGGGCGCCACGGGTGCGCGGGTCGTTCGGCAGATCGTGCGGGAGAGTCTGCGCGTGATCGCGATCGGGGCCGTGTCGGGGCTGGCGGTGGCGTTCGTGGTCGCCATTCACGTCGTGCGTGGCGGGACGATCAACCTCCTGCCGTTCATCGGGGTCGGGGTGCTGCTGATGGCGGTGGCGGCCGTTGCCTGCTGGGTACCGGCGCGGCGGGCATCCCGCGTGGATCCCGTCGTCGCGCTGCGAGCTGCGGAGTAGCCGGCGGTCATTCCGAGCGAAGGCGAGGAATCGCCGTCGTCCCGATCGAGGGCTGGCCCCTCTACCGGGATGATTGCGATTCCTCGCCTCCGCGCTGCGCGCTCCGCTCGGAATGACAACCGCTACAGCGGCTTCGTCATGCGAATCAGTCGGACGGGGCGCTTCGTCTGCTCCGGCTGCGCGAACGGTGACTCACCCACCACCAGGTAGCCGAGCGAACCGTAGAACGACGTGAGCTCGCGGCGCAGGTCCACGACGTCCAGGTCCATCGCCACGCTGCCGGCCGCGCGACAATAGTCCTCCGCCGCTCGCACGAGGGCGCGCCCGAGGCCTCGGCCCTGGCACGCGGGATCCACCGCGAGCATGCCGAAGTAGCCGCGGTCCGCACGCGTCTCGACGTACACGCTTCCCAGCAGCACGCCATCCGCAGCGTCGTCGTGTGCCACGAGGAATAGCGCGTTAGGCTGCGCGAGCCGGTCGTGCACGTCGGCATCGGTGGTGCGCGTCCCGTGAAACATGTCCGCTTCGACGAGGTAGGCGAGGTTGATGACGCGGACCAGTGCGTCGACGTCGGCGAGGGTGGCGGGGCGTGGTATCATTGGAGGTCGGCGTGGTCGAGCAATGTACCATCCTCCAGCGCGCCACACTCGAGCATGCCCCACGAATCGGAGTCGTCATGAACGGAAAGGTGGTCGTCATCACGGGAGCGAGCGGCGGAATCGGCGCGGCCGCGGCAACAGCCATCGCTCGACGCGGCGGGTCGGTCGTGCTGGTCGCGCGGCGCGAGGTGGAGCTGCGCGCGGTTGCCGACGACATCGGCGAGCACGCGCTTCCCGTCGTCGCGGATGCCACGAACCGCGCGGACGTGCGCCGCGTCGTCGGCGCCGCGCTGAAGCGGTTCGACCACGTCGATGTATGGGTCAACAACGTCGGCCGCGGCATCACCCGCATGCCCTCCCAGCTCACCGACGACGACATCGACGACATGATGCGCGTCAACATCAAGTCGGTCCTGTACGGCGTGCAGGAGATCCTGCCGCATTTCAAGGAGCGCGGCAGCGGTCACATCATCAACGTCTCGTCGATGCTGGGACGCATGCCAATGGCGACGTTCCGCTCCGCGTACAACGGGGCGAAGCACTTCCTGAACGCGTTCACCTGGAACCTGCGCGAGGAGCTCCGCGAGGCGCAGCCCGGCATCGCGGTCTCGCTGGTCTCGCCCGGTGTCGTCGCGACGGAGTTCGGCAAGAACGCCGCGCACGGCGGTCCCGACTCCCGAAGCCTGCCGAACGCCCAGGAGGTCGGCCCGGTGGGCGAGGTCATCGCGTGGATCATCGAGACGCGGAAGCCTGACGTCTACACCTTTCCGGGCGCGAAGGCGGTGGTCACGAAGTTCCTGTCGCAGCTCGGTGAGGACCCGGTGATGTAGAGCCGTCGGAGACGTCAGACATCCGCGCGGCGGCGATGGCGGCGTCCTCGGCGTCGTAGTCGATCGGCATCATGGGCGTGGCCGGCGGGTGCGACCGCTCCCACGTCACGGTCCGGCGAATCGCTTCGTCGACCCCCACCAGCTCCTTGAATCCCAGCTCGTCGCGTATGCGCGTGGAGTCGGCGCTCCAATGCTGGTCGAAGTTACCGGGCAGACGCAGATGCCCTGGGGTCTGGTCCTGGGCGAGGGCGACGACGTCCCCCGTCCAGCCCACGACCTTCGCGACGCGACGCGCCCATTCGAGCTCGGAGTACGACTCCGGCTCGGCGACGTTGTAGACGCGATTCGCGGCGCGGCCCGACATCGCCGCGAGCGCGATGGCCGCGGCAACGTTCTCGACGTATCCGCGCGGAGAGCGCCAGGCGGCGACGCGTGCGTCCAGGAGGATGGCGGCACGCCCGTCGTCCATGCGCTTCACGAGCGGCCAGAGGCGGTGCAGCAGATCGCCCGGCCCGTAGATCATCGGGAGTCGCAGGACGGTTCCCGGTAGTGATGGGTGGCCGAGCACGGCCTGCTCGACCGGGATCTTGTCGTACTCGTCGTCGAGCCAGCCGAAGATCTGCTGCAACGCAGCGATCTGCGCCGGCGGATAGGTGGCGAGCTTCGTCCGAAGCGGCGAGTCCTCCGTGAGCGGTACCGGTTCGAGCGGTCCTTCCTCGAGCCCGTGCAGGATGCCGCACGCACGGTAGACGTCAATGCTGCTGATGGCGACGACGCGACCGGTGGCTCCGTGCAGGACCGACATGAGCTCGCGTGCCTGTGTCCCCGAGCTCAGCACGAGGTCGACGACGACGTCGGGCGCGAACGCGCGGATGCTCGACAGCGCATCGCGGAGGCGCTTCCGGTCGCCGATGATGCGCGTTAGGCCGTCGGCATGGGCAATGCGCGACCGGCCGCGGGTGAGCGTCCCGACCTCGGCGCCCCGCCGCTGCAGCTCGGGTGCAAGGAAGGAGCCGACGAAACCGGTGCCGCCAATCAACAGAATGCGCATTCGACGCTCGGCCGTGATGTTCGCCGCGGAAAGCTACGAGAAATTGGGGTCAGACTCGGATCAGAGTTGCTTTTCCTTGAAAATCCTTTGAAAATCCGACGCCAATAGCTCGAATGGCCTAGGCGGCGTGAACGAGTTGCCGCGTTCCAGCGGTGACGGCCATCTTGTGGGCGTCCTGTCGGCCGAAGGGCGCAGCAATGACGCTCGCCATCGCGACCGACGATCCGGAGCGAACGCCCACATGACGAAAGGCCGGCTGGAAGCGTTCACCGACGGCGTGATCGCCATTCTCATCACGATCCTGGTCCTGGAGCTGCGCGCGCCGCACGGGGCGACGTTCGAGGCGTTGGCGCCGCTCGCGGCGGCGGTGGTCAGCTACATCCTGTCGTTCATCTATCTCGCCATCTACTGGAACAATCACCACCATCTGATGCACGCGGTGCGCCACGTGGATGGCCGCGTGCTCTGGGCGAACGTCCACCTGCTGTTCTGGCTGTCGCTCGTGCCGTTCGCCACGGCGTGGATGGGCGACAACCACTTCGCGCCGCTGCCGGTGGCATTGTACGGCAGCGTATTGTTCATGGCGGCGGTGGGGTTCACGATCCTGGTGCGCGCCCTGATCGCGCGGCACGGGCCGGACTCACCGCTTGCGCGCGCGGTCGGCGCGGATCGCAAGGGCTGGGCGTCGCTCGCGATGTACGCCTCGGCGGTACCGCTTGCCTTTGTGAGCCGTTGGATCGCGCTGGGCATCTACGTCGCGGTGGCGATCATCTGGCTCGTGCCCGACACGCGCATCGAGCGCATCCTGATCGATGAGTCGGCGTCGCCGGAGCATGCGGATGCCTGATGACGGTCGCGAGCGACACTCGATCGACAACCGTGCCTAACGCAGACGAGGGAGCATGTGCCGCAACATCAAGGTGCTCGCGAACTTCGAGCCGCCCGCGACGTCCGACGAAATTCGCGCGTCGGCGCTGCAGTTTGTCCGCAAGCTGAGCGGAACGACGAAGCCCTCCAAGGCCAACGAGGAGGCGTTCAACCGCGCCGTCGATGAGGTGACGGTCGTCGCGAACCGGCTGATTGCGTCGCTCGTGATCCATGCACCGCCGCGGAACCGCGAGGTCGAGGCGAAAAAGGGGCGCGAGCGCGCGATTCGCCGCGGCCGGCCTGTCAGCGCCGTCGATCCGTCGCTGCGCCCGGGCTGACGCCGATCGCGACGTCGCGGCGTCGCATACCGAGGGGCTCGCCTGGACGGCCTGATTCGGCCGTTCCCCAACAGCTGCGGCGTTGCCGATTCGCAGAACGCGGCCGCGTGCTTCTAGCGGAAGAGGCCGCCTGACGCGCCTCAGCAAGTCGATCGGAATTCGTCGCGCGCGACTTCCCCCTGCGCCAAAATGGAACGAGTATCCCCGGCGTCGCTGCAGGAGGAGTTGGTGTCGGTCAGAAGGGCTTGGAAACAATGACGCTGCTGCTTCGCACGCCTCTCGTGCTCGATGCAGCAGCCCGGAATGCTGCGACCGCGAGTCAGCTCGCCGAGCATCCGCCAGGAACGCCCGTCGTCATCGTCCTGCGCGACGGGGTCGCGCGCACCTATCACACGACGACCGTCGAAACGCTCGTGGACCGGCTCGCCAAGCTGCCGAAAGCCGGGCGACTCGCCGACACGCTGAAACCCGCGCAAGCCGCAGCGACGATGCAGGTCGGCGATTGGAAGCGCTCGGCCCTCGGCACGTTCAACGGCGTGCTGCTCGACGGGTATCAGGTCTACGCCGTCGTCGGTGAGCCCGGGCGCGCCGCGCCGCCGGGCTCACGCGGGGGTCCTCCCGCTCCGCCAGCGGTCCGCGAGAGCATGGCGCCGCCACCGCCCCCACCGCCCCCACCGCCCCCACCGCCCCCACC
>Ga0070669_100001254_pt1 | contig 18423 bp, 18 predicted proteins | sample KBSS53metaG_FD_64680 | JGI IMG/M metagenome (GOLD analysis project Ga0070669, IMG submission 64680) | Switchgrass rhizosphere microbial communities from Kellogg Biological Station, Michigan, USA - KBS S5-3 metaG | ecosystem: Host-associated > Plants > Roots > Rhizosphere > Soil ... | reverse complement strand
TCAGCGGCGGAAATGCCGGTGGTCACGCCTTCGGCCGCTTCGATCGAAACGGTGAACTTGGTGCCGAAACCGGAACCGTTGCGCGGAGCCATCAGCGGCAGCTTCAGGGTTTCGCAGCGCTCGCGGCTCATCGGCATGCAGATCAGGCCACGGGCGTATTTGGCCATGAAGTTGATGTGCTCGGCCTTGCAGCATTCGGCGGCCATGATCAGGTCGCCTTCGTTCTCGCGGTCTTCGTCATCCATGAGGATGACCATCTTGCCTTGGCGGATGTCTTCAACCAGTTCTTCGATGCTATTGAGCGCCACAAGGCACCCCCTTCAGTCAGGATTTGAGGTAGCCGTTGGCGGCCAGAAAGCTTTCAGTGATGCCACCGCCAAGCTTTTGTGAAGAGTCAGGCTCAGCGGCCCTGTCGCCCAGAAGCAGACGCTCCAGATAACGCGCCAGCAGGTCGACTTCCAGGTTCACCCGGCGACCTGGCTTGTAGGACGCCATGATGGTTTCGCTCAGGGTGTGCGGAATGATCGTCAGCAGGAATTCGGCGCCATCGACCGCGTTCACGGTCAGGCTGGTGCCGTCGACGGTGATAGAGCCTTTATGGGCGATGTACTTGGCCAGCTCCTTCGGCGCGCGGATGCGAAATTCCACGGCGCGGGCATTGTCGCTGCGCGAAACCACTTCGCCGACGCCGTCGACGTGACCGCTGACCAGATGGCCGCCGAGACGGGTGGTCGGGGTCAGGGCTTTTTCCAGGTTGACCGGGCTGCCGCTTTTCAGGTCATTCATGGCGGTGCAGTCGAGGGTTTCGCGACTGACGTCGGCGGCGAAGCCGTTGCCCGGAAGTTCAACCGCAGTCAGGCACACGCCGTTGACCGCGATGCTGTCGCCGAGTTTGACGTCGCTCAGGTCGAGCTTGCCGGTTTCGACATGCACCCGCACATCACCGCCCTTTGGGGTCAGTGCGCGGATACTGCCGATGGATTCGATGATGCCGGTAAACATGGGGTTCTCCTTGAGAACGAAGCCAGCGCTAACGCGATGGCCGGGAATTATACGCTCGCCGATGGGACAGGGATGGCAGTGACTCGCCAGTCATCGCCAACCGCGCGAATTTCAGTGATTTTCAGCTCCGGCGCATCCTTCATACAGGCCAGCGGCCAGTCCAGAAGCGGACGCGCCGTGGAGCCGAGGAACTTGCCGGCGATGAAGATCACGAACTCGTCGACCAGACCGAGCTGGGCAAACGCACCGGCCAGTCGCGGACCGGCCTCGACCAGCACTTCGTTGACGCCACGGTTGGTGAGTTCGACCAGCAACTGGTGCAGATCGACCTGACCGTCATCGCCCGGCACGATCAGGCATTCCGGACCGTGGGCGTACTGTTCTTCAATGGCCACGCAGGTGGCGACCAGCGCCGGGCCGGCCTTGAAGAACGGCGCATCCAGCGGCACTCGCAGACGCCCGTCGATCAACACCCGCAGCGGCGGACGGCTCAGGGCCAGTGCGGTTTGTTCGGCATCCAGCCCCAGCTCATCGCCGCGAACGGTCAGGCGTGCGCCATCGGCCAGCACCGTGTCGGCGCCGGTCAGCACCACGCTGGCCTGGGCGCGCAGACGCTGCACCGCCGAACGCGCGGCAGGGCCGGTGATCCATTGGCTCTCGCCGCTTTCCATCGCCGTACGACCGTCGAGGCTCATGGCCAACTTGACCCGCACGAACGGCAAGCCGTGTTCCATGCGCTTCAGAAAACCTTGATTGAGCTTGCGCGCCTCAGCTTCCAGCACGCCGCTTTCGGTGGCGATGCCGGCATCGGTCAAGCGCTGCAGACCGCGTCCGGCGACTTGCGGATTCGGATCACGCATCGCCGCGACCACCCGGCCAACACCGGCATTCACCAGCGCATCGGCACACGGCGGTGTGCGGCCGTGGTGGCTGCAAGGTTCGAGGGTCACGTAAGCCGTGGCGCCCCGGGCCCGTTCACCGGCGGCGCGCAGGGCGTGGACTTCGGCGTGGGGTTCGCCGGCCCGCTCATGCCAGCCTTCGCCGACAATTTGCCCGTCGCGCACGATCACGCAGCCGACCCGTGGATTGGGGTGAGTCGTGTAATGCCCCTTGCGCGCCAGCTCCAGGGCCCGGGCCATGAAGTGAGCGTCGAGGATGGCCTGCTCGGCGGCAGTGGTCATTCTTTCACCGGTTCGCGGGCGAGGCGGTCGATCTCTTCGCGGAATTCGTTGAGGTCCTGGAAGCGGCGGTACACGGAAGCGAAACGGATGTAGGCGACTTCATCGAGCTTTTGCAGCTCGGCCATCACCAGTTCGCCGACCACGAGGGACTTGACCTCGCGCTCGCCGGTGGCGCGCAGCTTGTGCTTGATATGGACCAGCGAGGATTCGAGGCGCTCGACGCTCACCGGACGTTTCTCCAGGGCGCGTTGCATGCCGGCGCGGAGTTTTTCTTCGTCGAACGGTTGGCGGCTGCCGTCGGTTTTGATCAGGCGCGGCAACACCAGTTCGGCCGTCTCGAACGTCGTGAAACGTTCGCCGCAGGCCAGGCATTCACGCCGGCGGCGCACCTGTTCGCCCTCGGCGACCAGACGCGAGTCGATGACCTTGGTGTCGTTGGCACCGCAGAAGGGACAGTGCATGGTGGCTGGCAACAAAAAAAGGGAGGGCCATGGTAGCGCATCCCGGTGGCAAGACAAGCCATAGGCTTTGCGGTATACAGACTGCCATGATCGATTGATCCATGGATTTCATTTTGCTGGAGCCACCAATGTCCCTACGACCGCTCGTTTTGCTCAGTGTTTTCAGCCTGCTGGTGGCCTGTGGCAGCGACGCGCCCAAGCCTCAGCCGCCCACGCCGGGCCCGGCGCCGCAACAGGCGCAGAAAAAAGCCCGGGAAGCCGCCGACCTCGGCCCGCTGCCGGCGTATCAGCGCGAACTGAGCGGCACCCTGCAAGGCGTGCCGGCCGGCGCCGAAGTCGAACTGGCGCTGCTGGTGATCGACGAGAAGGATCGCCCGCAACAATTGCTCGCCAGTTCCAGCCTGATCGGCAACAACCAGATTCTGCCGTTTCACCTGCGTTTCAACCCCGAATCCTTCCCGGTTGGCGCGCGGGTTGAATTGCGCGGCCGCGCCAGCCAGTCCGGCCAGTTGATCCTGCACCTGCCGTCGCAGACCATCACTCAGCCAACCACCCAGGCGTTGGGCCAGCTGCAATTTGTCAAAGCCCCATGAATGCCCCGTCAGACCTGCAACAGTCGCTGGGCGAGTTGCTCGGCGACGCCCGACTGAAAGCCTGCACATTGCCGGACACCGACTTGCAGCTGTGGCTGATCGACGGCGACAACATGGCGCGTGAATTCAGCCAGGAAGAAACCCAACGAATCCTGCATGAACCGCCGTACTGGAGTTTCTGCTGGGCCAGCGGTCTGGCGGTGGCGCGCTATCTGGCAGAGTTTCCCGAGTGGGTGCGGGGCAAACGGGTGCTGGATTTCGGCGCCGGTTCCGGGATCGCCGGCATCGCGGCGGTGAAGGCCGGCGCGCTGGAAGTGGTGGCCTGCGACCTTGACCCGCTGGCGATTGCCGCCTGTCGGGCGAATGCCGAACTCAATGATGTGCAAATGAGCTATTCCACAGACTTCTTCGCCGAGGCGGATCGCTTCGATCTGATCCTGGTGGCCGACGTCTTGTACGACCGGGAAAACCTGCCGCTGCTCGACGCCTTCCTGAGCCGTGGCCGCGAAGCGCTGGTGGCGGATTCACGGGTCAGGGATTTCCGTCATCCGCTGTACCGACGCATCGAAATGCTCGAAGCCATGACCCTGCCGGATCTGGCCGAGCCGGAAGAGTTTCGCCATGTCAGCCTCTACCATGCGGCCCGCGCCTGACCGTATAGTTGCCCCATTCACGCTTTTACGAGATACCCCATGAGTCAGCAAACGCCGTACATCTTCGACGCCACGACGGCCGACTTCGACCAGTCGGTGATCGAGGCTTCCTTCCAAAAACCGGTGCTGGTGGATTTCTGGGCCGAATGGTGCGCGCCGTGCAAGGCGCTGATGCCGATGCTGCAAGGGATCGCCGAGAGCTATCAGGGCGAGTTGCTGCTGGCCAAAGTCAATTGCGATATCGAGCAGGACATCGTCGCCCGCTTCGGCATCCGCAGCCTGCCGACCGTGGTGCTGTTCAAGGACGGTCAACCGGTAGACGGCTTTGCCGGCGCGCAACCGGAATCCGCCGTGCGCGCCCTGCTCGAACCCCATGTACAGATGCCCGCGCCGTCGGCTGCCGATCCATTCGAACAGGCTCAGGCACTGTTTGACGAGGGCCGCTACGCCGACGCGGAAGCGACATTGGTCACGCTGCTGGGCGAAGACAATACCAACGCCAAGGCGTTGATTCTCTACGCTCGCTGCCTGACCGAACGCGGTGAACTGGGCGAAGCGCAAACCGTGCTCGACGCGGTCAAGAGCGATGAGCACAAAGCCGCGCTGCTGGCGCCAAGGCGCAGATCAAGTTCCTCGGACTGGCCCGTGACCTGCCGGATGCTGCCGACCTGAAAAGCCGTCTGGCGCAGAACCCGCAGGACGATGAAGCGGTGTATCAACTGGCAATCCAGCAACTGGCCCGCCAGCAATACGAAGCGGCGCTGGACGCGCTGCTCAAGCTGTTCATCCGCAACCGCAGCTACGGCGAAGGTCTGCCGCACAAGACCTTGCTGCAAGTGTTCGAACTGCTGGGTAACGATCACCCGCTGGTGACCGCTTACCGGCGCAAGGTGTTCGCCGCGCTGTACTAACCCCTTACTCGATCCAGCTGTAGAGCGGCGTATCGCCGCCGCTCGCCACCTTCACATCGGATGAATGACGCAGGCGCACCAGCAAGCGCTTGCCCGCCGCTGCGCTGCCGGTCAGCCCTTCGAGCTGATCCAGCAGATCCGGGCCGCTGAGCTGCCCGGCCTTGCGCAAAAGATCCCTCGCGACCTGCCACAACGCGTCATCCTGATTCACCGGTTTCGCCACCGGCGCCGCCGCTGCTGCTTGCGGCTGGGCCGTCTGCACCTGCACGCCAAACTGCGCACCGAGCCGCGCCCAGTCGCTTTCATCCAGTTCCAGGGTCAAATCCACCGGCAACTCGCCGACGGTTCCGCGTATCCGCAACATAAGCTTTCTCCCGCACATTTCTGATCTGCATGCTCCCATGGGACTTGTGTAACGCCAAGTGTCAGGAGCTGGCGACGTTTACCTTATCGGCTACATTTCTTCTTTTTTCATGGGAAGGAACCCCATGTCTTCAGGAAGAAAACTGGCGTCGAAGGGAGGCCCTACCTCTACAGGTGGTGTGATTCTCGAAGGAAACGAAAACCTGCGTATAGAAGGCGAAATCATCGCCTCGATCGGACAACTTGCCAGTTGCCCTGCGTGCAGTGCTGGCCAGGGAGCGATCGTCGCCGTTGGCGAAAGAACGCTGATCCTGCCTGCCGGCCCGGCTGCACTGGAGGGTGACTACGTCGCCTGCGGCTGCCCGCCCATGGCCAACAAACTGCTCACCCAGCAACACAGCGGTTTCGCCGGCATAGGCCGCCCGGCCCCCATCGATATGGGCCCACCCATTGCCGCCCTGGCTTCGCATCGTTATCTGCAAGTCATCATCGAACGCTTGGACGACACCCGGAAACCGGGACTTGCCTACAAACTCAAGGACAAGAAAAAGGCGGCCATTCTGCAGGACAGTACCTGCACTGCCACAGGTGAAGGTTGCGAACACCAGGTCGAGAACCCTGAGGACTACGACACTCTCCTGATTGGTGAAGATGCCGAATGGACGTTCTATTCCTATGAAGAACCGTTGAAACAGGACGCGTCATGAAATCGAAAATCAAACTTGCCTTTAAGGATTTTCTGATGCAGCCCCCCAAGGGCGTGCAGTTTCAATTGCTGATCAACGAACAACTCGTTGATGGCAATATCGTCCAGAAAAAAGACACACCAACTACCTACACTTTTTTTTCGGATAAAGGACAAACAACCGTCATCCGCGATGAAGAAAAAAAGGTATCGACGATAAAGAGCCGCGATAGCTATGAGATCACGTTGCAGATCATCGGAGGCAGCGGAGTAACGAAAGCGATTCACAAGGCCACTCTGAATCAGGGCAAATTGCTGACCATCGTGGCCGTTTCACCTTGGGTGAAGGTGCCTTTGTCCAACAGCGGAGCCGTCACCGGTGATACGTTTTACGAGGTGGAATACGGGGTGAAACGTCAGAACAAGACCAATACGGTGAGGGTTTTCATTCAGGATCTGCCGCGAAAAATCTTGCTGGAGGCACTTTCTCACCGAAACTCCACAGCATGGGCAGGCAACAGAAGCAAAAAATCCTTGCCTCATAGAACCGCCGATGAATCAAGCAAGAGCGTGGAATTCCCCGCCAATACCAACAAATGCAACTTGTTCGTTTATGACGTGCTGACAGCTGTCGGAATCAACGTAGCGCTGATCGAACACGGCAAGTCGAAGTACATTTGGGGATACTCAAAAGTCAGTCCACCACTTGCCGGAGAGTGGGCCGACGAGAATCGATTACTTAAAAGCTGGAGCGTGCAACGCTCCGCGCTGCCCGGTGACATAGGTGCGTATGCTGTCAACTATTCGGACGCCAGCGGCCATGTCGGCTTCGTGCTTTCCCAAGGTGTCTGCATATCCGCCAGCTGGGAAAAAATCGAAGTCAACGATGTCGGCTTCCGACGGGCGTCCGGCAACGCCATTGATAGCGATCATGACTTCACCATTTTTCGACGATACAAATACAGCACACCACAATGAAACGACTGCTCTGGATACTCCTCGCCATTCCACTCCTGCTGATCATGGCGTGGCGACTTTGGTCGCCCGCCGACCTGTCGACCTGTACCTCCGGAGCATCCACAGCCGGATCACTGACAGCGTTCATACGGGACTACTTCGAGCGCAATGATCGTGTCGACTGGCGCGAACTGGATGATCGATTCGATGTGCTATCGACACCTGAAGGACAGAAAATCGCCAGCCAACCCCAAGCACATGTCTGTGAAGCGATACAGCTTCTGCAAAGCCCTGCGTTCAGCCAGAGTGAAAAAATCTTCACCACAGCATTGATGTTCCAGTTGCCGATCAAACAGTACATGGGATTCATGGACAACGGCCATCTGCTCTATACCCAAGGCAGGATTGATCGCGACGTAATGATCCTGATTCTTCAACCCCGCGGCACAGCAATCAATTACTGGTGGCTGCCGGCATGGCGTGAACGCTTCCACCGTGATGCGCCGAAGTTGCTGGACACCGGATTGATCACTCAAGTGTTATCGGGTCGTTATTGGTTCGACTATCCCGGTAGCGGATTCTGAAGCACTTCACCTCTCGCTGATCTACGCACCGTCCGGACCGAGCTCCGGGCGGTGCGCAGCCACACCTTGCGCAAAACGTGTCAGGCGGGCAAACTCTGCGCACTTTCGTTATAAGATTACATAACAAACTCTTCACTTTACTTCCCGGAGACCGCCATGCGTCGTCTGCTGCTCGCTTTGCCGTTTGCCCTGTTGCCGCTGGCCATCGCCCAGGCTGCCGATGAGCATGATCACGACCATGAGCACGGCAGCCTCGCTGCCCACGAACATGGCGTTGGACGCCTGAACGCGGCGCTCGACGGCCAGACCCTGGAGCTGGAGCTGGAAAGCCCGGCGATGAACCTTGTGGGTTTTGAACACGTCGCCACCAGCGATGCCGACAAGGCCAAGGTCGCCGCCGCTCGCGCTCAGCTGGAAAAACCGCTGGCGCTGTTCAGCCTGCCGGCCGCCGCCGGTTGCAAAGTCACCAGCCAGGAGCTGGAAAGCCCGCTGTTCGGCGACAAGCCGGATGCCGACGACCACGACGAAGAGGAGGCCGGCAAGGACGGTCACGAGCATCATCACGACCACAGCGAAATCCACGCCCACTACCAGTTCAGCTGTGCGGCACCGGGTGCGTTGAAAACCCTGGATCTGGCGAACCTGTTCACTACCTTCCCGGCCACCCAGAAAATTCAGGTACAACTGATCAGCCCGAGCGGCCAGCAAGGCACGGAAGTGACGGCCAAGGCCGCCGCCCTGAAGTTCTGACACGAAACGGCGCCATGACCCAAGCACTCATCGAACTGTCCGACCTGGGCTTCAACTGGCCCGGTCACCCGCCGCTGCTGGACATCCCGGCGTTTCGTCTGGAGGCCGGCGAAACCCTGTTCCTCAAGGGCCCCAGCGGCAGCGGCAAGACCACCCTGCTCGGACTGCTTGGCGGGGTGCAGAAACCCGGTCGCGGCAGCATTCGCCTGCTCGGCCAGGAACTGACCGAACTGGGTGCCGGCGCCCGTGATCGCTTTCGCGTCGATCACACCGGCTACATTTTCCAGCAGTTCAACCTGCTGCCGTTTCTCTCGGTGCGCGAGAACGTCGAGCTGCCGTGCCACTTTTCGAAGCTGCGCGCCGAGCGTGCGAAACAGCGTCACGGCAGCGTTGATCAGGCCGCCGCCACCCTGCTCGCCCACCTGGGTTTGAAGGACGAAAGCCTCCTGAGTCGCCGCGCCGATTCGCTGTCGATCGGTCAGCAGCAACGGGTCGCCGCTGCCCGTGCATTGATCGGGCAACCGGAACTGGTGATCGCCGACGAACCGACCTCCGCACTGGATTACGACGCCCGGGAAAACTTCATTCGCCTGCTGTTCGCCGAGTGCCGCGAAGCCGGCTCGAGCCTGTTGTTCGTCAGCCACGACCAGAGCCTCGCGCCGCTGTTCGACCGTCACCTGTCCCTGGCCGAACTCAATCGCGCCGCCACGTCTGCCGAGGTCTGAGATGTATCTGTTCCGTCTGGCCATGGCCAGCCTCGCCAACCGGCGTTTCACCGCCCTGCTCACTGCTTTCGCCATCGCGCTTTCTGTCTGCCTGCTGCTGGCAGTCGAACGGGTGCGAACTGAAGCCAAAGCCAGTTTTGCCAGCACTATCAGCGGCACCGACCTGATCGTCGGCGCCCGCTCGGGCTCGGTGAACCTGTTGCTGTATTCGGTGTTCCGCATCGGCAACGCCACCAACAACATCCGCTGGGACAGCTTCGAACACTTCGCCAGCAACCCGAAGGTGAAGTGGGCGATCCCGATGTCCCTCGGCGATTCCCATCGCGGCTACCGGGTGATGGGCACCACCGAAGCCTATTTCGAGCATTACCAGTACGGTCGCCAGCAGCATCTGGAACTGGCCGACGGCCGCGCCTTCGCCACCGATCCGTTCGAAGTGGTGCTCGGTGCCGAAGTGGCCGAAGCGCTGCATTACAAGCTCGGCGACAAACTGGTGTTGGCCCATGGCGTCGCGGCGATCAGTCTGGTCAAGCACGACGACAAGCCGTTCACCGTGGTCGGCATTCTCAAGCGCACCGGCACCCCGGTGGACCGAACGTTGCACATCAGCCTCGGCGGCATGGAGGCGATTCACATCGACTGGCACAACGGCGTGCCGGCCCGTGGCAACGGGCGGATTAGCGCCGATCAGGCGCGCAACATGGATCTGACGCCGCAAGCCATCACCGCGTTCATGCTCGGCCTCAACAGCAAGATTTCGACCTTCGCCCTGCAACGGGAGATCAATGAGTTCCGTGGCGAGCCGATGCTGGCGATCCTGCCGGGCGTGGCCTTGCAGGAGTTGTGGAGCCTGATGAGCACCGCTGAAAAAGCGCTGTTCGTGGTCTCGCTGTTCGTGGTGTTGACCGGGTTGATCGGCATGCTCACGGCAATTCTCACCAGCCTCAACGAACGCCGCCGCGAGATGGCGATCCTGCGTTCGGTGGGCGCGGGGCCTTGGCATATCGCGAGCCTGCTGGTGCTGGAAGCGTTCGCTCTGGCGCTGACCGGGGTGATCGCCGGACTGGCGTTGCTGTATATCGGCATCAGTGCGGCACAGGGTTATGTGCAGGCCAATTACGGTCTGTATCTGCCGCTGGCCTGGCCAAGCGTGTATGAATGGACGCTGCTCGGTGGCATTCTGGCGGCCGCGCTGCTGATGGGCAGCGTGCCGGCCTGGCGCGCGTATCGCCAATCTCTGGCCGACGGCCTGTCGATCCGTTTATGAGGATGTTCACCATGCCCCGCGCCGTGCTTGCGCTGCTGTTGCTGGTCGCCCTGCCCGTGTGGGCGGCGGCGCCAAAAGACCTGACCTGGTCGGAAATGATCCCGCCGGACGCCGCGCCCGAAGTGCCGAACATGACGCCGCTGCACGACCTGTCGAAGATGGGCGACGCGCTGTCGGCGGAGTCCGCGCCAGCGGCCAAACAGGACATGCCCAACGCGCCGGTGGTGCAAAGCCTCGATGGCCAGAACATCCGCCTGCCGGGCTACATCGTGCCGCTGGAAGTGAGCGAAGAAGGTCGCACCACGGATTTCCTGCTGGTGCCGTATTTCGGCGCCTGCATCCACGTGCCGCCACCGCCGTCGAACCAGATCGTGCACGTAAAAAGCGAACTCGGCGTAAAGCTCGACGAGCTGTATCAGCCTTACTGGGTGGAAGGGCCGTTGCAGGTCAAGCAGTCCACCAGCGAACTGGCCGATGCCGGGTATCAGATGGAAGCGGACAAGATTTACGTCTACGAACTGCCGGAGTAAATCCCGATAGTTTTGTACCGGTTGATCAATAGCTTTCGCGAGCAAGCCCGCTCCCACATTTGGAATGCATTCACCTGTGGGAGCGAGCCTGCTCGCGAAGGGGTCGGCAAAGGTTCCACAAATAAACCCGCCATCACTGTTTCATTGAGCTGAGTCAAAAGACCGTATCAGACGGATTCGTACCATAGGACATCAAACATTTTTAACGTCCTTTGGGAGCTTCCATGAACAAGTCCTTGCTCAGCGCCTCGCTGTTTGCCCTCGCGCTCGCAGCCCCGCTCGCCCACGCCCACGAAGCCGGCGACATCATCGTTCGTGCCGGTGCGATCACCGTCAACCCGAAGGCCGACAGCTCCAGCGTCAAGGTCGATCAGGGTCCGCTGAGCGGCGCCAACCTGGGCGGCAAGGCGACCATGAGCAGCGACACCCAACTGGGCCTGAACTTCGCCTACATGCTGACCAACAACATCGGTATCGAGCTGTTGGCCGCCTCGCCGTTCGAACATGACGTGAAGCTCAAGGGCACCGCCCTGCCAGCCGCCAACGGCAAACTCGGCACCCTCAAACACCTGCCGCCGACCCTGAGCGTCGTCTACTACCCGCTGGACGCGAAATCGGCCTTCCAGCCGTACATCGGCGGCGGCATCAACTACACCTGGATCTACGACGAGCACGTCGGCAGCGAAGCCCAGTCCAACGGCTTCAGCAACTTCAAGGCGAAAAACTCCTGGGGCCTGGCCTGGCAGGTCGGCGCCGACTACATGCTGACCGACAACATCATGCTCAACGCCCAGGTGCGCTACATCGACATCGATACCCGCGCCACCGTCGAGAACAACGCCGTGGCCCCGGGCACCCGTGCACGGGTGAATGTGGACGTTGATCCCTTCATCTACATGGTTGGTCTAGGCTACAAGTTCTAAAGAACGTTCACGTGGTGGTGAATGAGGCTTGGTGGCGGGCAGCTCAGAACTGACGGCGATGTTACGCAATCGACCGGGGAGCAAGCTCCCTCGCTACAGGAAACAGGTTTGAAAGCCGATTTCCGGCCGTGAAAAAGGCGCCTGTCAAAAGGCGCCTTTTTCATGTCTGCGAAAAGCTCAGCGGCCGAGCAGACGGGCCAGGCCGACGTTCATCGGCGTTGGCGTCGGGCACTTGAATCGCTCCAGCAACCGGCGGTTGTTCGCCCGCGAATGACGGATGTCACCGGAGCGCGCCGGGCCATAGCTGACGGGCGGCAACTCGCCGACCACCGCTTCGAGCGCGGCCAGCATCTGCTTGAGGTTGGTCGCCTGATTCCAGCCGACGTTCACCGCACCGACGTCCACTTGCGGCTTCTCGATCGCCTGCACCAGCACATCGACCAGGTCTTCGACGTACATGAAATCCCGGGTCTGCTCGCCATCGCCGAACACGGTGATCGGCAGGCCTTTCTGCGCACGTTCGCTGAAGATGCTGATCACCCCGGAGTACGGCGAGGACGGATCCTGGCGCGGGCCGAAGATGTTGAAGAAACGGAAGATCGCCGGTTCCAGACCGTGCTGGCGGCGGTAGAAATCGAAGTACTGCTCGCCGGCCAGTTTGTCCGACGCATAAGGCGTCAACGGCGCCTTGGGTGTGTCTTCGTCAATCGACTCGCCTTCGCCATTGTTGCCGTAGACGGCTGCGCTGGAGGCGTACAGCACGCGTTTGACGCCGGCCTCGCGCATGGCTTCGCAGACGTTCAGCGTGCCGATGAAATTGCTCTGGTGAGTTTTCACCGGATCGTCCACCGACGCCTGCACCGAAGCGACGGCGGCGAGGTGTGCGACCGCGCTGCAACCCTGCATCGCCTGTGCGACCAATGCGGCATCGGCCACATCGCCGACGATCAGTTCGACCCTGGGATTGTCCAGCGGCAGATTGCTGCGCTTGCCGGTCGACAGGTCATCGAGGATCCGCACCGAATGGCCCTTGGCAAGCAGCGCGTCAGTCAGGTGCGAGCCGATGAAACCGGCACCGCCGGTGATGAGAACAGGGCCTTCAGCCATGACGATAAAACCTATCCAGTAAGCCCGGGAGTGCGGCACGCCAGGCGCGCGGCTTGATCCCGAAAGTGTGCAGAATTTTCTTGCAGGCGAGTACCGCGTGTTGCGGTTCTTCAGCGGCATCCGGCCGCGCGGCGTGGGCCTGGGCGGTCGGCGCTTCGATGGCCAGCGGGTGCAGGCTGCGCGCTTCGGAGAGAATCGCCTGACCCAGCGCCAGCGGCGTGGTCGCCTCGTGGCCGGCGTAGTGGTATGTGCCCCACAGCGGCGCGGCGCAATCGAGTTGCTTGAGCACCGAAATGATCACCCGCGCGGCATCGTCGACCGGCGTCGGATTGCCACGCCGGTCATCGGCCAGCAGCAACTCTTCCGGCTGTTCGGCACGGGCCAGGAAGCGTCCGAGGATCCCTTCCGGGCTGTCGTCGAGCAACCAGCCAAAGCGCAGCAGCACATGTTGCGGGCAAGTGGCGCGGACGCTCTGTTCGATCCGCCACAACGCCTGACCGCGCAGGCCCAACGGCACCGGTTCGTCCTTTTCGCTGTAGGCGGTGGCGCGGGAGCCGTCGAACACTCGATAACTGGAAGGCTGCACCAGCACGATGTTGTGGTGCTGGCACAGTTCGGCCAGGCGTTCGATGGCGCGTTCCTGCCCGGCCAGACGGCTTTCACTGACGACCTCGGCCTGGAACCAGTCGAAATAGTAGGCAAGGTTGATCAATGCATCGGGACGGGTGTCGTCGAGCAATTGGGTCAGGCTCGCGGCATCCCAGCCGTCTTCGGGCGGGCGGGGGGCGAGGAAACCGATGTCTTCCTCCGCACCGAGGCGAATCAGCGCCTGCCCAAGGGCATTTCCGCCGCCCAGTAACATAAGGCGCATTCGCATAGAGTCAGCAGGCCCAGTCTGATTGGAACGATGGCTTTGGCGACGATGCTTGTGACACCGTCGTCGATAATTGCCGGAATCGTTGCATTTTGCGGGTTTAGTGCGCAACCGTCACCCGTAAAGTGTAGATCCCGAGCGGTACTTGCAACTTCGCCCACCCACCCGCATAACTGGAACCATGAATCTGCCCCTTCCCACGGACGCGGCGCTGGCAGGCTTTCACCCCGCCGTCAGCGCCTGGTTCAGCAGCACCTTCCCGACGGTAACCGCCGCCCAGGCCCGCGCATGGCCGTTGATCCGCCAGCGCCGTTCGACGCTGATCGCCGCGCCCACCGGTTCCGGCAAGACCCTCACCGCGTTCCTCGCCGTGCTCGACGAACTGGTCCACCGCGGCCTGGAAACCCCGGAAGGTCTGCCGGACGAAACCCTGGTGGTCTACATTTCGCCGCTCAAGGCGCTGTCCAACGACATCCGCATCAACTTACAGAACCCGCTGGCCGGGATTACCGAGCAGTTACGCCAAATGGATCTGCCGGCGCTGGAAATCACCACCGCCGTGCGCACCGGTGACACCCCGCAGAAAGACCGCGCCGCCATGCGCAAGAGCGCGCCGCACATACTGGTGACCACCCCGGAATCGCTCTACGTGCTGCTCGGCTCGGAGTCCGGGCGAAAAATGCTCGGCACCACGCGCACCGTAATCGTCGACGAGATCCACGCCATTGCCGCCGGCAAACGCGGCAGTCACCTGGCCCTGAGCCTTGAACGCTTGCAGGCGCTGTGTCCTGAACCGCTGACCCGCATCGGCCTGTCGGCCACGCAAAAACCGATCGATGCGGTGGCGCGGTTTCTGGTAGGCCATGGGCGCCCGTGCGAAATCATCGACATCGGCCACGCGCGCCCACGGGATCTGGGCATCGAAGTGCCGCCGGTGCCGCTGACGGCGGTGATGGCCAACGACGTCTGGGAACTGGTCTACGACCGCCTCGCAGCACTGGCCCGTGAACACCGCACCACGCTGATTTTCGTCAACACCCGACGTCTGGCCGAGCGCCTGAGTCGACACCTCAGCGAACGCCTCGGAAAAGACGCCGTGGCCGCGCACCACGGCAGTCTGGCCAAGGAGTTTCGCCTCGACGCCGAACAACGGCTCAAGCGTGGCGAGCTGCAAGTGCTGATCGCCACCGCCTCGCTGGAGCTGGGGATCGATATCGGCGAAGTCGACCTCGTCTGCCAGATCGCTTCACCGCGCTCGATTGCCGGTTTTCTGCAAAGAGTCGGCCGCTCCGGGCACCAGGTCGGCGGTACGCCCAAGGGCCGCCTGTTCGCCACCACCCGCGACGATTTGATCGAGTGCGCCGCCCTGCTCGACTGCGTGCGCCGGGGTGAACTCGATACGCTGCACATCCCCGAGGCGCCGCTGGATGTGCTGGCGCAGCAGATCATCGCCGAGGTCAGTTGCCAGGAATGGGCCGAAGACGATTTGCTCGCGCTGTTCCGCCGGGCCGAGCCCTACGCCCGCCTTGACGAAAAACATTATCAGGCGCTGCTGGGCATGCTCGCCGAAGGCTACAACGGTCGCCAGGGCATCCGCAGCGCTTATCTGCACCGCGACGCCATCAGCCGAACCCTGCGCGGACGGCGCGGTGCAAGGCTGACGGCAGTCACCAGCGGCGGCACCATCCCCGACAATGCCGACTACAGCGTCTTGCTCGAACCCCAGAGCCTGAACATCGGCAGCGTCAACGAAGACTTCGCCGTGGAAAGCATCGCCGGCGATGTGTTCCAGCTCGGCAACGCCTCTTACCGGATCCTGCGGGTGGAAGCCGGCAAGGTGCGGGTCGAAGACGCCCGGGGCCTGCCGCCGACCATTCCGTTCTGGCTCGGCGAGGCGCCGGGACGCAGCGATGAACTGTCGGCGGCCGTGGCGCGCCTGCACGCGCAGCTCGATCAACTGCTCAGCGCCAGCCCCGGCAACCTGCAACCTGCCCTCGACTGGCTGACCGACACCCTCGGCCTGAACCTGGCCAGCGCCGAGCAACTGGTGGATTACCTGGCCCGCGCCCGCCTCGCCCTCGGTGCCTTGCCATCCCGGGACACGCTGCTGATGGAGCGGTTTTTCGACGAGTCCGGCGGCACCCAGTTGATCATCCATTCGCCATTCGGCAGCCGAATCAACCGCGCCTGGGGCCTGGCCCTGCGCAAGCGTTTCTGCCGCACCTTCAACTTCGAATTGCAGGCCGCCGCCAGCGAAGACGCGATCGTGCTGTCGCTGTCCACCAGCCACAGTTTCGAACTCGATGAAGTCTGGCGCTACCTGCACAGCAACAGCGCCGAGCACATCCTGATTCAAGCGGTGCTGGATGCGCCGCTGTTCGGCGTGCGCTGGCGCTGGAATGCCGGGGTGGCGCTGGCCCTGCCGCGCTTCACCGGCGGGCGCAAGGTCGCGCCGCAATTGCAGCGGATGAAAAGCGAAGACCTGATCGCCAGTGTGTTTCCCGATCAGATCGCCTGCCTGGAAAACCTCGCCGGTGAACGGGAAATTCCCGAGCATCCGCTGGTGGAACAGACCCTCGACGATTGCCTGCACGAAGCGATGGACAGCGAAGGCTGGCTGCAACTGCTGCGGCGCATGGAGCGCGGCGAAGTGCGCCTGATTGCCCGCGACCTGCCGGCGCCCTCACCGCTGGCGGCGGAAATCCTCAGCGCCCGCCCCTACACCTTTCTCGACGACGCGCCGCTGGAAGAGCGTCGCACCCAGGCCGTGCTCAACCGCCGCTGGAGTGATCCGCAATCCACCGACGACCTCGGCGCGTTGGACGCCGACGCGATCAACGCCGTGCGCGAAGAGGCCTGGCCGACGCCGAACAGCGCCGATGAAATGCATGAAGCGCTGATGAGCCTGGCCTGCATCAGTGACGGCGAAGTCGAGGCCAATCCGCAATGGCGCGAGTGGCTGAATGCTTTGGCCGAAACCGGGCGAGCCTGCCGATTGCAGATCGATCCCGAGCACTCACTGTGGCTGGCGAGAGAACGCCTGACCTGTCTGCAAGCGCTTTATCCACAGGCGCATTCTGAACTGGCCGCGTTGCCCGGTTTCGACGAAGCATGGACCGCCGATGAGGCACTGATCGAAGTGATCCGCGCGCGGCTCGGCGCGTTCGGTCCGCAACCGCTGGTGGCGATTGCCGAGCCGCTGACCCTGATGCCGGCCGCTGTTCATCAAGCTCTCGCTCATCTGGAGCGCGAAGGTTATGTACTGCGCGGCCAGTTCACGCCGGGGTCGACCGTTGAAGAATGGTGCGAACGGCATCTGCTGGCGCGCATTCACCGCTACACCGTCAAGCGTCTGCGCCGGGAAATCGAGCCGGTGGCGTTGCAGGATTTCATGCGTTTTCTGTTCGACTGGCAGTACGTGTCCCCGTCCACCCGTGGTCAGGGCAACGCCGTGTTGCCGGCGATTGTCGGCCAGTTCGAAGGCTACCCGGCCGCCGCTTCAGCGTGGGACAGCGACCTCCTTCCGGCGCGGCTCAAGGATTATTCACCGAGCTGGCTGGACGATCTGTGCCGCAGCGGCAAACTGGTATGGACGCGACTCAGCGCCCGGCAAAACAGCAGTGGCACGGCATTGCGCAGCACCCCCATCGTGTTGCTGCCGCGCAGTCAGGTCGGCTTGTGGAGCGCGCTGGCCGAGCAAACGCCGGTCAGCGAACTGTCGCCCAAGACTCGCAAGGTGTTCGACGCGCTGAGCCAGCACGGTGCGTTGTTTTTCGATGAGCTGATTCATGAAGCACACCTGCTGCGCACCGAGCTGGAAATCGCCTTGCAGGAACTGGTCGGCGCCGGGCTGGTGAATGCCGACAGCTTTGCCGGATTGCGGGCGCTGATCACCCCGGCGAGCAAGCGCCAGCAGCGCAGCAGTCGACGCGGGCGCGGGGCATTTGTCGGTGGCATGGACGATGCCGGGCGCTGGGCGCTTTTGCGTCGCGGGCCGGTGGTGGAAAACCGTCAAACGGCGTCGCCCGAAACCCTCGAACACATCGCCATGATCCTGTTACGCCGCTATGGCGTGGTGTTCTGGCGCCTGTTGGAGCGCGAGGCCGATTGGCTGCCGAGCTGGCGCGAACTTCTGCGCACGTTCCATCGACTGGAAGCGCGGGGCGAGATTCGCGGCGGGCGCTTTGTCAGCGGTCTGGCCGGCGAGCAATTCGCCCTGCCCGAGGCAATTGCGCTGCTGCGCGAAGTCCGCCGTCGCCCCCATGACGGCAGCCTGGTCGCGGTGTGCGGCGTCGACCCGCTGAACCTCGCCGGGACCTTGTTGCCGGGGGCGAAAGTGCCGGCGCTGGCGAGCAATCGGCTGGTGTATCGCGATGGGTTGCCGGTCGCTGCCGAGGTCGCGGGCAAGCCGCAATTCTGGGTGGAGCTGGACTCCGCCGCCATGAGCGAAATCCGCAACAAGCTGACCCGTCACTGAGTGCGCGCCTGCTCCGGCAACACCACCGACGAATGCGCCGGCGCCACCTCTTCGTCCTGTCGCTTGGGCAACAGAACCTGCTGTGGATAAGTCTGCGCGAAATGCACCCACGGGCTGTTATCCACAAGCTTTTTCAAGCGCTGATTGAACGCGCGGCTCACCGCGTATTGCCCGCCCGAGACCGTGCGGAATTGCGCGGTCAGCACCACGCCGTTCAGGTCCATTTTGTCCACACCGAACACGTCAAGCGGCCCTTGCAGGTTGTACTTGAGGAACGGGTCTTCGCGGATCGAATCCCCCGCCTCGCGGATCAGCTCGATGGCCTTGTCGACATCAGTGTCATAGGTGAACTGCACCGAGAAAAACGCGAACGCAAACTG
>Ga0070669_100001244_pt1 | contig 18457 bp, 19 predicted proteins | sample KBSS53metaG_FD_64680 | JGI IMG/M metagenome (GOLD analysis project Ga0070669, IMG submission 64680) | Switchgrass rhizosphere microbial communities from Kellogg Biological Station, Michigan, USA - KBS S5-3 metaG | ecosystem: Host-associated > Plants > Roots > Rhizosphere > Soil ... | reverse complement strand
ACAGGATCAGGATCACGGACCATGCGGATGAGGAGGCGCGGGCAGATCGCCTATCGTCTGAAGAGGTCTTTTTTAGCGTGTCTCAAGGAGAGGTTATCGAGACCTATCCCACCGACAGGCCTTATCCGAGCTGCCTGATCTACGGGGACAATGCCGACGGCGAGCCGGTCCACAGCGTATGGGCTTACAATCAGGAGAATCGCTGGGCCGTGCTCATCACCGTCTACCGCCCAGATCCGGGAAGGTGGGTGAATTGGCGAAGGAGGCGAGCCAAGAATGATCCCGTTTAGCAAATGCCCCGTTTGTGGCGGCGACATTGTCGAAAAGCAGGTGGAGAAGCTCCTTCGCGGAGGTGTCCACACAGCAGTTCTCGAGGTGTGGGCCGAGGTTTGTCTCCGTTGCGGCGAACGGCTCTACTCCCGGGAAACCATTCGGCAGTTCGAGCAGGTTCGGGCGAAGCTGGAGCGCGGAGAGGTCGAGGAGTTTCAACCTCTCGGCCGGTCTTTCAAGGTTGCGTAGGTTTTCCGGCACGCCCCTCAATCCGGCCGGCTGATCCGCCGGTCGTCCCGCACGAAGACCCAGGCGGTGTCCGTCTCGTTGCTGTAGAAGAGGGTCACCCAGACGTTCCTCGGGTCCATCTCGTAGTCGAAGACGTAGGGGAAGACCGTGTGGAGCGTGCCCCGGCTGACGCCCTCGCGGAACTTGCCGGCGAACTCCTGGACGTTGGTGCAAGGCGCCACCTCGTTGAAGAAGCTCTTGCCGACGACGTTCTCCTTCTTTCTTCCAGACAGTTTGGACTCCGCCTGGTTGAAGCTCAGGATCTTGCCGTCGCGGTCCAGCCGGATGGCCCCGAAGGGGAGCTGGTCGAGCTGCTGCTCGTTGAAGTCCTGGATGCGCTCGATCTCGGCGCGGCCGATCAGGTTCTCGTTGTGGCCCATCGAATCTCTCCCCAAAGAAGCCCCGAAGCGGGGCATGTCATTCTTCATGGCAATCCGTACGGCGCTGCTATCCTACCGGACCTATGACGGAAGTTCCCGAAATCCGCGTCCGCCCCTGCAACCAGGAAGAGGTGCGCCCGGACGGCGACTTCGTCCTGTACTGGATGATCGCCTTCCGCCGCCTGGGCTGGAGCTTCGCCCTGGACCGGGCCGCCGGGTGGGCGCGGCGTCTGGGCAAGCCGCTGGTGATCCTGGAGCCGCTGCGCTGCGGCTACCGCTGGGCGAACGACCGCATTCATCGCTTCGTGCTGGACGGCATGGCCGAGCACTCCGGCCGTCTCGCGGGCTCGGACGTCCTCTATCACCCCTACGTCGAGCCGGAGCCCGGAGCGGGGAAGGGACTGATCGAGGCGCTAGGCCGCCGGGCGTGCGTGGTGGTGACGGATGACTACCCGGCCTTCTTCCTCCCTCGCATGATCGCCGCCGCCGGTTCCCAGGTGCCGGTGAGGCTGGAGGCGGTGGACTCGAACGGCCTCCTTCCCCTGCGGGTGGCGGACAAGGACTTCACCGCCGCCGTCCACTTCCGGCGCTTCCTCCAGCGGGTGCTGCCGGACCATCTGGAGCACGCTCCCGAGGAGGACCCGCTCGCCGACCCGTTGCCGCCACGCCTGAAGAGCCTTCCCCGGGAGGTCCTGAAACGCTGGCCGGCGGCTTCTCCTGAATTTCTGATGGGAGGATCGCTCGCGGCTCTGCCGATCGACCACTCGGTGCCCCCGGTGCCGGGCGCGCGGGGGGGCGACTCCGCCGGGGAGGAGGCGCTGGAGCGCTTCCTTGACGAGCGGCTGGAGCGCTACGGCGAGGGGAGGAACGATCCGGGCGAGGAGGTGACGAGCGCGCTGTCGCCTCATCTCCATTTCGGGTCCGTTTCGTCCCACCAGATGTTCGCCGCCCTGGCCGCGCGGGAGCGCTGGAGCCCCGACCGGCTGGGTCGCGGGGCGCGGGGCGGCAAGGAAGGATGGTGGGGGATGAGCCCGGCGGCGGAGAAGTTCCTTGACGAGGCGGTCACCTGGCGCGAGGTCGGGTACAACATGGCCTCCCAGCGGGAGGACTTCGAGCGCTATGAGTCCCTTCCCGAATGGGCTCAGGCGACGCTCGCCAAGCACGAGAGGGACCCTCGTCCCCATATCTACTCCCTGGCGGAGCTGGAGGCGGGCCGCACCCACGACGACCTCTGGAACGCCGCCCAGGGGCAGCTCCGCGAGGAGGGGCGCATCCATAACTACCTCCGGATGCTCTGGGGGAAGAAGGTGCTCCAGTGGTCCGCCTCGCCCCGGGAGGCGCTGGCGGCCCTGATCGAGCTGAACAACAAGTACGCCCTGGACGGCCGCGATCCCAACTCCTACAGCGGCATCTTCTGGTGCCTGGGCCGTTACGACCGCCCCTGGCCTCCGGAGCGGCCGATCTTCGGGACGGTCCGCTATATGACCTCGGAGAGCACGCGCCGGAAGTTCAAGGTGGATGGATACGTGGAGCGGTACACGCCAATGTCTGCACAAAAAAAAGCGCAGATGTCATTCCTGTAGAGAGAGGATTCGATGAAATCGCTCCTGTCCGTGCTGCCCTTTTCCCTGCTTCTCCTCGGCTGCGCCGCCACCGGCGGGCAGCCCGCCGCCAGGACCGGTCCGGCCTCGATCGCCGCCCGGCTGGGGACGTACTTCCAGAACGAGGGCGTTACGATCGGCGTGGCCTACCGGAACCTCGGCACCGGCGCCTATTACTTCCACAACGAGGACGTGTCCTTCCACGCCGCCAGCACCATGAAGCTGCCGGTGATGATGGCCTTCTTCCAGGGCGTGGATGCCGGGGAGATGCGGCTGGCGGACCCGGTCGCCGTGCGCAACGAGTTCCAGAGCATCGTCGACGCCTCGCCTTTCGCGCTCGATCCCAAGGAGGATGGCGACCCCGACCTCTACCAGGCGGTCGGTGGCACGCGCCCGCTCGAGGAGCTGATCCGGCGGATGATCGTGCGCAGCTCGAACCTCGCCACCAACCTGCTGATCGACAAGATCGGCGCCTCGCGGGCGAACGATCTGATGCGGAGCCTCGGCGCCTACCGCATCCAGGTTCTGCGCGGGGTGGAGGACGAGAAGGCCTTCAAGGCGGGCCTGAACAACAAGGTGACCGCCAAGGACCTGGAGATCGCCCTGACGGCCCTCGTCAAAGGAGAGACCTTCACGCCGGCCTCGAACGCGAAGATGATCGAGATCCTGAAGGCGCAGGAGTTCAACGAGAAGATCCCCGCCTACCTGCCCAAGGGCACCCCGGTCGCCCACAAGACGGGGGACATCACCGGCGTCCACCACGACGCCGCGATCGTCTTCCCGCCGGGCGAGGCGCCCTACGTGCTGGTCGTGCTGACCGAAGGGTTCAAGGACGAGAAGGAAGCGAACCGGGTGATCGCGGAGATCTCCCGGCAGGTCTGGCAAGCGAGGTGAGGAAACGGATGGGGGAACAACGTTGAGGACCCTTATGAAGCGCGCCGATCTCCTGAAACGCACCGCCGATCTCGCGGTCGAATTCCTGGAAGGCCTGCCGGAGCGGCGGGTCGGGCCGGCGGGCATTCCCGTCGAGGATCTCCGGGCCGCTCTCGGCGGCGATCTGCCCGAGCACGGGGAGGAGTCCCTGGAGACCATCGAGCGCCTCGTCCGGGCCGCCGATCCCGGGCTGGTCGCGTCGGCCGGATCCCGCTACTTCGGCTTCGTCATCGGCGGCCACGTGCCGGCTTCTCTGGCCGCCGACTGGCTGACCTCGACGTGGGACCAGAACGCCGGGCTCTACGCCACCTCACCGGCGAACGCCGTGGTGGAGGAGGTCGCGGCCGGCTGGCTGCTGGAGATCCTGGACCTGCCGCGGACGGCGAGCGTCGGCTTCACGACCGGCTGCATGATGGCGAGCTTCACGGGCCTCGCCGCCGGCCGCCACGCCGTCCTCGCCCGCGAGGGATGGGACGTCGAGGCGCGCGGCCTCTTCGGAGCGCCCGAGATCGACGTGGTGGTCGGAGACGAGGCCCACGCCACGATCTTCGCCGCCCTGCAGATGCTCGGCCTCGGCCGGGAACGGGTGAAGCGGGTGGCGACGGACGGCCAGGGCCGGATGGATTTGGGATCGCTGCGCGAAGTCCTGAACGGCTGCCCTGGGCCGCTGATCGTCTGCGCCCAGGCGGGCAACGTGAACACCGGCTCGTTCGATCCCCTGGAGGAGATCGGGGCCCAGGTCCGCGAGCGCGGCGGCTGGCTTCACGTGGACGGCGCCTTCGGCCTGTGGGCGGCGGCGAGCCCCGGGCTCGCCCCTCTCGTGAGCGGCGTCCAACTGGCCGATTCCTGGGCCACGGACGGCCACAAGTGGCTCAACGTGCCCTACGACTCGGGGATCGTGATCGTCAAGGATCCCGACGCTCACCGGCAGGCGATGACGATCTCCGCGGCCTACCTCATCCAGACCGAAGGGCGCGAGAGGGACCCGTTCGACTACGTCCCCGAGTTCTCGCGCCGAGCCCGCGGCTTCACCGTCTGGGCCGCTCTGCGCTCCCTGGGCCGGCAGGGGATCGGGGAGCTCGTCGAGCGCTGCTGCGCCATGGCACGGCGGTTCGCCGACCGTCTCCGCGACGAGCCGGGCGTCGAGATTCTCAACGACATCGTCCTGAACCAGGTGCTGGTCCGCTTCACGCCGCCTGGCGGGGGAGACGCGGACGCCTACACCCGCGAGGTCATCGCCCGCGTCCAGGCGGACGGCACCTGCTGGCTCAGCGGCACCGTCTGGCACGGCATGGCGGCGATGCGGATCTCGGTGTCGAGCTGGGCCACCACGGAAGCGGACGTGGACCGGTCGGCCTATGCGATCCTGCGGGCCTACCGGGGCACCGCTCCCAGGATCTCTCCGTCCTCTCCCAACTCCGGATAGCCCATCCCACGCTTCCGGCACTGCGCCGCGATTCCCGGGTGGACCCATTCGAAGAGCAGCCGGTTATAGGTCGCGGTGTCCACCCGCGGAGCGTCGTAGGAACCGGCGGCCCGCCGCTGGCGCTGGGCTTCGAAGAGCATCAGGGCGGCGGCGACGGAGACGTTGAGCGAGGTTCCCATCCCCTCCATGGGGATGGTGACCACGGCGTCGGCTCCGGCCAGGGCCTCGGGCGTCAGACCGTTGTCCTCGTTGCCGAGGAGGAGGACGGTGGGAAGGGTGTAGTCCACTTCACGGAATGGGATCGCCTCGGGCGTTGGATGGGCGGCCAGCACGCGCAGTCCCTGGCCCTTGAGGCGCTCCAGGGCTTCGGCGAGGGTGCGGTGCTTGTGGACGGGGAGCCACTTGCGGTTGCCTCCCGAGGCGGGACGGGAGATCTTGAGCCGCCCGCCCGGCCAGACGGCGTGGGCTTCGAGGACTCCCACGGCGTCGCAGCTCCGCAGGATGGCGGCCAGGTTGCGCGGCACCAGGACGTCCTCCAGGAGGACGGTCAGGTCGGGCTGGCGGCGGTCCAGGACGGCGCGCAGGCGGTGGAAGCGTTTCGGCGTACTCATTGCAGGGCAGGCTGATAACATACCGCGCGCGTGCCCGCTGTGGCGCGCCCGAACTGAAATCCTAGGAGGGACCACCCCTATGGCCATTGTAGAACGTACCGGGAGCAGCACCATCGACCGCATCGTCGGCTTCCTCGGCGAAGAGGCGGACAACCTCCTTTCCTTTACCTGCAAGGGGATCCCCAAAGAGCAGATCACGGTCCCCGGTCCCGACCACGTCGACAAGGTCTGGGCCTTCTCCGACCGCAAGCCGCAGGTGCTGGTCAATCTCCAGCGCCTCTACGGCACGGGCCGGCTGGCGAACACGGGGTACCTCTCGATCCTGCCGGTCGACCAGGGTGTCGAGCACTCGGGTGCCGCGTCGTTCGCCCCGAACCCCGCCTATTTCGATCCGGAGAATATCGTGCGCCTGGCCATCGAGTCGGGCTGCAACGCCGTGGCCTCGACGATGGGCGTCCTGGGGCTCGTGTCGCGCAAGTATGCCCACCGGATCCCCTTCATCGCCAAGATCAACCACAACGAGCTGCTCACCTATCCCAACAAGTTCCAGCAGATCCTCTTCGGGCAGGTGGAGCAGGCCTGGGAGATGGGCGCGGCGGCCATCGGCGCCACGGTCTACTTCGGCAGCGACGACGCGGACCGAGAGATCGTGGAGATCGCGGAGGCCTTCTACCGCGCCCACGAGCTGGGGATGGCGACGGTGCTCTGGGCCTACACCCGGAACAACGCGTTCAAGAAGGACGGGGTGGACTACCACACGGCCGCGGACCTCACGGGCCAGGCCAATCACCTCGCCGTGACCATGGCGGCGGACATCGTCAAGCAGAAGCAGGCCACGGTGAACGGCGGCTACAACGCCGTCAACTTCGGCAAGACCAGCCCGCGCGTCTACAGCGAGCTGGTGGCCGAGCATCCGGTGGACTGGAACCGCTGGCAGGTGGCGAACTGCTACATGGGGAAGGTCAGCCTGATCAACTCCGGCGGCGAGTCCAAGGGCGAAGGCGACCTCGCCCAGGCCGTGCGCACGGCGGTCATCACCAAGCGCGCGGGCGGTGCCGGCCTGATCTCCGGCCGCAAGGCGTTCCAGCGCCCGATGAACGAAGGCGTCGAGATCTTCCGCGCCATCCAGGACGTGTTCCTGAGCGACGAGGTTACGGTGGCGTAGGGCTTGGGGCCGTCCCTGACGGCGCCTCCACCAGCTCCCGTACCTCCTCGACCCGCGCCTCGGCGTCGGCCTCGCCCATTTCGATCAGCCTCTGCAGGTAGTCCGGCTGGAACATAACCATGCTGAGGAAGTCGGAGGTCTCGGTCTCCTTGGTGCCGAGGCTGCGCGTGAGATAGCGGAACCCGGCGGGGAGGCGGGGCTCGTAGGCGTTGGCGAGCTTGCCCAGATCCTGCGAAGGGCGGAGGATCCGGATGCCCACGTCCCGCAGGCCGTTCCGCTCTTCGGCAGGGATCTTGGCGAGGAGCTTGTTCATGCTCTCCAGCCGGCGGACGTCCTCGTCGAGCACGTCGAGGAAGATCGAGTCCATGAGATGGCTCAGGACTTGCGCCGGCGGCGGATAGCCTTCGCTCCTGAGCTGGTCGGCCTCCTCGAAGGTGGGCTCGTAGTGGGGCGAGATGGCGAGGATGCGGGTGGCGCCGAGCCGGAGGGCCGGGACGAGGGGAGTTGAGAGGCGGATTCCGCCGTCGCCATACCAGTCGCGTCCCAGGCGCACGGCGGGGAAGAACATGGGCAGGGCGGCGGAGGCCATCACGTGCTCCACTCCGAGGCGGGCGCTCGTGCTCCGGTGCCGCGGCTGCTGCCAGGGTTCGAATCCGTGGGATTGCACCCAGGTGACCGTCTGCCCCGTCGAGTAGTTGAGGCCGGTGAGCGCCACCGCCTTGAACCGGCCCTGTTCCAGGTTGCGCTCGATGCCGATGTACTCGCCGTCGATGTTGGTGGAGGCGTGCCGGATGGTCTCCCGCAGGGGCCCGGTGTCGACCAGCCCGCGGACGGCGGGCGCCATGGCCGCTCCGCCGGCGGCAAGGCGGGTCGCCCAGCGGGTGAAGTGGCGGGCGAGGGAGGGGGTATCGACCCGGAAGATGTCTTCCACCCGAAGCCCGGCCCAGAGATCGGCCAGGTCGGTGGCGGCCTCCGCCAGCGAGCCCGGATGGCCGGCGAGGAAGGTGGTGTTGATCGCCCCGGCCGAGACGCCGGTGATGATCGAGAAGCTCATCTCGGGCAGCCGGCGAGCCAGGCACCGGATCACCCCTACCTGGTAGGCTCCGCGCGCCCCGCCACCGGAGAGGACGAGGGCGAGATCGCCTCGCGGCGCCGCCGTTGCCTCCCTGCTGGCTGGAGGACTGGCTTGCATGGCATGATCGCTGCCGCTTTCTCCAGTCATTCCAGTCATCCCATCACTCTATAGGAAGGGAGAAATGAAAACCCTCTTGAAGCTTCTGGGGCTCTTGGCGGTCCTGGTGTTGGCCGCTCTGCTCTTCATCTTTTCCGGCGTGTACGACGTGTCCGCCAGCAACCCGGACAACGGCCTCATCGCCTGGGCGCTCCAGACGACGCAGTCGCGCTCCGTCCACCGCGCCTACGAGAGCCTCGAGGGGAAGGTCCAGATCCCCAAGCTCGACGAATCGGAGAGGATCCGGACCGGGCTCGTCCATTACCACGAGATGTGCGTCACCTGCCATGGCGCGCCGGGGATCAAGATCTCGGAGATCGGGCAGGGGCTCAACCCCTATCCTCCCGAGCTGGCCGCCCATTCGGCGGAGGACGAGCCGCTGGAGACGTACTGGATCGTCAAGAACGGCATCAAGATGACGGGCATGCCCGCCTTCGGCGTCACGCATTCGGACGACGAGATCTGGGCCATCGTGGCCTTTCTGAACCGCCTGCCGAAGCTCTCGCCCCAGGAGTACCAGGCGCTGGTCCAGCAGGCCGGCCTGGGGCAAGCGGGGGAGGAGCCCGGCGAGACGCCCGGGCAGGCGCAGCCGACGGAGCACCACCACACGCATGCGCCGGGGACGCCGCCGCACGAGGATTGAGGGGGTCGCACCCCGCTTGACCCATCAGATACACTGTCGCCGCGATGGAGCTGGGCGATCTCGAGCTGACGCGGGTCAGCGACGGCGAATTCCGATTGGATGGGGGCGCCATGTTCGGCGTGGTGCCGCGGGTGTTGTGGGAGAGGCCCTGTCCGCCCAATGCCCAGAACCGTATCCGCATGGGCACCAACTGCCTGCTGGTGGCCCGCGGAAACGATCTGGTGCTCATCGACACCGGCATCGGCGACAAGCACGACCAGCGCTTCCAGGAGATGTACTCGATGGACCCGGAGGCGGTGCGGCTGCCGGAGTCGATCCGGCGGGCGGGCTATGAGCTGGAGGACGTCACCCACGTCCTCCTCACCCATCTCCATTTCGACCATTGCGGCTGGAACACCCACGCCCCGGACGGTCCGGGCGGGCGTATCGTGCCGACCTTTCCCAAGGCGCGGTACTGGCTGCAGCAGGGCGAGGTGGAGCATGCCCGCCGGCCCAACGAGCGCGACCGGGCGAGCTACTTCGCCGACAACTGGGAGCCGCTCTTCGAGGCCGGCGTCGTCGAGCTGTTCGGCGACGAGGCGGAGCCGGTTCCCGGGGTGAAGGCGATCCGCGCGCCAGGGCATAACGCCGACATGTGCATCGTTGTTCTGGATGGGGGCGATGAGGCAAAGGGGGTCTACTGGGCTGACTTGGTCCCGATGACCGCCCACGTGCCTTACCCCTGGATCATGAGCTACGACCTGTACCCCATGACGACTTTAAAGAACAAGAAGCTCTGGCTGCCGCGGGCGGTGGAGGGGGACTGGCTCTGCGTCTTCGAGCACGACCCCGACATCCCCTTCGCGCGCCTGATAGAGGAGAAGCCCGGCCGCTACCGGGCGGTCCCGGTGCCGGCCTCGGTGTCCGCTTCATAGCCGGTACGGACCTGATCCTCCAATCCCATCAATTTAAAATCCAAAATCGGAGATCCGATGGCGCAAGAAGAGTTCGACCTGATCATCATCGGCAGCGGCCCGGGCGGCTACGTCGCGGGCATCCGGGCGGCGCAGCTCGGCCTCAAGGCCGCCGTGGTGGAGAAGGACCCGAAGTTCGGCGGCACCTGCGGCCTGCGCGGCTGCATCCCCACCAAGGCGCTGCTCCACACGGCGGCGGTGATGGACGAGATCCGCGACGCCGGCGACCTGGGCATCACCGTCGCCGAGCCGGTGCTGGATATCGTCAAGGCGCAGGACCGCAAGCAGAAGGTGGTCGACAGCAACGCCAAGGGGATCGACTACCTGTTCAAGAAGAACAAGGTGGCGGGCCTCCACGGCGTCGGCCGGATCACCGGCCCCCACGAGGTGGAGGTCGAGGGGCCGGACGGCAAGAAGACCTACGGCGCGAAGTTCATCATGATCGCGACCGGCTCCGTGCCGCGGGACGTCCCCATCGCCCCGGCGGACGGCGAGCGCATCCTGAACTCGGACCACGTCCTGGAGCTCAAGAAGGTGCCGGCCACGCTGGCGGTGCTGGGCGCCGGCGCCGTCGGCACCGAGTTCGCCTCGATCTACACCTCGTTCGGCACCAAGGTGACGCTGATCGAGATGCTGCCCCGCATCCTGCCGATCGAGGACGAGGAGGTCTCGGCGGAGCTGCAGAAGGCCCTGCGCAAGCGGGGCATCGAGGTGATGACGGGCACCAAGCTGCTGAGCGCCGAGAAGACGGACAGCGGCGTCGTGCTGCGCCTCGAAGGAGGCAAGAAGGACACGGTCGAGGCCGAGATGCTGCTGGTCGCCATCGGCCGCAAGCCGGTCACGGAGAACCTCGGCCTCGAAGCGCTGGGGATCGAGTTGGAGCGCGGCTACGTCAAGGTCAACGCCCAGATGCAGACCTCGGTGCCGCACATCTATGCCATCGGCGACGTCATCAACACGCCCTGGCTGGCCCACGTCGCCTCGGCCGAGGGCATCCTCGCGGCCGAGCACATGGCCGGACAGACCGTGAAGCCGATCAACTACGACCGGGTGCCCTCCTGCACCTACTGCGACCCCGAGGTGGGGAGCGTCGGCCTGACCGAGGCCAAGGCGCGCGAGCGGGGCTATGACGTGCAGGTGGGCAAGTTCCCGTTCTCCGCCCTCGGCAAGGCGCGGATCCTCGGCAAGACCGCCGGCTTCGTGAAAATCGTGCGCGACAAGAAGTACGACGAGATCCTCGGCGTCCACATCCTCGGCGTCCAGGCCACCGACCTGATCGCGGAGGCCTGCGTGGCCCTGCAGTTGGAGAGCACGGACGAGGAGCTGATGCATACCATGCATGCGCACCCGACGCTCTCGGAGGCCGTCATGGAGGCGGCTCACGCGGCCCACGGCGCGGCGATCCACATCTAGAGGACAGAAGGGAATCCATGGCGAAAATGGGCAAGGGCTGGGGGCCTCTACACCCCCAGGTGGCGGAGAAGGCCGAGCAACTGGCGAAGACCAGCCTGCCGCGGGAGCGGCAGCTCGAGCTCTACCACTTCATGAAGCTGAACCGGATGGTGGAAGACCGTCTGGGCAATCTCTACCGGCAGGGCAAGGTGGTGGGCGGGCTCTACTCCAGCCGCGGCCAGGAGGCGACCTCCGTGGGCAGCGCCTACGCGCTGGAGGCCCAGGACATGGTCGGGCCGCTCATCCGCAACCTGGGGACGATGCTCGTGCGGGGCGTCAAGCCGCGCGAGGTCATGATGCAGTACATGGCGAAGAGCGACAGCCCCACGGGCGGCAAGGATGGCAACACCCACTTCGGCGACCTGAAGCGCGGCCTGGTGGCCCCGATCTCGATGCTCGGCGCCGTCATCCCGGTCATGACGGGGATCGCCCTCGCCGGCCGGATGCAGGGCAAGAACCTCGTCGCCCTCACCTACATCGGCGACGGCGGCACCTCGACGGGCGACTTCCACGAGGGGCTGAACCTCGCCGCGGTGCTCAACGCGCCGTTCGTGCTCATCGCCGAGAACAACGGCTGGGCCTACTCGACCCCGACCTCGAAGCAGATGCGGATCAAGAACATCGCGGTCCGCGCCTCCTCCTACGGCATTCCGGGCGAGACGGTGGACGGCAACGACGTGCTGGCCGTCTACGAGGTCACCAAGCGGGCCATCGAGCGGGCGCGCTCCGGCGGCGGCCCGACCCTCATCGAGTCCAAGACCTTCCGCATGAAGGGGCACGCCGAGCACGACGACGCCGGCTACGTGCCCAAGCAGCAGTTCGAGGAGTGGAAGTTGAAGGACCCCATCGAGCGCTTCGAGCGCCACCTGCTCGGCAACGGCCTCGCCGGCGAGGAGGATCTGAAGGCGATCGCGGCGAAGATCGACGCCCAGCTCAACGAGGAGGTCGACTTCGCCCTGGCCTCGCCCATGCCGCCGCCCGAGCGGGCGTTCGAAGGCGTCTACGCGCCTGAGGTGACCGCCTGATGGCTACCGTCACCTACCTCGAAGCCATCCGCCAGGCGCTGTGGGACGAGATGGAGAAGGACGAGCAGGTGTTCATGCTCGGCCAGGACATCGGCACCTACGGCGGCGCTTTCCGCGTCACCGCCGGTTTCCTCGACCGGTTCGGACCGGGGCGGATCATCGACACCCCCATCAGCGAGTCCGCCATGGTGGGGTGCGCCATCGGCGCCGCCATGATGGGGATGCGGCCGGTGGTGGAGATGCAGTTCATCGACTTCATCTCCTGCGCCTTCAACCAGATCATCAACTTCGCCGCGCCCAACCACTACCGCTGGGGGCAGCCGGTGCCGCTCGTGGTCCGCGGTCCGTCCGGCGGCAATGTCCACGGCTCGGCCTACCACAGCCAGAACCCGGAGTCGTACTTCCACCACACGCCGGGCCTGAAGATCCTGGCGCCCGGCACGGTCGCCGACGCCTACGGGCTGCTCCGGGCGGCCATCCGCGATCCCAACCCGGTGCTCTACTTCGAGCACAAGTACCTCTACCGGCGGCTCAAGGACGAGCTGCCGGAGGGGGACGGACTGGTGGAGATCGGCAAGGCGCGGCTGGCCCGCGAGGGGCGGGACCTTTCCGTCATCACCTACGGTGCTATGCTCCAGGTGGCGCTGGAAGCGGCCGGGCGCCTCGAAGCGGACGGGATCAGCCTCGAAGTGCTCGACCTCCGGACGCTCAAGCCTCTCGATCAGGAAGCCATCCTCGCGACCGTCCGCAAGACCAGCCGGGTGATCGTCCTGACCGAAGAGCAGATCACGGGCTCGGTGGCGGGGGAGGTCGCGGCGCGGATCTCGCAAGACGCTTTCCAGTGGCTGGACGGGCCGGTCCACCGGCTCTGCTGCCCGGACAACCCGGTCCCCTTCAGCCCGACGCTCGAAGAAGCCTATCTACCGAACGTGGACAAACTCGTCGCCAAAGTGCGTGAGCTGGCCGCTTATTGATCAGGACACTGATCTGGCAATGATCAGGAAACCGAAACCGGAGACGGGGAGAGATTATGGCAACTGAAGTCGTGATGCCCCAGATGGGGGAGTCGATCGCCGAGGGCACCATCACCCGCTGGCTGGTGAAGGTCGGCGACAAGGTGGAGCGGGACCAGCCCCTGTTCGAGATTTCGACCGACAAGGTCGACGCCGAGATCCCGAGCCCGGCGGCGGGCACGCTGCTCGAGATCCGCAACCAGGAGGGGGAGACCGTCCCCGTCAACCAGGTCGTCGCGACGATCGGCGAGGCTGGCGAGGCCGCCGGTGCCGCTGATACCGCCGGCACGGGTACCGGCGAGGCCGCTCCGGCCGCGCCGGAAGCCCTGGCGGCTCCGGAGCCTCCGGCCGACCAGGCGGCGGCGACCGGCGCGGAGCCGGCTCCCGCAGCCACCGAGGTGAAGCAAGAGGAGACCGCCCGGGGCGACGCGGGAGACGCGTCGACGGAGGCCGGCGGCGAGCCTCGGGTAGCCTCCCCCGAGCCCAACGTACAGACGCCCGAGTCGGGTTTGGCCGGCGGCTCGTCGGTCCAGCGCGATTCCGGCGAGACGGCCCAGGCCAAGGAGATCGAAGGCGGCGAGGCCGGCGAAACTGGCCAGGGCACCGCCGAAGATCGGCTCCGCAAGTTCTCGAGCCCCCTGGTGCGCAGCATCGCCGCCAAGGAAGGCGTGAACCTCGAGGAGGTCAAGGGCACCGGCGCTCAGGGTCGCGTGACCAAGGACGACATCATGGCCCACCTGGAGCAGCGCAAGTCGGCTCCGGCGGCGGCTCCCGCTCCGGCGGCGGCGGCCCCGGCCCCCGCTCCGGCTGCTGCCGCTCCTGCCCCGGCGCCCGCACCCGCGGCTGCCGCTCCGGCTCCAACCCCCGCCCCCACGGCGGCCCCGGCTCCGGCCAGCCGGCCCACGGGCGGTTTCCACGTGCCGGCCTACACCGCGAACGAGAACGTCGAGATCGAGCCGATGTCGAAGGTCCGGCAGATCACGGCGGCCCACATGATCTACTCGAAGGCCACCTCGGCCCATGTGACGACCGTCTTCCACATCGACTTCTCGAAGGTGAACAAGGCGCGGCTCCAGGCCCGGGACGGCTTCTTCAAGAAGGAGGGCACCAAGCTCACCTTCATGCCGTTCATCTTCAAGGCCGTGGCCACCGCGCTGAAAGCCCACAAGAGCGTCAACGCGGCCATCGACGGCACCAACATCGTCTACAAGAAGGACATCAACATCGGCATGGCCGTCGACATGGGCGCGCGCGGCCTGATCGTGCCGGTGATCAGGAACGCCGACCAGTTGAGCCTGGTGGGCCTCGCCAAGACGGCCAACGACCTGGCCGACCGGGCGCGGGGCAAGAAACTGAAGCCCGAGGAGACGCAGGGCGGCACCTTCACCGTCACCAACCCCGGTGTCTTCGGCAGCCTCTTCGGCACGCCGATCATCAACCAGCCGCAGGTGGCGATCCTGGGCATCGGAGCCATCGAGAAGCGGCCCATCGTGGTCGAGGACGCGGACGGCAACGATTCCATCGTCATCAAGACCATGTCTTACTTCGGCATCTCCTACGACCACCGCCTGGTGGACGGCGCGGACGCCGACCGCTTCATGATCGACGTCAAGAAGGTCATCGAGCAGGGCACCTGGGACGAGTTGAACGCCTACGTGTAGGCGCGTTGGCATCCTCTGGAAGTACGAAAGAGCCCGGCGCGACCCGGGCTTTTTCTTTAGGCGCTGACCGTGAGGACTTCGAGCCCCTCGATGTGCAGGAAATGGCGAGGATTGTGCGTAACGAGGGGAACTCCATGGACGATGGCAGTTGCTGCGATCCAAGCGTCGGGATCTGAAATAGGACGGCCTCGTCGGCATTTGATTCTCGCCCACTCCCAGCTCATCTCATCCGAGTATGGAAGAATCGAATAACCACGGAGGTGCTGCCGGAGACCGACGATTCTCTGTTCACCCCAATCGTGCCGCAGAGGCCGCAGTAAAGCTCCGCGACGGTCATGAAGGAGATCCCGAGGAGATGTCCTTTCAGGATTTCCCAGTAAGAGGGGGCCAGAGAGTGCTTTTTGAGGATGTAGGAAACAACGGAGGTGTCGACGACCACGCTCACTCTTCATCCCAGGATGAGGTCCGGCGCCAGCGCTCCAAGGCCTCTTCGAAGCCGTCATCGATCTTGTCCTCGGGCCAGCCTCCGGCAAAATCTTCATACCGCTTTGCCGGACGAACGCCCTGCTGCCGTGCGAGCTCTTCAAACGGGGTGTGCTGCCAGAGTTCATGAGCCTGCAGCTCGATATCAGAATGAAGGTTGCTTTCCTTTGGTTTCGGGATGGGCACGGAATACCTCCTGTCGGCTTCAGTCTACCTCGTGCCCCTCTCCCAGGCAAGCTTCCGTCGCTTCCTTACGATACAAAATCGTCTCACCAGAGTCCGGCGCCGTGCCGTAGGCGGCCCCGCACATTCATGCGGCTTCCTGCGGTTCTTTCCAGCGCGCACAATGCTCTTGAACTTGAAGGAAAGGAGACGACATGAAAAAGGTATCGATCGTTTTCGCGTTGGTCCTGATCGCCGGGCTTGGGCTCTCCGTGGATGCATCCGCCTGCGGCAGGCGCTGCGCCAACGTGGCGCCGCCGGGCTCGCTTCCTTGTCTTCGGTGCATCGAAGACCCCGCCTCGTCGGCCAATTGCCGGGACAGCGCCGGAGCCTGCGGCTGCGTCTTCGTGGTGTGCTCCGGTTTCTCTCAGGCCGTCACAAGGGAAGAGGAGAAACTGGCGAGCATCTTCTCGGCCGACACGGAGCCTGTGGTCTGCTCGACCCTCCCGGCCGAGATCACCGAATCCACGGCTGACTGATTCTTCGCACAGAGAACCCGCTTCGTCGGGGCGGCTCGATAGGCCGCCCCGCGAGCTGGCCTCTGAGCTAGCTCCCGTCCTGCTTCGGGGGGAGCTTCCCGCCTCCGGCCCCATCGTGGAGCGGCACGTGTGCGAAGCAAAATAAGGAAGGGCCGGTCCATCGAGACCGGCCCTGTACCCCCCACCCGAAAACTTGCCGTGGATCTCCGCCGCTCTCAGGGGGGGCCGCAGTCCTTCTCAAAGTAGACGCAAATGCTATGATCTTGATTGCACACCACGTCGTAGCAGATAGGTCCTGCGTGAGCAATGGACGCGCCTGCGAAGCTCAGGATCACGGCGGCACAGACCAAAAGCGTCATTCTCAATCTCGGCATCCCGGGTCTCCTTCATAGTTGGACATACACGATAAGCCCGGGAAGATGGCGCGTCAAGCCGCAGTGGCTCCGACCGTGGTCGCAGTGGCTGACTTGTGCTTACCGGTCTCCGATCTGTTCCGTCTGTAGCTCCGTCTCCCCGCTCCGTCCTGCCCGGTAGAGCAGCGCCGAGACTCCCAGGACGAGGATGATCCCCAGCGCGATTCCAGTAGGGCCGGGGATCCAGGTGAAGTCCCTCTCCGCGAAGTGCCAGGTGCCTAGCCACTGGCTCAGGCCGGACTCCGGCCAACTCGTCTTGGCCGCAACGATACCGGCGATCGCCACTCCGGCGAGGCCCTCGCCCGCGATCATGCCCGAGGCGGCGAGGATGCCAGGATTCCCCTCCTGCGCTCCCTCCGCCCGGCGCGCGTCGACCATGCGCCGCACGACTCCGCCGAGGAAGATCGGCGTCAGGCTGCCGAGAGGCAGGTAGAGACCCACCGCGAAGGCCAGGCCCGGGAGCCCTGCGAGGAGCGCGCTGAGGGAGAAGGCGGCGCCCGTGCCCACCAGACCCCAGGGGAGGGAGCCGGAGAGCACGCCGTCGATCACCGTTTTCATGAGAGTGGCCTGGGGTGCGGGCAAATCGGGAGAGCCGAAGGTGAACGCCTTGCCGAGGAGCAGCACGGTGCCCGCCACGGCCCAGCAGGCGAAGGCCGCGCCTAGGAACTGACCGAGCTGCTGCTTCGCGGGAGTGGCGCCCACCAGGAAGCCGGTCTTCAGGTCCTGAGAGATGTCGCCCGCCTTCGAGGCGGCGATGCAGACCACCGTGCCCACAGTAAGGATCGCGGCGCGGGCCGAGGGGTCCGTCCAGCCGCAGAGCACGAAGATGACGGCGACGCCCAGCAGGGTGACCAGCGTCATGCCGGACGTGGGGTTCGAGGAGACGCCAATCAATCCCACGATCCTGGAGGAGACGACGACGAAGACGACGCCGAAGATGCCGACGCCGAGCGCGGACGCGACCCGCGGCAGGAAGCTCATATTGCCGCCGATCAGGCCCGGCACGAAGATCAGCGCCAGGATCACGACGAGGGGACCGGCGAGGACCACCCAGCCCGGCACGTCGCGGTCGGTGCGGGGCACGGGACCGCCGGCATCCGGGCCGGTTCCCTGGCGGCGGAGCCCGCGGAGGACGGCCCCGAAGGATTGGGACATTACCGGCAAGGCTCGCAGCACGGTCACGATGCCGGCCGCGGCCACGGCCCCGGCGCCGATGTAGCGCACGTACTTCGACCAGATCTGCCCGGACGAGAGCTCGCTGATGGGCACCGTGAGCTCGGGGAACAGGGGCGCGGTCAGACCGGCGCCCACCAGGGCGATCAGCGGCGTGAGCACCAGGGCCGAGATCATGCTGCCCGAGACCATGATCGACGACTGGCGGTAGCCGAGGATGTAGCCCACGGCGAGGAGGGCCGGAGCGATCTCGAGCGCCACCTCGGCCTTGGGCAGCACGGGGATGTGGGCGGCGAGAGCCGGCTCGATGAGGACGGCGGCGCCGAGGGCGAGCTTGATCGCGGCGCCCACGGCGAGCCCGATGAAGATCCAGCGGCCGCCGCCCGACTCCACGGCCGTGGCGCGCAGCACCTCGGCGCAGGCCGTTCCTTCCGGATAGGGAAGCTCGTCGGCGCTCTTGACGATCAGCAGCCGCCGGAGCGGGACCATGGCGGTGATCCCCAGGATCGCGCCGAGGAACGCCAGGCCCGCGACCTGCCAGAAGGGCGGAATGATCCCCCAGAGGAAGAGGGCCGGGATGGTGAAGATGGTGCCGCTGGCGAGGGACGAGCTGGCGGAGCCGATGGTCTGCGAGAGGTTGGCCTCGAGGATCATCCCGCCGGGCCGCCGCCGGCCCATCAGGCGGAACAGCGCCACGGTCAGCACGGCGATGGGGATCGACGTCGAGACGGTGAGGCCCACCCGCAGGCCCAGGTAGGCGTTGGCGGCGCCGAACAGGATACCGAAGACGATCCCGGCGGCGGCGGCGCGGAAGGTGAACTCGACGACCGACTCGTCGTCCCGCGAAGTCAGCGGATTCATGCGTTCCTCCCCTCGTTCAAAGGACGCCGGGAGGGTAGCACAGGCGAGGGGATCGGGAGTGTCAGAACTTTTGTGTGTGAGAGGGTTTAGAGACGCCCCTCGGCAGCGTTTGTAAAGCGCTGTCCGTAGAGGATGGCAAACTGGTTCATGGCGGCCTTCCAGTGGATGTCGGCT
>Ga0070669_100001242_pt1 | contig 18477 bp, 13 predicted proteins | sample KBSS53metaG_FD_64680 | JGI IMG/M metagenome (GOLD analysis project Ga0070669, IMG submission 64680) | Switchgrass rhizosphere microbial communities from Kellogg Biological Station, Michigan, USA - KBS S5-3 metaG | ecosystem: Host-associated > Plants > Roots > Rhizosphere > Soil ... | reverse complement strand
CAGTCAGTCATCAGGCAAGAGTCTGCAGTATGAGTGATCCGGTATGAGTGCTGAGGGGGCAGTTCTCGGTACTCAGGACTCGGGACTGCCCCCTCGGCACTGCGACTGGCGACTGTTGCCCGATGACCGACTCCCGACTTCGTTGTCACTCCGAGAAACGACCGAGCGTCGGCAGTGGGCCCATGCATTCAAAGGATGAAAATCGAGTCTGCCCCCCCCATTTCGTGACTGCCAATTCGTCGACAAGGGGCGCTATACAATCAGGGCGCCGTTCGCCAAGATGGGGACGCCCATTCCGTCCGAGTGAGGGAGCGACACCATGGCTCGAGTCCCGAGGTTCGCTGCGGCGCCATTCGTCGCCGTTGCCGTCGCAGTATCCACCGCGTTAGGTCAGTCCGTGCAGTATCGCTCGCCGGCGGGCGTCGAGTATCGCTCGCAGGCCGACACCGGCCCCGTCGCCCGTGCGCAGACTGCCCTCGCCGCCGACCCGAAGAACGTCCAGCGCATCATCGACCTCGGCGTCGCACAATCGGGCGCTCGGCAGTTCCGGGAAGCGATCCAGACGTTCACGCACGGGCTCGCGATCGCCCCGAACGACCCGATGCTCTATCGCTGGCGCGGGCATCGCTACCTGTCGGTGCGCGAGCTCGACCGCGCCAAGGCCGATCTCGAGAAAGGGCTCGCGCTCGACAGCACGAACTACGGCATCCTGTATCACCTCGGCATCGTCCGATACATTCGCGGCGACTTCGTCGGCGCGGCGGCGATGTTCGAGCGTGGGCAGCGTCGCGCACCCGATGCCGGCGAGCTCGCGGGGTCGACCGACTGGCTCTGGATGTCGCTCATGCGAGCCGGACGGAAGGCGGACGCCGAGGCCATGCTCGCGCGTCGCCCCGATTCGCTGGTGGTGAACAACGCGTACGCGCGCCGCCTCAAGCTGTATCGCGGCGAGATCGGCCCCGACGCCATGTTCACGCCGGCCGACACGGCCGACGTTCAGGTCGCGACGTTGAGCTACGGCCTCGGGAACTGGTACCTCGTGCGCGGTGACACGGCGCGCGCGAAGTCGCTGTTCCAACGGTCGGTGCAGTCGGGCGGCTGGCCGGGCTTCGGCTTCATGGTGTCGGAGGTCGAGCTGCGCCGTCTCAAATGACGATCGCCGTTAGGCTGCTCGGGAGCGACGAGGCCGACGTGCTCGACAACGTCGCCCCCGATGTGTTCGACCACCAGATCCATCCGCGCTGGTGCGCCGAGTTCTTCGCGGATCCGCGGCATCACCTCGTCGTCGCGCTCGATGGGGATCTCGTCGTCGGCATGGCGTCCGGCGTGCACTACGTCCATCCCGACAAGGCGCCCGAGCTCTGGATCAACGAGGTCGCGGTCGCGCCGACTCACCACGGTCAGGGCATCGGCAGGCGCCTGGTGACCACGCTCGTGCAGCATGGCGCGACGCTCGGCTGCGGTGAGGCGTGGGTCCTGACCAGCCCTGCCAACGAGCCCGCGAGGCGCATGTATGTCGCGGCCGGTGCCGTCGACGACGAGCTGAGCGTGATGTACACGTATCGGATGCGCAAACGCGACAGTGCCGGCTGAGCGCGGGAACGTCGCGAGCAGCGCCGACGTCATCGTGGTCGGCGCCGGGCTCGCGGGACTTGTCGCTGCCGTGGAAGTCGCGGGCGCCGGCCGCCGCGTCATCGTCGTCGACCAGGAGCCCGAGCAGTCGCTCGGCGGCCAGGCGTTCTGGTCGCTCGGCGGTCTCTTCCTCGTGAACTCGCCGGAGCAGCGCCGGCTCGGCATTCGCGACTCGCACGAGCTCGCGCTGCAGGACTGGATGGGCTCCGCGGGCTTCGATCGCGATGAAGATCGTTGGCCGCGACGCTGGGCGGAGGCGTACGTCGACTGGACCGCGGGAGAGAAGCGTGCGTGGCTCCACGCGCGGGGTGTGCGGTTTTTCCCCATCGTCGGCTGGGCGGAGCGTGGCGGCTCGCTGGCGACGGACCACGGCAATTCCGTCCCGCGCTTTCACCTGACGTGGGGCACGGGGCCGGGCGTCCTCGAGCCGTTCGTCGCCCGCGCGCGCGACGCGGAGCGACAGGGACGCCTCACGTTCCGGTTTCGCCATCGCGTGACCGAGCTGGTCGTCTCCGGTGGCGGCGTCACCGGAGTGCGCGGCGATGTGCTCGAGGCCAGCACGGTTGAACGTGGCCGGGGGAGCTCGCGCACCGTCGTGAGCGACTTCGAGCTCACCGCGCAGGCGGTGATCGTGACGGCGGGCGGTATCGGCGCGAACCATGACCTGGTGCGCCGCAGCTGGCCCGCGCGGCTCGGAACGCCTCCGGCGCGCATGTTGTCGGGAGTGCCCGAGCACGTGGACGGGAGCATGCTCGCGGTCGCCGCAGCCGCGGGGGCGCGCATCATCAACGCCGATCGCATGTGGCACTACGTGGAAGGCGTCGAGAACTGGAATCCGATCTGGCGGCGACACGGGATCCGCATCCTGCCCGGTCCCTCGTCCATCTGGCTCGATGCCGTCGGCAATCGTCTCCCGGCACCTCTGTTCCCCGGATTCGACACGCTCGCAACGCTCGCGCACCTCGCGCGGACCGGACACGACCACTCGTGGTTCGTGCTCACGCAGCGAATCATCGCCAGGGAGTTCGCGCTCTCGGGATCGGAGCAGAACCCCGACCTCACGAACCGGAGTTGGCGGCAGGTGCTGGGTCGAGCGCGAGGCGGGAACGCGCCGGCGCCGGTCGAGGCGTTCAAGCAGCGCGGGGTGGACTTCATCGTCGAGCGCAGGCTCCCTGACCTCGTGCGTCGCATGAACGAGCTCGTGGGAGCGCCGCTGCTCGACGCGGCACGTGTGGAGCACGTGATCGTCGCGCGCGATCGTGAGCTCACGAACGAGTACACGAAAGACGCGCAGGTCATGGCGATCCGCAGCGCCCGCCGCTACATCGGCGATCGTCTCATTCGCACGGCGCCGCCGCATCGGATTCTCGATCCTGACGCCGGGCCGCTGATCGCCGTTAGGCTCAGCGTGTTGACTCGGAAGACGCTCGGCGGGCTGGAGACGGATCTCGACGGTCGGGTGCTGATGGCGAGCGGGCAGCCGCTTGGCGGCCTGTATGCGGCCGGCGAGGTCGCGGGTTTCGGCGGAGGCGGGATGCACGGCTATCGTGCGCTGGAGGGGACGTTTCTTGGTGGCTGTCTGTTCTCGGGGAGAGCGGCGGGTCGGAGCGCCGCGTCGGCCGTGATCTGACCACGCTGTCATTCCGAGCGGAGCGCGCAGCGCGGAGGCGAGGAATCGCACTCGTCCCGGCCGGGAGGCCCGTCTACCGGGAGGAGTGCGATTCCTCGCCTCCGCCGCTGACGCGGCTCCGCTCGGAATGACCACGCATGGTTGACGCCGCCGTGCCTCGGGGTGGAAGCTTGTGCCACGTGTAGTCTCAGCCCTTTCGCGGAGGTCCTATGCGGAGTTGGCTCGCCGGGTGCGTCGCGGTTTCCCTCCTCACCGTCGCGGCGGCCGCCACGACTGTGCAGGCACAGGTCGGCACCATCCGAGGCAAGGTGGTGGACTCCACTGGTGCGCCCATCTCCGGCGCGCTCCTCGCTGTCGATCGCACCGCCGTTCGGGCGCAGGCCACGTCCACGGGTTCGTACACGCTGCTCGGCGTCCCCGCCGGCGCGCGGACCATTCGCGCGCAGATCATCGGCTTCAACCCCCGCAGCATCGACGTCACCGTGCCCGCGAACGGGACCATCACGCAGGACATCACGCTCATTCGGTCCGCCGTGCAGCTCGGCGCCGTGAACGTCGTCGTCGGCTCGCGCGCGGCGCACCAGGCGGCCGACGAGATCGCGGTGCCCGTCGACATCATCCCGGCCGAGGTCATCGCGCAGCAGGGCACGTCCGAGCTCTCGGCCATCCTCCAGAACGTCTCGCCGTCGGTGAACTTCCCGCGACAGAGCGTGACCGATGCGGATGACATCGTGCGTCCATTCACGATGCGTGGGCTGTCGCCCGACCACACGCTCGTGCTCGTGAATGGGCTTCGACGGCATCGCAGCGCACTCGTGCACACGTTCGCGTTCGGTGAGCCGGCGGGTGCCACGGGCGTCGATCTGAACGCGTTGCCCGCGAGCGCCATCGAGCGGATGGAGGTGCTGCGTGACGGCGCCTCCGCGCAATACGGCTCGGAGGCGATCGCCGGCGTGCTCAATCTCGTCATCAAGGACGGTGAGTTCGCGCCGTTCGTGAACGCTGATTTCGGCCGCTATCTCGTGAGCGACTACCCGGACGATGGCGAGACCTTCAACGTGAACGGCGGATGGGGCTTCAAGCTGGGTCGGGGTTCGTTAGGCCTGTTCGCGGAGTATCGGAACCGGCAGCCGACGAATCGCGCGTGGCCGGAGGCCGCCGACCAGATCACCGAGGGCGATGCCGATGAGGTCGACGAAAACGGAAATATCATTGCGAAGAACAACCCGGTCGAGCAGCCGAACCATCACCTCGGCGACGGGCTGGCGAACGACGTGCTGACGTTCGCGAACCTGCGCCTTCCGCTCAACGCCGCCGGGACGAGCGAGCTGTATGGCTTCGGCGGCTACACCTATCGCATCGGCACGGGGAACGGGTTCTATCGACAGGGACTGTCCGAGCGGAACTGGCCCGAGATCTACCCGCTCGGCTTTCTTCCCGAGTTTCGGCCGACGGTCGTCGACTGGTCGAGCGCAGCCGGCGTCCGCGGCGCCGCGAGCGGGTGGAACTACGACGCCGCGCTCACGTTCGGGCGCAACGTCTTCGACTATCAGCTGCGGAACACCCTGAATGCCTCGCTGGGGCCCTGTCTCACCACGGCGTGCGCGCCGGGCCTCGACGGCATTCTCGGCAACGCGGACGATCCCGGCATCCCGAACAGCACACACTTCTTCGCCGGCGGGCTTCGCGCGAACGAGCTCGGCGTGAATGTCACCGTCACGAAACCGCTCGCCATCGGCCTACCTAACGACCTGAACTTCGCGGCCGGCGCATCCTACCGGCAAGAGACGTTCGAGCTCGTGCCGGGCGAGAAGGGCTCGTGGATTCAGGGTGGTCACCTCGACCGCAACGGAGATCCCGCGCCGCCGGGATCCCAGGTGTTCAGCGGCTTCCTGCCCACCACCGCCGCCGACGAGTCGCGCGGCAACACCGGCGTCTACGTCGACCTCGAGACCGACCTGACGAAGCAGCTCCTCGTGAACGCGGCGGCGCGCTTCGAGGACTACTCCGACTTCGGCTCGAAGCTGAGCACGAAGCTCGCACTGCGGTTTCAGCCGGCGGAGCAGCTGGTGCTGCGCGGTTCGTTCAGCACCGGATTCCGCGCCCCGTCGCTCGCGCAGAGCTTCTACGGCAGCCGCATCACGAACTTCCGGCTCGACCCCAACACGGGCCGGCAGACGCCGTTCGAGAGCGGGATCTTCCCCGTGCAGGACCCGGTGGCTGTCGCGTTAGGTGCCCGCCCCCTCAAGGCGGAGACGTCGATCAACTACAGTGCCGGCTTCGCGTGGAGCCCGATGGAACAGCTCAACCTCACGGTCGACGGGTACCTCACCGACCTGAACGACCGTATCCTGCTCACCGGCTTCATCGGCGGCGACAGCGTGGAGAAGATCCTCGCCTCGAAGAACCTGCCGCTGACGTCGGCGCAGTACTTCACGAACATCATCGACACGCGGACGAAGGGCATCGACCTGACGGGGAACTACCGCACGATCGTCGGGGGTGCCGGCACGCTGACGCTCACGGCGGGGATGAATTACACGACGAACCGTATCGCCGACCAGCGCCCGCTCCCGGCGGAGCTCGAGGGCACGGGCGCGGAGCTCGTCGACCAGTTCGCGACGATCCAGATCGAGCGGGAGCGGCCGGATTGGCGCGGCACCGTGACGGCGGACTACGCGCGGGGCCAGAGCAACGCACTGCTCCGGACCTCGTATTACGGCAAGTTCCACTCGGCGCCGGGACTCTGCGACACGTGCGAGCAGGAGTTCGGCGGCAAGACGCTGTTCGACGTCGAGGTGGGCCGCCGGTTCGGCGGAGTGCGCTGGGCGTTAGGCGCGCGGAACCTCTTCGACACGTATCCCGACCAGAACTCGCTCGACAACGGGTACGGCATCTTCCCGTGGGCGGGTGCGTCGCCGTTCGGGTACAACGGGCGGTTCGTTTACACGCGCGCGGAGTTCGTACTCAGCCGATAGGGATGGTGGAGTGATTTTACCGCAGAGGGCGCGGAGGGCGCAGAGAGAGCGCTCCGTAGGCAAGACGGGCACGCGAATAGGGAACTTTGTAAACGACCTCGGGCTGCTTCGTTCATAGGAGCATCCCAAGGTCGTCACTTCAGTCACGGGCCCGTGGCGGATTGCCGCGTTCGCAACAATTGAACAACGAGACAGGATGGACAGGATGTTTTCGGGAAGGGACCATGTCGGCGGGTTCGTGAAACGCCGTGCCGACGTCTTCATCCTGGCCAATCCTGTCATCCTGTCCTGCTGTTCGGTCGCGATCGAAGGCGCCGCACTCGCCGCCACGATCGCTCTGCGCTCTCCGCGCCCTCTGCGGTGACCCTGCTGTTAGGCCTGTCAGCCCGACATCGATGCGTCCCAGACGCTCGGACCTCCGATGTCCTGATACATCACCGCACTGTCGAGTCGGTCGTGGCCCGAGCCAAGCGTGTATCCCGGAATGACACCGGCCTCCCGATAGCCGAGGTCCTCGTAGAATCGCTGCGCCCGGCCGTTGGGCCTGGTGTTGAGCAGCACCAGTGACCGTCCGTGGCGCCGCGCGGTGCCGTGCAGCGCCGCCATGAGCGACCGCCCGACTCCCTGCCCCTGCAGCGCGGCATCGACGAACAGCTTCTGCACCTCCGCTCGGTGCACCGCATTCGGCAGCGGCGGCAGCGCGAGTTGGCCGGACCCGACGATCCGATCGCCGTGGAAGGCACCGAGCAGGACCCGTTGTCCGGCGTCGATCTCGGTGCAGAGCGATTCCCAGTAGGCACGACAGTCGTCGGATCGTATCGGCGGTACGAATCCGAGTGAGGCCCCGCGATTCACCGTGTCGCTGAGCAGCGCGGCCAGATCGGGAACGACGCGGACGAGCGCCGCAGACGACAGCGATTGGATACAGAGGTGTACAGTGGGTCGCATGGCGCCTAACGCTCGCTGCGGAACGAGCCGTCCCACCGGGCCATGAGCACCGTCGCGAGACAGTTGCCCAGGAGGTTGAGGGACGTGCGCGCCATGTCCATGATCGCGTCCACGCCCAGGATGACCGCGACGCCCTGGAGCGGCAGGCCGAACTGCGCCAGCGCGCCCGACAACACCACCAGCGACGTCCGCGGCACGGCCGCGACGCCTTTGCTCGTCAACATCAGCGTCACCATCATGAGCATCTGCTGCGGCACCGGCATCGCGATGCCCGCCGCCTGTGCCACGAAGACCGCCGCGAGCCCGAGGTAGACCGACGTCCCATCCATGTTGAACGCGTAGCCCGCGGGCAGCACGAATGACACGATGCGCCGCGGCACACCGAACCGCTCCATGTTCTTGAGCGCGAGCGGAAACGCTGCCTCGGAAGACGAGGTCGAGAACGCAACGAGCAACGGCTCCCTGGTTGCGCCGAGAAACCCGCGGATCGGCACCCGGGCCGCGAGCGCAATCGGCAACAGCACGACGACCGCGAAGACCCCCAATGCACCATACAGGGTGAGGACAAGTGCGCCCAGGTTCCCGAGCACGCCAATCCCACTCTTGCCCACCGTCTCCGCGATCGCCGCGCCGATGCCGATCGGCGCCAGCTTCATCACGATCGTGACGAACCGGAACATCACTTCGGACAGGCTCTCGCACGCCTGCAGCATGAACGCCTTCGCCGGCCCCTGTACCTGCGCGAGCGCGACCGCGAACACGATGGCGAAGATCGTGATCTGCAGCGCCTCGTTCCGCGCCGCCGCCTCGAAGAAGCTCTGAGGAACGGCATGCTCGAGCACACCGGCGAGCGACGGCCTCGTCGTCGCCAGCGCGGCACCGGTGTCGGACGTCGCGCCGGCGAGATTCACACCAAGCCCCGGCTTCACGACGTTGACCGCCACGAGCCCGATGACCAGCGCCAGCGTGGTCACGACTTCGAAGTACAGGAGCGACCTGAGCGCGAGGACCCCGACGCGCTTGATGTCGTCCCCATGGCTCGCCACGCCGACCACCAGCGTCCCGAACAGCAGCGGCGCGATCAGCGCCTTGATCAGCCGCAGAAATACGGCCGACAGCACGTGCAGATCCGTCGCGCGAAACCCCGTCGCACCGGCAGAATCCGGAAAGAGCCAGCCGATCGCGACGCCCACCACCATCGCGATACCGACCCACTGCCCCTGCGAGATGCGGCGCGCCCCTGGTCGTGGCGGGGCGCCCTCTACCGCTATGGCCTTCACGGATCGGCGCTTACCTGGCGGAGCGAGCCGCGCCGGGAATGCCGGCGCCTAACGTCGCTTCGGCCGGCGGACACGCGTTCGCTGTTCCTTTGGTCGGCGCGGTCGTGACGACGATGGCCGCCGTCAGCACGCCGGGGCAGAGGCCGAGCGTCGTCGTGGGCTGCGCGGTCCAGAACGCCACGTCCACCAGCACCCCGAACCGACTGAAGAGCTGAAGCAGGTCCGCCGCGTCGACTCCGAACGGCAACGATGCCTCCTCGATGACGAGCAGGCCGCCGGCGGGAATCACAGTGCCGGCGGGGAACACGAACGTCGGCCCGAAGAAGCTCGCGTCGGCGAGCGTCCACTGCGTCACGTCGACCGCGACGGGCGTCGGGTTGAAGAACTCGATCCATCCCGTCGCGGCGTCCCCGCGCGGCTGAATCTCGTTGATGCGGATGGCCGGCGCTCTCGCGACCGAGACCGTACGCTCGCCAACCTTCCCATCCACCGTTGCGGTAATGCGTGTCGTGCCCGGAGCGATCGCGAAGATCGCTCCCGTCGTCGGGTTGATGCCCGCGACCGTCGGTATCTCGGACGCCCACGTCACGGGAGGGATGGCGACCGGCGCGCCATCCTGATCGAGCCCCACGGCGGTTGCGGTCGTCGACTGGCCGACTTCGATCGAGGCAGCGGCCACCGAAACGTTCACGCTCGTGAGAATGCGTGGTGTCGGCGCGGCCGGGCTATCGTCGTTGCAGGCGGCGACGCCGGCGAGCGTGAGCAAAAGCGCGAGCGCGCTCGTACGACGGTGCTGCATTGACCGATGTCCTCTCAGGCGGGTGTGTCTGACTTGGGGATCGCTCCCTGAGAACGTCATTCACCCCGCAAAGGGGTCATCCCGATCGGTCGTTCTGAGCCGGGCGCTCGCCGCGAGAATTGGGGTCAGACAATTGGGGTCAGATTCGAATTACACCCGTTGATCTCTCCGCTGAGACACCACGATGTAATTCGAGTCTGACCCCAATTTCCTGACCCCAATTTCTCCGCCTAACGGCTCGGAATCACAGACGCCGTCAATGGGGCCGCACGAACGTGAGCGAACGCGAGCCGCCTTTCAGCCGCGTCAGTGCCGCGTGCGATTCGCGCACGTACGGTTGAAGTTCCATGTCGGCCGTCCGCCATGCATCGGCGACCAGAGCGTAGTTCTCCGCGGCCTCCGCACGGCGCCCGAGTCGCTCGAAGACCCGCGCCCGCTCCATCGCCCACAGGACGTCGTCGACACCGTTGCTGCACCCGCTCGTGCCCGGCCAGCGGCGTTCCAGCCGAGAGGCGGCCTCGCGATACCGCCCAGCCGCAACGAGGAGCTGCACGAGCGTGAGCCGAGTCTCGTACCAGCACTCGTGCAGCGTGTCCGGCGTCGTCACCAATTGGTTGAGCGCGGAGGCCGTGTCACGTTTCGCGAGGGCGAGGTACGCGCGCCCCGATGCGATGCTCGCACGCAGCATCGCTTCCGCCGAGGGCGTGCGAAAAACCTTCTGTGCCGACGTGAATCCGTCGATATACGTCTGGATCGGCGCCGTATCGCCGTCCGTCGCCCACCAACCGTACAGCCTCGTCAGCCGGACGCGAAGCGCCAGGATACGCTTGAACTCCGCCCGAGTCGTCTCGGGCGGTACCATGTGGAAGCGTGACATGTTGTACCGCACGACGAACCGAGCGCCGTGCTGGTCCAGCGATGCCAGCCGCTCGGCGTCGCGCAGATGACCGCGGAACTGCAGCCCGTTCACGACCTGCGCCACCGCGCACGTGGGACGTCGCGCAGCCAGCAGCGTGTCGGCATAACGGCTCAGGAGCGCGTGCCCGATCCGGACCACCGTTTCCGCCGAGTCGGGAATGTGGCGCAGCAACGTCGTCGCCTCGCAGAGGTCATCCGCCGACAGCGTATCGACCAGCCCGCGAGCGTCGACGGGTGATGCGCGCCGGGCGGCGAGCAGGGCATCGGCGAGCCGGATGATCGCGGAGTGTGGGCCCGACGGCGCGAGTGCGAGGTACGCCCGACTGTAGCGTCGTGCGCTCTCGGCCCCATCCAGAAAGCCGGCGAGCGAGATCGGCGTCACGTACGCGGGCGCGAAGCTCGAGTCGAGCGCGATCGCGCGGTCGTACAGCTCGAGCGTTCCGCGATCGTCCACCTCGCCCGCGACGGCATCGACCTCCCATCGCGATCGCGCCTCCGCGAGGAGATACCAGAGCTCGGCGTCTTTCGGGTATCGGAGCACCGCATCGCCGAGCAGCGCGTACAGACGCTCGACCAGCACCTGCTCGTCGTCGTAGTTGCCGTCGTTAATCCCTCGCCGCCACGCGAAGTACGTCTCGGCGGAGAGCGAGTCGACGGTCGCCAAGAGGCGTTCCCGCGGACCGAGTCCGCGCGGGAAGCGGCTCGGCCGTCGCATCAGCTCGTAGGCGACCGAATCGGGCACGTCTCGCACATCGCGCCAGCGGCGGACCGCCGCGAGCCGATGGTACGCCATGGCGAAGCTCGTGTCGAGCGTCACCGCGCGTTCGAAGTGCGACTGGGCCGAGTCCCACAGCGCGGCACGATAGAACTGCTCTCCCTGCAGGTACGCCTTGAGCGCCGGCAGCGACGGGGTCGGCGTGAACGGTGCGTGTGAGATGTCGATTCGGCGCGTGCGTCCGAGCTCGCGCAGCACAGCCAGCGTGAGCGAATCGGACAGGCGATCGATCCGCCCGACCACGTCGCGCTGCTCGAACTCGGCGAGTGTTCGCCCGGTCTTCACGTCGAGCAGGCTGGCCGAGGCGCGGACGGAGTCGCCGGCCGCGAGCAGACCGCCGAACAGCACGAGCCTCGCCCCGGTCGCGATGCCTAACGCTCGAGCCGACGTCACGTCGGCGCGGCCGCCCCACCGGTGCACCACCACCGACGCCGGCACCGAGCGAAGCGGCCCGGCACCGTCGAGGCTCCGCGACATCACGTCGACGAGCCCCTCCTTCCAGAGCGCCAGCGGCGCCTCGACGTCGAACGGGGCGACGGCCACGAGATCGGGGTCGAGCGCCGGAGCCTGCCACTCCCGCCACACGACGAACGACGCCAGCGCGAGCGCGGCGCCGGCAGCCGCAACCGCCGCCCGACGCCAGCTCCGCCGCTTCGCCCTCGGCGCCGCCTCGCTCAGCGCGAACGCCAGATCGCCCGCGGTGCGGAATCGGTCCTCCTTCGACGGCGCGAGCGCCCGCAGGACTACGGCCGCGAGCTCGGGCGACACGTCACGCCGAAGCGCCAACGCGCCACGAGCGATCTGCGCCTCCGGTCCGGCGACTGCCTCCGCCGCCGACGATCGCGTGAACAGCCGCTCGCCCGTCAGCATCTCGAAGAGGACACAGCCGAGCGAGTACACGTCGCTCCGCCCATCCACTTCCGCCGGGCTGAGCGACTGCTCGGGACTCATGTACGACGGCGTGCCGAGGACGACCGATGGCGGCGTGAGCGCGTGGTCGCCGGCGCTGGACATGGCGCGCGCGATGCCAAAATCGGCGATCACGGCGTGCCCCTCGTGCAGCAGGATGTTGCCCGGCTTGATGTCCAGATGCACGACGCCGCGACGATGCGCGTAATCGAGCGCGAGCGCGATCTCGCCACCGAGCCGGACGACGTCGTCGATCGTTAGGCGCGGCTCGCGCATGAGCCGGTCGCGGAGCGACTCGCCCGCGGCAAACGGCGTGGTGAAATACAGGAGCGACGGCTCATCGCTCTCGTCCGACATGACCTCGCCGGAGTCGTGCAGCGGGAGGATGTGCGGATGCGAGAGACCCGCCGCGATCTCGATCTCGCGGGCGAATCGCTCGCGCCCGATGACCTGTGCAACCTCCGCGTGCAGCGCCTTGAGCGCGACCTGCCGACCGTGCTTCGGGTCATCCGCCAGATACACGGTCGCCATTCCTCCGCGGCCGATCTCCCGCACGATGCGATACCGACCGCCAACGAGCGTCGGCGCCGACTGCGTCGCCTCGTTGAGCAACGGCGCATAGGCGATCGCGGCGGGCTCGGACAGGATCCCGTCGTCCCGTTCGCACGCCGCGAGCAGGTTCTCTACCTCCGCGCGCAGCGCGCGGTCGCCCGCGCACGCACGATCCAGAAACTCAGGTCGCCTCGCAGGCTCCAGCTCGAGCGCCGCGTCGAGCAGTGGCTCGATCACGCTCCATCGTTCGCGTGACAGCAACCCGGTCGACATCACGCGCCGCGCTTTTGCGGCGCGGGGGCGGTGTCACGTGATCCATCAGAGCCGAGTGCCTGATAGAGAAGGCCACGCGCCTTGATCCAGTCGCGTCGGACCGTCCGGACGGCGACGTGCAGCGCTTCAGCCGTCTCCTGCTCGGTCATCCCGCCGAAGAAGCGACATTCGACGACGCGCGCGAGTCGTTCGTCGAGCTTCGCGAGCTGGTCGAGCGCCTCGTGGAGCTCGAGCAGCGAATCGGCGCGACTGTCGGCCGCCGCGATCAGGGCGTCATCGAGCGTGACGTGGGCGTTCGATCCGCCACGCTTTTCCGCTCGGCGCCGCCTCGCCCGATCCACCAGCATGTGCCGCATCGCCACCGACGCGACGCTGAGGAAGTGGGCGCGGTTGTGCCAGTCGGTGCGGCCGGCGCGCGAGAACTTGAGATAGAGCTCGTGCACGAGCGCGGTCGTGGACAACGAATCGCTCGGCCGAATGGCGAGCTCGCGCCGTGCAGCACGCCGAAGCTCGTGATACACAAGCGGCAGAATCTGATCGAACGCCTCGCGCCTACCACCCCGAAGATCAGCGAGCAGTTCCGTGATGCTCGTTGTGTGGGCGGTGAACGAAGCCGAGCGATCGACCGCGGATTGCTGATCTAGCATCGCTGGCAAGTACCATACGTCCGCCGGCGTGGCCGGATCGCGCCGAACCAGATCGTCGCGTCTGGTTTGCGCGCGCGCCACTTTGCCGATTGAACTGTCGCGAATGATTACCTGCGGCCGGGTGTGCCGCAACGATGACGGTCGACTCACCTGTGCACTCCGATGTAGCTCGAGCGGTGTCGAGCTTGATAGATGCGATGCTCGGCGCCTGGCGCCGAGGCGGCGGTTGCGCGTGGAAGAGTGCATGGGATGCCGATCCTCGGCGTCGAGGTGAAGGTCGACTCAGCCCTGCCTTCCAACTGGGTCCAAAGGTTCGTGGTGTTCCGCATCGCACGCCTTGGCGATGCCTGCTCTGTTACGAATTCGGCTCGCGAAACCGGTCATCCAAGGCATGACTTTGCATCATTTTGCTTGACGGGAGGCGCGTCTGGTTGTATTTAACCGTTCGGCTACTTAACCAATGAGTTAAATGCAAACCGTCGTTGATCCTCTTTCCGCCACGTTCGCCGCGCTCGCCGATCCGACTCGCCGGGCGATTCTCTCGCGACTCGCGTCGGGCGAGGCCACCGTTACGCAGCTCGCGGAGCCTTTTCGGATGAGCCTCCCGGCCATCTCCAAGCATCTCAAGGTGTTGGAGCGTGCCGGTCTCGTGGCGCAGGGTCGGGAAGCGCAGTGGCGTCCGCGGCGGCTGGCGCCGGCTCCGCTCAAGGAGGTTTCGGACTGGGTCGAGAGCTACCGGGAACTCTGGGAGGCGCGGCTCGACCGTCTCGACTCGTACCTGAAGGCTTTACAAGCCGGGCAGGATTCGTTGAATGAGTAGATGTCGATTTGCGCGAAGTTGCTTCGACGTAGCTGTGGGGCCAGACACGTAGACCAGAACAGGACGGACAGGGACCACCATGCTCATTTCCGACATTCGCTACGCCGCACGCAGCCTCTCCCGCGCCCGCGGGTTCACCATCGCCGTCGTGCTCACGCTCGGCCTGGGCATCGGGGCGAACACCGCGATCTTCAGCGTCGTTCGGGGCGTGCTGCTGCGTCCCCTTCCCCACAAGGACGGCGACCGCCTGGTCTACCTCCGTCATTCGATGAAGGGGGCCGGCGGCGACAACGTCAACTTCTCCGTTCCCGAGATCACGGACTTCCGTGAGAGCGCGAAAAGCCTGGCCGGAATCGCCGAATACTCGGGGATGATCTACACGCTTCAGGGGAAGCAGGACGCGGTGCGCATGACCGTCGGGCTCGTGACCGGCAACTACTTCAAGGTCATGGGACTGTCCCCGATCGCCGGCCGTCTGCTGAACGAAGGAGACGATGGTGTGAACGTGCCGCCGGTCATGGTGCTCACGCACGAGTACTGGATGAAGCGTTTCGGAGGGGACCGCGGCATCATCGGCCAGCACGTGCGGCTCGGCGGGAAGTCGGTGGAGGTCGTCGGCATCGTTCAGCCGGCGCCGTACTTCCCGCGGCCGATGGACGCGCTGCTCAACATGGTCATGAGCGAGCACCACACGAGCGCGCTGATGGTGCAGGGCCGCTCGCACCGCATGACGGAGATGATCGCCCGCCTCGCGCCGGGCGCGACGGTCGATCAGGCGAAGGTCGAAGCCGCGACGATCAATGCGCGCGTGGGGAAGGCGTATCCGCAGGACTACGATCCGGGATCGGAGTACAAGATCACGGTGCTTCCCTTCCAGGAAGTGCTCGGCGAGAAGGCCAGGCTCACGCTGTGGCTGCTCATGGGCGCAGCGGCGTTCGTCATGATCATCTCCGCCGCGAACGTCGCGAACCTCACGCTCATGCGATCCATTCGGCGCGAGCACGAGCTGGTCGTCCGCGCCGCGCTCGGCGCCGGAACCGCTCGGCTGCGTCAGCTGCTGCTGGTCGAGAATCTCGTGCTCGCACTCACCGGCGCCGCGTTAGGGCTGATCATCGCGATCGGTGGTGTTCGGCTGCTGGTGTCGCTGGCAGAGCGGTACTCGCCGCGCGCGAACGAGATCCGGCTGGACGGGATGGTGCTCGCCTTCACGCTGCTGCTGTCCGTCGTGGTCGCGATCATCCTGTCGTTCGCGCCCAAGCTCGCGAAGGAGGGCTCGCTCGCGGCGTGGGTGGCGGCGGGTGTGAACCGGATGAGCGGCGGGGTGCGTCGGCAGCGTCTGCAGCGCGGCCTCGTCGTCGCGCAGATCGCCGTCTCCGTGATTCTGCTGACTGGCGCCGGTCTCCTCACGCGGACGATGCTGCAGCTGTCCGAGGTGAGCACGGGGCTCACGACCGAGAACGTGCTCACGATGGAAGTGCCGTTCGACTTCGAGGCGCGGAAGGACGAGGATGCGAAGGCGCTGTTCGAGCGGATGCAGCTCGAGGTCGCGGCGATCCCCGGCGTGAGTGAGGTGGGCATCGGCTCGACGATGCCGTTGCGCGCAACCGAGGCGGTGCTCGAGGTGAAGGCCGATGGCCGGCCGCTCGCGTCCGGCGAGGCGATTCCGCGCGCGGATTACCGCACCGTGAGCCCAGGGTTTTTCCACGCGGCGGGCATTCCGCTGCTCAAGGGACGCGAGTTCGCGGAGACGGATGTGAAGCCGTCAGCGCTCGTCGTCATCCTGAACAAGACGCTGGCCGACCGACTGTTCGGCGACCGCGACCCGATCGGCCAGCGCGTCACCTGGACGGGCGAGGTGCTGAAGTTCATCGGGATGGCCGAAGAATGGCGCACGGTGGTTGGCGTCGTCGGCGACACGAAGGACGGCGGCCTCGACGCGGAGCCGCGCGGGGCGATGTTCCAGCCGATGAAACAGGCAGCGATGTTCGGCGGCGGGCTCGTGATCCGTGCGCAGCACGACCCCGCGGCGCTCGCCGGGGCAGCGACCCGGATCGTGCGGGGCATCGTGCCGAACGACCCGATCGAGAACGTGCTCACAATCGGCCAGATCAAGGATCAGAGCGTCGCTCCGCGTCGCCTGAACGCGATCCTCGTGTCGTCGTTCGGCGTGCTGGCGGTGATCATCGCGGCGGTCGGGATCGCGGGCGTGCTGGCGTTCTCGGTGAGCGCGCGGACGAACGAGATCGGCATCCGCATGAGCCTGGGCGCCGACAGCGCGCGCGTGCAGCGGATGGTGTTGGCCGAAGGCGGTACTCTGCTGGGGTACGGGCTGTTCCTGGGGGTGGCGGGGGCGCTGATCGGGACCCGGCTGATCCGCGGTCTGCTCTTCGGCGTCACGCCTAACGATCCGATGACGCTGGCGGCCGTGGCGGCGATGATGGTGCTGGTGGGCATCGCGGCGTGCTGGCTGCCGGCGCTGCGCGCGGCGAAGATCGATCCCGCTGTGGCGATTCGGCGACAGTAGTCAGCATCGGGTCCCTCCGAGCGCCCCAGGAATCGCGATCGTCCCGGCCGGGCTGGCCCTCGGCCGGGACGCGTGTCGACAGCGAACTGCCAAGACCTGACGCGGATTCCGCGTCAGGTCTTTGCTCCGCCGTCCTTGCGAAAGAGCCAGGGAGGCGCGATGAAGGACTGGGAATTGTCCTCTCCACGGCGCTCCACGAACATGAACAGGCGCGTTCGAGCCATTGTCGCCGGTCGCATCGCGTGCATCGGTCTCGTGCCGGCGTGTGCCGGGCGACACGCCGCCACCCGCGTGCCCGCACCACGGATCGTCTCACACACGGAATGGCAGGCCAGCCCCCCGGTCGGCTACGCCGCCGATGGGACGCGACGGAACATCAGGGCAGGCGACAGCCTGACGTTTCGAACCTTCGTCGTGTCCGTACTCGCGACGAGCACCGACTCCAGCGCGACACCAGCGGTCGACGTCGTGCGCCTTCGTCTGGCCGAAGGTGGCAGTTCAGAGGAGATCTCGGCGCGGGAAGGCGCAGCGTTTCGATGGAAGGGCTATCACGTCGCCATCGTCGCCGTCTATGGGCCGGGAGAGCTTGGTTCCGGCCTCGTGGCGCTCGAGGTTGCGACGCTCGCGTCACTGCCGACCGAGGTGGCGACCTCCAATGTCGCGGGCGGCGCGGCGCTCCGGCTTCGTGTACCGCATCGCATCACGCACGTCACGCTGCATCACACCGGCAGTCCCGAGCCCCTGCGTCCCACGGACGATCCGCGCGAGAAGCTGCGGGGCCTGCAGTCCTGGGGCGCGCGCGACCGCAACTGGTGGGACGTGCCCTATCACTACCTGATCGACCTCGAGGGACGGATCTACGAGGGACGCGACTGGCACTTCATGGGGGAGACGAACACGACGTACGACCCGGAAGGCCATTTTCTCATCAGCATCATCGGCAACTACGGGCGGCAGGAGCCGACGCAGGCCCAGCTGGAGTCGATCGCGGATCTCATGGCCTGGGCGCTGTCGGAGTTCGACCTCCCGATCGATCGCATCGGCGGTCACTACAACTACGCGGACACCGACTGTCCGGGGAAAGAGCTGCGCAAATACCTCGACGACGGCACGATCCGACGCATGGTCAGCGCGCGGCTCGGTCGGTAACTGGATTTTCAAGAGGGTCAGAGCCCTTGAATTCGAGATGCCTGGTTGTTCGAAGCTCCTTGAATTCAAGGGCTCTGACCCTCTTGAAAATCCTGACCCCAATTCCTACACGGCGAAGAACTGCGCCACGTCGCGAAACGTCATCCCCAGACGCTCCGCCATGGTCCTGTCTGCGGCTGACCCGCCCACGACGATGCTGCGCTGCAAGGCGACGCCGCGGCGCAGCGTGAACTCGAGGAGCGAGCCTGGAATGGGCTTCCGGCACCAGCAGACCGGTGGCCCCGCATCATGGGGACACATCGCGACGTGATCGAGCTCGAGCTCTGCGCCCAGCCGCGCGACATCGGCGGCGACTTCCTCGAGCGACGCACTGCCGCGCGCCGTCTTCGGCCGCCACGCGTGTGCGAAGAGAAGCCACCCATCCGCGCGGTGTCGCTCGAGCACCGGTCGTCGTGCCGCCGGCGGCACCGCCATCAGATCATCCAGGTCGAACGCGATCGAGCGCGCACCGTCGTTAGGCGCTTCGTGTCGTGTGAAGTCGCGCCGCTCCACCGTCACGAAGCCTTCGTCGAGGACCGGTGGCTCCGCCGAGCGCTCGTACCGGAATTGCGCGTCCGGGCCGCAGAAGCGCGGGTCCGTCTTC
>Ga0070669_100001236_pt1 | contig 18510 bp, 17 predicted proteins | sample KBSS53metaG_FD_64680 | JGI IMG/M metagenome (GOLD analysis project Ga0070669, IMG submission 64680) | Switchgrass rhizosphere microbial communities from Kellogg Biological Station, Michigan, USA - KBS S5-3 metaG | ecosystem: Host-associated > Plants > Roots > Rhizosphere > Soil ... | reverse complement strand
GCCGCTACGAGCTCGGGCCGTTCGTGGTCTCGTTCACCCCGAGCGCGCACTCGAAGCTGATTCTCGGCCGGCGCGTGCCGTTCGACGGCGAGCTGTCGTGCGACCACCTGCACGGTCTCTCCCCCGGCGCCTATCGCTGCGGCCAGGTGTGGGGGATTCGCATCGAGGTCGCCGGCATGAGCTTCTACCACCAAGGCAGCGCGAACCTGATCGATGCGGCCCTGCGCGCGGAACCGGTCGACGTGTTTCTGGCGGGGGTCGCCGGTCGCTCGGTCACGCCGCACTACTGGCAGCGGGTGCTGCCGCGCTTGGACCCGCGCGTTGTCGTGCCGACGCACTACGACGACTTCTTCAAGCCCCTCGGCGAGCGTCTGCGCTTCGTCAACAGGGTGCGACTGGAGACCGTGCCCGACGAGATCCATGCCGTCAGTCGCGACACGACGCTCGCCGCGCTGCCGCGAACCGACCGACCGCCGCTCGCGTGAGCGACCTCGCACAACGCTTTCAACAGGCGCGCGGGGACGAGCGCCTGGCGATCCTGGAGGGCTTCCACGCGCTGAAGCACGCGCTGCGCTTCGGGGCGGAGATCGAGCTGGTAGCAGCCGCCGATCCGCACGCGCTCGAGCGGCTCGCGGCCGAGCTGGCACCGGATCTCGCCGGCCGCTTCCGCGCGCTCGCGCAGCGCGTCGACGCCGCCGCGCTGGAGCGGCTCGTGCCACGCGCACCGCGCACGCAGGTCGTAGCGATCGCGCGGCGGCCGCCCTTCCGCACCCCGGGTACCGGCCCGGTCGTGCTGCTGGAGGACCCGCGCGACCTCGGCAACGTGGGCGCGGTCGTGCGCGTGGCGGCCGCAGCCGACGCCGCCGCCGTGCTGACGACCGGCATGCACGACCCGTGGGATCCGGCGGCGTTGCGCGGCGCCGCTGGGCTGCACTTCGCGTTGCCGGTCGCCCGCGCGCAGGACGCTGCGCTCACCGGCCGCCCGCTGCTCGCGCTCGACCCTGACGGCGATCCGCTCGATCCGGCGCAGCTCCCGTCGAACGCGGTGCTCGCGTTCGGCACGGAGCGCCACGGGCTCTCCCAGCAACTGCTCGCACACGCCGACGCGCGTCTGCGACTGCCGATGCGCACCGGCGTCTCGAGCCTCAACCTCGCAACCGCCGTCGCGGCGGTGCTGTTCGCCTGGCGGCTCAGCCCCGGCGGCGCGGGGCCGTCAGTGTAAGTCTGCTCGCAAAGCTTCTGCCGCCGAGCACGACCGTCACGCGCACGGTCGCGCGGTGGCGCTTGCGCAGCTGCGCCAGCGCTCTGCGCGAGAGCTTGATCGTCAGTCTCACGCGCCCGCTGGCGGGCACGGTGAACGAGCGTCTGCCAAACGAGATCGCCTTCGTTCTGCCGTGCTTGGGGAGCTTGAAACGGACGCTGCCTCTGAGGCCGGCTGTCGCGTCGAACGCGAACACGAACGCGCCGTGCGCGTTCACTCTCGCTCTGTGTGTGCGGAATCTAACGCTCGCGGCCGGTCTCAACGGCGGCGGCGGAACGAGGTTCGCCGCCGTCGTGAACGTGCGGTCCGCGCCGGTCGCGACCTGGACACCGTCGCGGAATGCGACGACGCGGAAGTGGTAGGTCGTCGTAGCGGCGAGCCCCGAGATGGCGGCGCTCTCGCCGACCGCACCGCTGCCGGCGCCCGCCGAGGCGGTCGCCGTCGTCTGGCCGTAGGCGCCCGTCGTCCCGTATTCGAAGCGGTACGTCGTCTCCTTCCCACCCGGGTCGATCGCGCCGCCAAGCGTCGCGCCGCCGGCGCTCACGCCGGTCGCGTCGCCGGTCGTCGCGGTCGGCAGCGTAGAGCTGGTCGAGCACGACGGCTGGTCGGTGTCGATGCTCCAGCCGTTGAGCGTGCCGTCTCTGTCTCCTGAGAAGTTGTCGGTCACGCGCAGCGTCCACGTGCCGGCGCGGTCCTCGCCGGCGAACGCGGCGAGCGGCTCGTTCGGCACATACGTGGCGCCAAGCGAGCCCGCACCGTCGGGGACGTCCTGGATCGCCTCGAACGCGGCATCGTCGAACGTCACCGGCCCGAACCAGTTCAGGCCTGAGAACGGCGTCTCGACGAGGTCGACCGTCGTGCCGGCCGGCGAGGTCACCCACACGTGCAGGTCGCCGACCGCCGTGTGCGTGATGTTGACCGTCGCCCGCAGATGGTCGATGCGCCCGCTCGATGGCACGGACAGCGTCGAGACGGCGCTCGTGCTGGTCTGGTCGTCGTCGGCGATCCCCTTCGGGAACGCGTCAGCCGACGCGAAGACGCTGTCGCCCGCGCCGAGCGCGACGACGAGCGGCACGTCGAAGGAGCCCTGGTCGCTCGTGACGTGCAGCGTCAGCTGGATCTGACTGCCACAGGCGAGGTCGGGCGCGAGCGCGAGCACGTAGTCGGTCGTGTTCGCTTCGCCGGTGTCGGCGGCGATCGTGCCGAAGTCGGCGTCGGGAACGGCCGCCGACACGCCCGGCGTCGTGGAGCTGAGCGCGCCATGCACGTGCGTCAGGTCGACGAGGCCCGGATTCGCCAGCAGCACGCTGAAGCGCAGCAGCTCGCCCGGCTCCGCGATCCCATCGCCGTCACCGAACACGCCCGAGTCGTCGTAGTCGGTCGCGGCCTGCTCGACCAGATGCGGCGTCGCGAACGACGCCGTCGCCCGCGTCGCGTTCGGGCTGGTCGTGCGCGCGCCGTAGCCCATGCCGCGCGTCGCGAACACCTGCCAGATCACGTCGTGGTTGGCGCCAGCGTCGGCGAGTTGGTCAGCGAGCAGGATCGCATCGCGCTCGTCAAGGAACGACGGGTTGAGGGGCGAGATCCGCATCGCGTTCGTGATCAGCTCGCGCGCCGTCGCCGGACCGACCGCCGTGCGCAGGTCCCACAGCGTCTCCGACCAGATCTCACCGTCGTCGTGGACCTCGAACGACGGGGTGTCCGCGTCGAAGCCGCCGACGCGGCCGAGGTCGGCGTACGTGAAACCGCCGCTGTGGCCGGCGAGCGTGCTGCCGCCGCAGGACGAGGTGACGGAGCCGACGGAGCAGTCAAGCGGCTGGCGACGGATCCCGCCCACTCTGTCGTTCGTGACGTACGCGCCGACGATCACCTGGCCGTCCGGCCCGGTGTCGGCGACGAAGCCGTGCGCGACGAGGTAGTCCATCGCGTACCAGTCGCTCCAGCCCTCGCCCATCGCGCCGGACTGGTTGGCGTCGAGCCCTGCCGCGTTGAGCGGGTCGACCAGCCGGTTCGAGAGCCCGTGCGTGTACTCGTGATAGACGACGCTCGCGTCGTCGCCGCCGTTGACCGCCGGCCACGGCAGGCCGGTGAACGCCTTGAACAGGTACATCTGCATCCGCGGCGATCTGCCGTCTTCGAACGTCGACATGTTGGCGTTGTCGAACGAGGGTCTTGCGGCGAGCACGGAGTCGTCCGCCTCCGCCAGCACCGGGTCGTCGCCGCCTCTCCCGCCGACCTCGAAGTTGCCCCAGTCGTCGGTGAAGCCGATCGGGTCCTGCGCAAGCCAGTCGTGGAAGGTGTTGACGTAGTAGAAGACCTGCGTCGTCGCCTGCGCGCGGTTGAGCGCCTCGGTCGCGACATTCGAGCCGTCCCACGTGCAGATCAGGCTGAAGCTGGAGCAGCTCTGGCCGCCGGCGGGCGCGACCGGGGTCTGCGGGTAGAGCCAGTTGCTGCCGGCGCTGGGGCCGATCTCCTCGCCGCCGTCGGCGATGTCGTTGTCGTTGACGTCGGCGTAGGCGTGCGCGTTTGGGCCGGTGAGCGTCGTGGCCGAGGCGGCCAGCCATCTCTCGATGTCGACGAGCTGCTGCGTCCCGCCCGCGGCCGCGCCGGGATGGTTGTCGAACACCGACGCATTCGCAGCGAAGTCGGTCCGCGAGTGGCGCGCGAGCAGCTCGCCGGTGGTCGCGTCGACGACCTCGTCGAACACGTACGGATCCTTGCCGGCGACCGTGACGCGCCACCCGAGACGGTCCCCGCTCGGCGACTCGAACACGACGAGGCGCGCCGCGTCGCCGTTGCTGAAGCTCGTCGCGCGCTGCGGGCCGGGGCGTGCGGCGGCGCGCGGCAGGCCGCTCTGCGCGCCAACGTCGCCCTGGGCGACGGCGAGCGCCTGCGAGGCGGTGAGGCGCGGCGTCGTGGTCGGCAGCGAGATCCCGCCGAGCGGCGGGCCGCTGGCGGCGACGATGCGCCCGTCGCGCGTGACGTGCACGCGCAGCGCGCTGTCGTAGGCCGGCACGCCGCCGCGCACCGGCACCCACGTGAGGTGAGTGACGCCGTCGTTCGAGGTGGCGCGCCGCACCAGCCGCAGCGCGGCGAGGTCGGCATCCGTGATGCCGAAGACGTCCGCGTGCGCGCGCACGTAGTCGAGCGCGACGTCGGCCGCGTCGCCGACCCGCGGACCGCTGAGGAAGCCGTTCGTGCGGTCGAGCACGCGAATGCCGCCGCCGACGGGGTCGGTCGCGACGTGCGCCTCGATCCCGAGCCGCTCGGCGAGCGCGTGACGCGCGCCGCGCACGCCGGCGGGAATCGCGGCCCGCTCGCCGGCGCGCACGTCGAGCTGCGGGCGCCCACCGCCGGGTGCGTTCGCCGTGATCGCCGCAGCGGGACTCGCCGCGACGACCGTGACGCCCACCGCCAGTGCGCCAACCACGATCCGTCGCACGTTCATCCGCTTTGCTCCTCTTCTCGGCACGCCGGCGCGGGACGCTATCCCCCGCGTCCCGGACGGTCAACCGCGAGCCACGCCCGCGTATGGACGAACGGTCGATCCGGGCGATGTATGCTCGATACATCATGCACCGCACGCAGATCTATCTCGACGACTTGCAAGAGCGTGCGTTGGCCGCACGGGCCGAGCGCGCCGGTCGCACGAAGTCGTCATTGATCCGCGAGGCGATCGATAGCTACCTCGAACAGCCCTCGGCCGCAGAGACCGCCCTCGCGCGCCTGCGCACGGCGGTCGCACACGCGCATGGTTGCGCGTCTTCCCTGCCCGCAGGCGAGCACTATGTCGAGGAGCTGCGTGGAGCGGACCGCGAGCGCGCTCGCGAGCTCGACGAGCGACCGCGCGAGCGCTGAAGCGTGTACGTCGTCGACACGTCGGTGCTGATCGACGTGTTGCGCGGATCGCAGGGCGCCGCCGACTGGCTCGCCGGCCTCGCCGAGGTGCCGCTGTGCTCGGAGATCACTCGCGCGGAGGTCCTGCGCGGCGTTCGCTCGCCCGAGCAAGCCCGCACCGAGCAGCTGCTCGACGCGCTGCGCTGGGCGCCGGTCGACGAGGCGACAAGCCGCCGCGCCAGCGAGTTGGGCCACCGCCACCGGCGCAGCCACCGAGCGCTCGGCGTGGCCGATCTGCTGATCGCGGCGACTGCCGACCTCCACGACGCCGAGCTCGCCACCGGGAACGTGCGCCGCTACCCGATGTTCCCGGGCCTGCGTCCGCCGTACCGCGGCTGAGCGGACGCCTCAGCCGATTCCCAGGCCGCTCTCAGGCGCGGCCGGTTCCATGGGCGTCGTCGTTTCCGAGTCATCGACCCGAGGAGCACGTGACCGTGGAGAGCAGACGCAAGCGCACGCTCGCAATCGGCGCCGCCGTGGCACTGGCGGTGACCGGCGGAGGCGTCGCCTACGCCGCCGCGACGAACAACGACCCGCGCGACGCGCTGCTGAGCGACGCCGCGCAGCGCCTGAACGTGACGCCCGGCGAGCTGAGATCGGCGCTCCAGGGCGCGTTCGGCGATCAGCTCGACCAGGCGGTGAAGGACGGCAAGCTCACGCAGCAGCAGGCGGACGCGATCAAGCAACGGATCGCGAGATACGGTCTGCCGCTCGGCGGTCCGATGGGGGTGGGCGGGGTCGGTTCCCCAGGCCATGGCTTCGGCGGTCCAGGCGGCCCGGGTCACGGCCCGTTCGGCGCCGGCCTCGACGCCGCCGCCTCGTACCTCGGCCTCACGAGAGCGCAGCTCGACCGACAGCTGCGCAGCGGCAGAACGCTGGCCGAGGTCGCGACGGCGCAGGGCAAGTCGATCGACGGCCTGGAGCAGGCGCTCGTCGACGCGGCGAGCACGCAGCTCGACAGAGCGGTCGCGGACAGAAAGCTCACCTCCGACGAGCGCGATCGCATCCTCAGCGAGATCAGAGAGCACGTCGGCGACCTCGTGAACGGCAGAGCGCCCGGCCCGTTCGGTCGTCACGACGGCGAGCGCCGCATGGGTCCGGGCGGGCCGCCGCCGATGAGTGCCTTCCCCGGGCACCCGTGAGCTGACGCACCTGCGCAATCCGGGCCCGCCCACCGTCCTTCCGGTCCCGGCGCGTCGCCGGGCGGAGCGTGTGCGACGCTCCGCCCCATGCGCCGCATCACGTGGCTCGGCCATGCGACCGTCCTGATCGAGATGGACCCGCCCGCCCCGCCCGCCCACGGCGTGCGGCTGCTGACCGATCCGCTGCTGCGCGGGCGCGTCGCGCACCTGCGCCGCCATGCGCCGAGCACGGGCGCGAGCGTCGCCGTCGAGCCGGTCGACGCGGTGCTGATCTCGCATGCGCACCACGATCATCTCGACCGCCCGTCGCTGCGCGACGTGGCGCGTCCCCAGACGGAGGCGGTCGTGCCGCACGGGGCGGCGGCGCTGGTGCACGACCTCGGCTTCGGCGCCGTGCGCGAGGTCGCGGCCGGCGAGACGGTCGCGGCCGGGGGCGCGCAGGTCGAGGCGGTCCGTGCATGGCACCCGACGCGCCGCTTCCCCCGTCGGGCCGAGCACGACGCGCTCGGCTACCTCGTCGAGCGCATCTGGTTCGCCGGCGACACCGACCTCGACCCGGCGATGGCGAGGCTGCGCGGCCGCGTGGACGTGGCGCTGCTGCCGATCTGGGGCTGGGGACCGACGCTGGGCCCCGGCCATCTCGACCCGGCCTCGGCCGCGCAGGCGGCTGCGCTCGTGCGGCCACGACTCGTCGTCCCGATCCACTGGGGCACGTTCCTGCCGCTCGGCACGCACCGGCGCCACGGCGCGCTGCTGAGCGAGCCAGCGGAGGCGTTCGCCGCTCAGCTCGCGCGCACCGCGCCGGACGTGCGCGTGGCGACGCTGGCGGTCGGCGAGTCGCTCACGGCGTAGCCGTCCTGCCCGACGTGCGCGAGCCACCCGCACAACAGACGGTGGACCGCCTCCGCGCCGACGACCTGCTCGCGAGGCCACGGGAACCCGAGGGGATGCAGCACGAACGGCCGCACCTGCCCGCCGCCGAGCCCGCCGTGCGAGCCGACCAGCTCCTCGAACGCGGCGACCTCATCGACGTCCTCCCAGTACGTGCTGTTGACGACGATGTCGGGGCAGGCAGGGAACGCGTCGGTGCGCTTCACGTGCTCCGCCGCCCGCGGCCCGAATGGCGTGAGCGGGTCCTCCCCTTCGACGGCGGAACCGTCGTTCGCATCGAGCAGCACGCGCCCGTCGGTGCCCAGCACAACCGCGCCGTCGCGCTCTGAGCGCACGAGCACGAAGCCGATCCCCGGGTGCGTACGCAGCGCGTCGAGCAGGCCAGGCCGGCGTGCCTCGATCTGCTCGAGCGTCACGCGGCCGGGCTCGCGCGGGAACGAGACCAACCCGAGGTTGCCCGACGCCATCACCGCGATCTCCGGCAGCTCGCCCGCCTCAGGGGTGCCGGAGCCGGCCACGTGGCCGGCGGAGGCGGGCCCCCACCGGTGATCGGCGCGCGCCTCCTCACCCAATCCGAGCTCGCTCTGCCCGTCGCGCGCCGCCGCGATCGCTCTCGCGGTGCGGCCCGCGACCGTCGGCCGCGAGGCCAGCTCCGCGAGGCCGGCGCCGACCTGCGCGCGCCCCTCCTCCCCGCCGCCGATCTCCGCGTGCACCTGCGCGCCGCCGCCATGGCGCTGCACGAGCTGCTCGAGTGTCTCGCCGTAGCGCTGCAAGAAGGTCGCGCCCTGCGACTGGCCGTGGTCGCTCAGCACGACCAGCTCGTACGGGCGCGGCGCGTACTGCACCGCGGAGGCGATCCGCGCGATCGCGCGGTCGACGCGCCGCAGCGTCGCAAGCGCGTCCGGACGCTCGACGCCGGAATGGTGCGCGACCTCGTCGTAGGCGAGGAACGTCGTGTAGACGACCGGCCGCCCGGCGAGCACGTCGGCGGTGACGGCCGCCACCTGCAGGTCCAGCTGGACCACGGTCGCGAACGCGCGCACGAACGCGTACGAGACGCCGCGCTTGATGCGCGGGTGCACGTCGCGGCGGCGCTGCTCAATCGCGGCGAAGCGCTCGGCGACGACCTCTCCGAGCGCGCGCAGCAGCGTCAGCGCGACGCCGTAGGGGCTCGCGAAGTAGGCGAAGTAGTCCTGCCCAAGCCGCCCGTGACGCCCGCGGTCGAGCACCGTGCTCATCGTCAGCATCGAATGGGGCGCGTCGCCGGAGAGGATGTTGGCGCGCGAGGCGCCGTCGCCGTGCAGGAGCCCTCTTCCATTCGAATGGCGGCGCTCCAGCTCGGCGGCGTCGCGCGGGTGGTTCGTGACGATCGCCGCGCCGCGCTCCTTCTCCCACCAGCGGAAGGCGGGCATGTTCTGGTTGGAGCCGTGCAGGATCCCCGCCTGGCAGGCGCCTGTCTGCGAGGACCAGTTCGTCTCCCAATGCTCGAGCCGGTGGCCGCCCTCGTGCACCCAGCGCGAGAGCGTCGGCGCGTTCCCGTCACGCAGCGCGCGGCGCAGCACGTCGTGCGCGAGCCCGTCGATCTCGAGGAAGAGCACCCCGGGGATGTCGCTTCTCACGGTGAGCTGCGTGCGTCTCAGCTGGCGCATGACGATGTGGCGCGTCCACAGGTCTCCGCTGTCGAGCGCGAGGATCGCCTCGGCGACGCTCGTGAGCGCGGTCATCAGCAGCGTGACCGCGAGGGCGGTGCCGAAGTCCTCGACGTGCACGCCGTAGTCGACCTGCGCGATCGCGAGCAGCACGAGCGCGTTGAGCGCGAGCGCGCCGAGCCCGAGCGTCATGACCGTGAACGGCAGCGCGACGCGGATCAGCAGCGGCCAGATCAGCGCGTTCGCGAGCGCGAGCAGCACGGCGAGGATCAGCGCGGCGCCGAAGCTGTCGGCGTGGAAGCCGGGCAGCAGCGCGCTCAGCAGCAGCAGCGCGCCCGCGTCGACGAGCACGACGGTGGCGAGCCGGCCGAGCAGGCGTCGCATGCGACGCAGCATGACGCATGTTCCATCCGGCCTGCGCGCCATCGTGGACGTCGATGCGCCTGCTCCACACCGCCGACTGGCACCTCGGCCGCGCCTTCCACGGCGAGGGGCTGCTGAGCGCACACGCGGCGTTCGTCGATTTCGTGGTGGAAGCCGCCCGGGCGGGGAGCGTGGACGCAGTGTTGATCGCCGGCGACCTGTACGACCGTGCGCTGCCGCCGGTCGACGCGGTGCGGCTCGCCGGGGAGGCGTTGACGCGCCTGTCGGAGGTCGCGCCGGTCGTCGTCATCTCGGGCAACCACGACTCGGCGGCACGGCTGGGGTTCGGGGCGGAGCTGCTCGCGCGCGCGGATGTCCACGTGCGCACCGATCCGCTCGCGGTCGGCTCACCGATACCCCTCGGCGACGGCTGCGTCTACGCCATCCCGTACCTCGAGCCGGATCTGGTGCGTGAGGCGATGAGCATCGAGGAGCGTTCTCACGCGGCGGCGATGCGTGCCGCGATGGATCGGGTCCGCGCGGACGTGGCGGCCCGCGGACCCGATCCGACCCGCGCACCGGTCGTCGTGATGGCACACGCGTTCGTCGCGGGTGGGATGCCGTCGGAGAGCGAACGCGACCTCGCGGTCGGCGGCGCGGCGAGCGTCCCGCCGTTCGCCTTCGACGGCGCCGACTACGTCGCGCTCGGACACCTGCACGGTCCGCAGGTCGTCGCCGGCGGGCTCGGGCGCTATGCGGGATCCCCGTTGGCGTTCTCGTTCTCGGAGGCCGGCCAGGCAAAGTCGGTCGCGGTCGTAGAGGTCGTCGCGGGCGCGCTGCCGCTGGTGGAGCTGGTGCCGACCCCCGTCCCCCGGCCGCTGGCGAACCTGCGCGGCACGCTGGACGAGCTGCTCGCGGATCCCCGGCTCGCCGAGGCGGAGCGCGCGTGGGTGCAGGCGACGCTGACCGACCCGGTGCGCCCGGCCGACGCGATGGAGCGGCTGCGCCGCCGCTTCCCGCACGCCGTCGCGCTCGCGTTCGACCCGCAGGGCGCCGGCGCGCGGCCGCAGGACTCCTACCAGCGCCTGCGCGGCCTGGACGACGACGAGCTGGTGCAGCGCTTCGTGTCCGACACGCGCGGGCGCGCGGCGGACGACGACGAGCTGGCACTACTGCGCGACGCGCTTACCGCGCGGCGGGTGGCAGAGGCGGTCGCGTGAGCCGGCCGGCGCGCCTTGCGTCGCGCGCGGCCGGCGATCCGCGTGGCCGGTAGGCGGTCGCTGTGCGCCTGCACCGCCTGCGCCTCGCCGCCTTCCAGGCGTTCGCCGGCGCCGAGGAGGTCGACTTCGATGCGCTCAGCGAAGCCGGGTTGTTCCTGCTCCACGGCGACACCGGTGCGGGCAAGACGACACTGCTGGATGCGGTGGCGTTCGCGCTGTACGGCCAGGTCCCGGGCGCGCGGGCGAAGGACGCCCGCCTGCGAAGCGACCACGCGGCGCCTGAGAGCCGCACCGAGGTCGAGCTCGAAGTCACGTTGCGCGAACGCCGGCTGCGCATCGTCCGCCGCCCACCACAGGAGCGCCCGAAGCTGCGCGGCGAGGGGACCACGAGAGAGGGTCACACGTGCACCGTCGAGGCGCTCGACGCGGCGAGCGGCGAGTGGGTGACCCTGGCGACCCGCCCCGACGAGGCCAAGCACGAGCTCGACGCCCTGCTCGGCATGTCATGCGACCAGTTCTGCCAAGTCGTGCTGCTGCCGCAGGGCGAGTTCGCAACCTTCCTGCGCGCCGACAGCGGCGAGCGACAGGCGGTGCTCGAACGCCTCTTCGGCACGGATCGCTTCACGCGCGTGGAGCACTGGCTGAACGACCGGCGCCGCCTCGCCGCCGCCGAGCGCGGCGCCGCCGAGCGCGGGGTGCGCGAGCGGGCTGCGCGCATCATGGAGGTCGCCGACGAGCCCGCGCCCGAGGACACGGAGCTCTACGCCGAGTGGGTCGCCGGCCTCGGCGTGCGCGCCCACGCCGAGCTCGAGGATGCTGCCACCGCCCGCACCGCCGCTGCCGCGGCTCGGACCCAAGCCGAGACGGCACTCGCCGAGGGACGAGCAGCCGTGGAGCGCCGCACCCGCCACGCCGAGGCCACCGAGGAGCTGGCCCGCTGGGAGTCCAGACGCCCCGAGCGCGACCACGCCGCCGAGCAGCTCGCCACCGCCCGCCGCGCCGCCCCGCTCGCCCGAACTCTGGTCATCCCTGCGTCTCATGCAGGCATGGATGACCAGAGTTCTCCTGAGGAACTGCGGGACCGGGCGGCTGAGGCCCGCAGCCAGGCCGGCGCGCTCGATGCGCTGGTGGCGGTCGAGGCGCGGTTGGCCGAGGCGGACGAGGCGTTGGCGGCGCTCGCTCGGAGCGCCGAGCAGGCCGGGGCCCGGGCTCGGGCGGCGACTGCGGCCATCGAGGCGGCGGCCGGCGAGCGGGCTTCCCTCGATGCGACCGTGCAGGCTGCGAAGGAAGCGGCCGCTCGCGCGGAGCGTCTCCAGGCCGAGGCCCAAGTCGCCCGGCAACGCGCCGAGCAGGCGACCGAGCGCGACCGCCTGAGGGCCGAGCGGGAACGGGCCGACGAATGCCGCCGCATCGCCGTTGACGCCGAGCAGGCGGCGCACAGAAGATGGCTCGACCTGCGCGAGCAGCGGCTCGCCGGCATGGCCGCCGAGCTGGCGACAGGCCTCCAGCCGGGTGAGCCGTGCAGCGTGTGCGGCTCGACCGACCACCCTGCACCCGCCACGGCAACCGAGCCCTCTCCCCTAGAGGCCGATCTCCCCGGGCAACCCGCCACCCCGGAGCCACCCACCTCGCTGGCCGACCGCGAGCAAGCGGCGCAGGTCCTCCACGAACGTGCCGCAAAGGAACGCCACCAAGCCGAGCGCACGCTCGCCGAGATCACCACCGCCCTCGCCGCCGCCCACGCCGTTGCCGGCGACGATCCGGCGGACGCGCTCGCGGCGGAGGCCGCCAGGCTCACCGCCGAGCTGAGCACTGCACGTGCCACCGCGGCCGGGGCAGCCAAGGCGGAGGAGGCGCTGGTCACGCTTGCGAAGCGCATCGAGGAGCACGAGCAGGCGCGCGACCGCGCCGCCCGCGACGAGGCCACCGCCCGCGCCACACACACCGAGCGCACCAGAGCGCTCGAGGCCGATCGCGCGCGGGTCGAGAAAGCCCGCGGCGACGCCCCATCGATCGCCGAGCAAGCACAGGCGCTCCGCGCAGCAGCTGACGCCGCCGAGCAGCAGGCCGCGGCCCGCGAAGCCGGCTTCGCCGACGCACGGGCCGCGCGCGCCGCCCTCCTCGACGAGGACGCGACGGCAATGCTCGCCCAGCGCATCGAGGACTACGACCACGGCCTCGCCGAGCGCAGAGCGCTCGCAGAGCAGCTCGCCCGCGAGCTCGCCGACGACGAGGGGCACGCCAACCCGGCCGAGTCCCTCCCTCTCGATGCCCTCTCAGTCCACGCCGCGGCGGCCGTGAACGCCGACGAGGACGCCACTCGCCGCCATGGCCTCGCGGACAACCGCCTCACCGCCCTCAGACGTCTGGCACAAGCACTCGACACCGCCCTCCACGAACTGCAACCCGTCAAAGACCGCGAGCGCCTCGTCAAAGAGCTCGCCGCCCTCGTCGACGGCTCCGCCGCCAGCAACCGCCTGCGCATGCGCCTGTCCGCCTACGTGCTCGCGGCACGTCTCGAGGAGGTCGCGCAGGCCGCGACGATCCGGCTGGAACGGATGTCGAACGGCCGCTACCAGCTCGTCCACACCGATGACCTGCGCAAAGGTCCCGGCCGCTCCGGACTCGAGCTGCGCGTCGTCGATGGCTGGACCGGTCAGCAGCGTCCGCCCTCGACGCTGTCCGGCGGCGAGACGTTCCTCGCAAGCCTCGCGCTCGCGCTCGGCCTCGCTGACGTCGTCGCCGCCGAGGCTGGCGGCAGCCGCTTGGAGACGCTGTTCGTCGACGAGGGCTTCGGCTCGCTCGACGAACGCACGCTCGACGAGGTGCTCGACGTGCTCGACGGCTTGCGCGAGGGCGGCCGCACCGTCGGCATCGTCTCCCACGTCGCCGAGCTGCGCCAGCGCATCCCCGCCCGCCTGCGCGTGATCAAAGGCCGCACCGGCTCGCGCGTCGAGCACGAGCAGGCCGCGCTCGCGGCTTGAGCGCGCGGGCCGGGTATCGCTTACTCGCCCGCTGTGCGGCCCGCCGGCGGAGGGCTACGCAAGCGGGTCGATCCAGCGCACACGCGCGAAGCGTGCGAAGCCGCGATCCCGCGTGGCAATCGTCGCACCATGCTCAATCGCGATCGCCGCCAGGTGGGCATCCGGCACGAGATTCCCCCGCGCGTCGGCATCGACGAGCACCCGACGCACGATCTCCCAGTGGCGCGGACCCGCGGCGACGGGTACGCATGTCGGCTGCTCGACCAAGCCATCGAGGAAACGGATCGCCTCGCGTAGTGGCGTCGGAGTGGCGAAGATGCGGGAGTGGGTGACGACGCGGAGAAAGCCCGCGGCGGCGAGATCGGCCAACGCGAACGGTCGCTCGGAGTTGACCTCGTCGGCGAGCCAATCGCGTGTCGCGTCATGACCGTCCTGGTCTGTTCGGTGCGCCAGGACGAGGACGTTCACGTCCGGCAGAATCACGCCTCGTCCATGAGGTCGCGAACGGCCGCGTTGCTGGCGAGATCGACCCCCGGCAGCGTGCCGCCTTGGCCGAACGTCACCGGCTCGTAGCGCGCGCGACCTCGCCGCGGCCGCCGGGCGATGCGCTCGCGCAGCGCCTCCGTCACGAGCTCGCCGAGCGTCTTGCCTTCCGCCGCCGCTCGCTGCTTGGCGCTGCGGATCACGTCGTCATCGATGCTGATGGTCGTCCGCATGCATCAGATCATACGGATAGTGCATCAAGATGCAATGCTCCCCACGGCTAGCGTTCGCGCGATGAGCGAGTCGCACCAGGAACGCGTCGACGGGCTCGCGGTGCGCGGCCTCGCCGTCGGGCACGGCGACCGAACCGTGTTGCGCGAGATCGCGTTCGATGCGCGCAAGGGCACGGTTACCGCGCTCGTGGGGCCGTCGGGAGCCGGCAAGAGCACGCTCTTGCGCTGCCTCAACCGCCTGCTCGTCCCGCAGGCGGGCACAGTGCTGCTCGACGGCGCCGACACGGCGCAGCTCGATCCCTGTGCGCTGCGGCGCCGCGTCGGACTCGTGGGCCAGGTGCCCGTGATGCTGCCAGGCAGCGTGCGCGAGAACCTCACGTACGCGCTCGACCCCGCACCCGTCGGGGACGGTCTGCTCGCCGACACGTTGCGCGCCGCCGGCCTCGACGCCGCCTTCCTCGACAGTCCCGCCGCGGAGCTGTCGGGCGGTGAGCGAGCGCGCGTCGCGCTCGCGCGGGCGCTCACGCGCGCGCCAGAGCTGCTGTTGCTCGACGAGCCGACCGCCGCGCTCGACGCTGCCACCGCGCGCCACGTCGGCGCGACGCTGACGTCGCTGGCGCGCGACGGCCTCTGCGTTGTCGTCGCGACGCACGACCTGTCGTTCGCGGCCGATGTCGCCGACCGGGTCGTCGCGCTGCGCGATGGGACAGCGGTCGCTGGCGCGCCGCAGGAGCTGCTGTCCGCCGCTGGGTCGTTCCCCAGCGACACGTCGTCCGCGGAGCCGCGGGCATGAGCCAGCCGCTCGCGCAGATCCTCGCCAGCGCGGCGTTCGTGCTCGCCGCGGCGTGGCTCGCGCACCGCCAGCGCCTCGGCCTCTCCCGCTCGCTGCTGACTGCGGCGCTGCGCGCGGCGCTGCAGCTGGCGGTCGTCGGCGCCCTGATCGCGCTCGTGTTCAAGCTGCCGGTGCTGGCGATTGCGTTCGTCGCGATCATGGTCACGACCGCCTCACTCACCGCCGGCTCGCGCATGCGCGTACTGCCGGGCGCGCGGCGGATCGCGATCGGCGCGATCGCGTTGCCGGCACTGGGCGCGGTCGGCGTCCTGCTGCTCGTCGGCGCGTTCGCGGCGACGCCGCGCGCAACGATCCCGACGGCGGGGATCCTGATCGGCGGCGCGATGCTCGCCACCACCCTCACCGGGCGCCGCCTGGTCGAGGACCTCACCGGCAGCGTCGACGAGATCGAGACGCGCCTCGCGCTCGGCGACCGCGCTCGCGACGCGCTCGCGCCGCTGACCCGCCGCGCGATCGCCGGCGCGATGGTCCCGCTCGTCGACCAGACGCGCAGCGCCGGGCTCGTGACGCTCCCGGGGACGTTTGTCGGTCTCGTGCTCGGCGGCGCCTCGCCGGAGACCGCCGCGCGCGTGCAGCTGACCGTGCTGCTGACGCTGCTGCTCGTTCAGCTGCTCAGCGCACTCCTGACCGCCGAGCTGGTGACGCGCGCGGCGACGCTGCCGGGCGAGCGAGTCGCCGTCCCGGGCGTCCGCGCCTGATCGGACCAGCCGCCGCACTCGCTACGGTCGCGTCCGTGCGCCGCTCGCGCATCGCGATCGTCCTCGCCGTTTCCGCTGTCGCGCTCGCCGGCTACGGCGCCTTCCGGCTTGCGACGCACGAGTCGTCCGAGCCAGCCTCGGTCGGCGCCGCGCTCGCCCGCTTCCGCGCGTTGCCGCCAAGCGCCCGTACGCTGCCGCCCGCGCTGCGCGGCGGCACCCCGAAGCCGGGCGTCTACATCTACGCCACGCGCGGGTTCGAGGTCTCGCACGTGCTCGGCACGCGCCGCCACCCGTATCCGCGGCGCACGACGATCACGGTGAGTGTCACGTCGCGCGGCTGCCTGCGCACGCGTTGGGACGTGCTCGCCACGCGCCACGACGCGACGCTCGCGTGCCTGCACGCCGGAGGAACCTGGCGCGCGATCGCCCAGAGCGAGGGGCACGAGTTCGCCGGCCACGTGGATCGGCGCGCGTACGTCTGCACGCCGTCCTCCACCAGCGGACCTGCCCGCCTTACCCCGGGGGCGCGCTGGCACAGCCGCTGCGCGATCGCGGGAACGTCGACGGTCGACGACGGGATCGTGATCGGCCCGCGCACGCTCGCGCTCGATGGCGCCCGCGCCGACACGGTCCTGCTGCGCACGACAACGCACGTCAGCGGCGACACGACCGGCAGCGGCACCACGTTCACATGGATCGAGCCAACCACCCGCCTGATCGTGCGCCGCACGATCGCCAACGCGAGCACGACGAGCACGATTGTCGGCGGCGTGCGCTACGAGGAGCGCGCGGCGCTTGCGCTCACGACGGCGCGGCCGCGCCGCTGAGCCGCGCGACGATCTCCAGCCGCACCCAGTGGATCGCGCGCTCCGGCAGCCGCGCGGCGACGTCGTGCACGAACGCGGCACCGCGTTCGGGTCCGAGCTCGATCGCGAACGTGCGCAGCACGACGCTTGTCAGGAAGCGCTCCAGCTGCTCGTCCGCGTCGAACTGCGTCGTGCGCGGAACGAGTCGCACGTCGGCTGCGTCAAAGCCCGCTGCGCGCAGCCGCGCCTGCGTCTGCTCGATGCCCGCGTACGTCCACGGGTGGTCCTCGTAGCCAAGCGCGCGCAGCACGTCCAGCACCGCCCCGATGTTGCCAGCGCCGCCGCAGTCGACGACGAGCTGTCCGCCCGGCCGCAGTACCGCGGCGAGGTGGCGAAAGAGCGCGTCGTGGTCGCGCACCCAGTGGAACGTCGAGGTCGAGACGATCGCGTCGACAGACGCCGCCGTGACCGCCGGAACGAGCGGTTCGCGCAAGTCCGTATGGACGAACGAGACGCGCGAATCGCCGGCGAAGCGCTCCCGCGCCGCGTTGAGCATCGCGCTCGAGCCGTCCAGCGCGATCACGTGGCCGCGCGGCAGCCGCTCGAGCAGGGTCGCGGTCACCTCACCGGTCCCACAGCCGGCGTCGAGCACCGTCTCTCCGCCGCGCAGCTCAAGCCGGCCGACGGCGTCATTGCCGCGCTCGGTCATCGGCGCGTTGAGCGTGTCGTAGGCACTTGCGTCCCACTCGCGCGTGTCCGGGCTGCTGTCCGTCATAGCTTACGATCGTACACGAAAACAGTCACTTGCCGCAAGCGGCGCCTGACACTGCCGACAGCGGGTATCCCTCCCGTGTGCACCGCCGCCCGGTGGAGTCGCGCGCGATCGAAAGCGTCGGCTACGACGCCCGCTCGCGCACGCTCGAGGTCGAGTACGCGGGTGGCGGCGTGTACCGCTACTTCGGCGTCCCAGAGCGCGCGTACGCGCTGCTGCTGCGAGCAAACTCGCGCGGCGCATACGTGAACGGCCGCATCAAGCCGTACTACCGCTGCCGCCGCGTCGCGACGTAGACCCACACTCCCGGCAGGCCATCTGCGGCACCATACGAGGGAAGCGCCATGACGTCGAACCCGCTCGCCTCGAGCCACTCGACGACCTCCTCGCGCTCGTAGAGACGCAGCACGTGCAGCTCCTCGCTGCTGCGGCCCGCGCGCACGAGCGCGATGCGACGCGTGAGCGTGCGCGTCGCCGAGTCCTCAGCCCCCTCGACGTCCATCGCCCAGCCATCGCCCTCATGATGGGCACGCCGCCGACCCTGCGGCTCACGCCCGGGCGCGGCCGCATCGAAGACGAACAGCCCGCCCGGCTCGAGCGCCTGCCATGCCTGCCGGAAGAGCGGCTCGAGGCTCGGCGGCCCGCCGTAGTTGACGGCCTCGCCGATCGCGGTGATCGCGACGCACGGCGGCAGTTGCGCGTCGTGCAGCGAGCGCGTCACGAGCGTCGCGCCCGGCGCCCGCTCGCGCGCGATCGCGAGCATGTCGGCCGAGGCGTCGACGCCCACCACCTCATAGCCGGCTGCCAGCAGCTCGGCCGCCCAGATGCCGCTGCCGCAGCCGAGGTCCACCACGCGCCCGTCCACGATCCCCGCCTCGTTCAGGCGCGCAAGCACGAACGGCGCCGCGTCGCGCGCCCAGCCGCCGAAGGCGACGTCGTGCACGTGCGCGAGATCGGAGCCGTAGATGGTCGGCGACATCGCGCCGCGAGGCTACTTCACGGATCCCGCCAGCAGCCCCTGCACGAAGAAGCGCTGGAAGGCGAGGAACACAACGAGCGGGATCGCGAGCGACAGGAACGAGGCGGGCGCGATCAGCTCGATGTTCGAGCCGAACTGGCGCGTCTGGGAGAAGATCGCGACCGTCAGCGGCTGCGTGTCGCGGCCGTACGTGAGCGCGACGATCAGGTCGTTCCACGTCCACAGGAACTGGAAGATCGCGAGCGACGCGATCGCCGGCAGGCCGAGCGGCAGGATCAG
>Ga0070669_100001235_pt1 | contig 18520 bp, 13 predicted proteins | sample KBSS53metaG_FD_64680 | JGI IMG/M metagenome (GOLD analysis project Ga0070669, IMG submission 64680) | Switchgrass rhizosphere microbial communities from Kellogg Biological Station, Michigan, USA - KBS S5-3 metaG | ecosystem: Host-associated > Plants > Roots > Rhizosphere > Soil ... | reverse complement strand
AACTTTGGTGGGCGAGAGCCCGGCCGTTATCAATTGCTGGGCAACATCTGGAACGGCAGCTTCCTGACTTACTTCGCGAGCGATGAAGGTCCGGCGCCGTATGAGTGGGGCCACTTCGCCACCGGTTGGGACGGCGCAAATATCGTCCTCTATTTCAACGGCGTTCCGGTTGGGAAAACGCCCTGGATTGGACCACGGATTACGCCCGGCGGCATTCAAGGTTGCGGCCGGTTACTAATTGGCGGCTCCGACCACAGCAACTTCCGTGGGCGCATTGCGCAGGTGCGCGGCTTCGAACGAAACAATCCGCTTGAAGCTGTCGACGTCTTCGGGACTTTCAAACCGCAGACGGTCTTTTCAGTTGACGGCAATCTATTGAGTTACTATTTCCGCCCGGCCCTGGACATCGCCGATCTTTCGTTGTTCGGACAATATGGCCGACAGCACCCGGGTCTGGTGCGAAGCACGCTTAACGGCGTGATGTATCCTTGCAACGGTTGTCCGCTCCCGCAATTTGTTGTCGATCCAACCGCGCCTGACTTCGCACATCCAACCAATCCGGGAACGCCACCGGCTCCGGTGGATACACCGGCGCCCGTTCCTGGCGGCGCACTAATTTTCGATTCATTCTCGCGGCGAAATTCAACTTACGCACTAAACGGATTGGGCGGGCTGGGCGCGACCGAGGGCGGCACCGCGGGTTCGCGATCCTGGCAAACAAACCAGGCCGCGGGCCAGCCGCAACCGTTCGGTATTCTTAACGGTCGCGCAGTGTTGCTTGCTAACGCGCAGGCGATAACCTGGATCAATGCTCCCGTCGCTGACGCCGATTTGGATATTCGCGTGGACCGTCACGCTGGGGTGTGGGGTGCAGGCCACAACACCGGCATTAGTTTCCGAGTTGCTGACTCGAGCAACTATTTCTTCGTCTACACCACTGATAACGCCGACCCGTCCCAGCCTGAGGTATTGACGGTAGGCAACTACCTGGGCGGCGTCCGAACCGATCTGGCCTCGAACATTTCCCTGCCCGCGAGTTGGACAACCTTGCGCGTCGTCACCACCGAGGCGGGAGCAATAAGCGTCTACGCTGACAACACGCTGGTTTATTCGACCACCAATAGCTCTCTCGCCGAAAACGCTGGCGCCGGGCTGTACAACAATGCTGCCGGCCTGGCGCTGACAAATCGTTGGGATAATTTCAGGGTATTCAGCGTCCCGTAGTCTTCCGGACTTGCAGCCGGTTGACCAAATACTTGAATTGACAGCCTTTTTCAGCGCTAAGGTTGGTCCTTTAAGCTTGCCAGCCTTAGTCAGACCAACTATCATGGCCCGGTTAGAGAAAGCCGGTGTTTTAAGGAACTGATTCCGGCAATTAATATTGATTTTTATTGGTGATTTGGCGCATTCGCAACAGCCGGGCGCCCGAGGAGAAGGATTCATTGTTTAGCGATCAATTCCGCCGCGGCGAGTCAGACAAGGACAAGCTGGCCGGCGTCAAGGGCTCAAAGCTCCTATCCAATATTTCGGATGTGGCCTGGAAAACTTTCCAGGCGGTCAACACGCGTCTGCCTGAGGGCGAGGCGATTGCACCCAAGTGGGCGCCCGGAAAACTGCTAAAGTCTTACGAACGAACCTCTCCGCCGCTAGGTTTCCCACGCGAAACCGACAGCCTTTGTCCTCGCTGCGTTAAGGAAGTTCGCGACGCTGTCATCAGCGGCGAAACCACGCTCGAATCTTTGATGAACGAACATCCGGGCGAGATCAAGGCTCAGATAGTCGAAGAAAACGGTCAGGTGGTGATGCGCAAGACCTGTCCGAAGCATGGCGAGTTCGTCGATGTGATGGCCAGCGACCCGGCGTTTCTCGAGCGGATTGAGTCGCTCTTTTTCGGGCGCGACTTTCGCGCTGCCGAAGATTCACACGTGCATAAGCATGGAACTTCAAACATCAAGTTTGGCCGCGGCGCTGTGTTGACAGTCGATCTAACGAACCGCTGCAACATGATGTGCAATCCCTGCTTTATGGATGCAAACCAGGTCGGCTATGTTCACGAGCCGACGTTTGAAGATACTAAAGCAATATTGGATCGCGCGGTTTCGTTTAAGCCGAAGCGACAGATCATCATTCTGTTTTCGGGTGGCGAACCTACGCTTTCGCCCTATTACCTCGAAGCCGTTGCTTACGCGAAGAAGGTGGGCTTCTACAGAATTCTGGCCGCCACCAACGGAATTCGCTTCGCCGAAGATATTGAGTTTTGCAAAGCGGCCAAGGCTGCCGGTCAACACGGTGTCTACCTGCAGTTTGATGGTGTCAGCGAAGAAAAGAACCGGCACCGCGGTGTGGGCAACCTGTTTGATGTTAAGCAGCAGGCAATTGAGAATCTCGCGAGTGTAGGAATCAAGGTGACGCTTGTCACCACCATCGTCAACACCATCAACAACGATGGCATTGGCGCGATCGTCGACTTCGCTGCGAAGAACATCGACAAGGTGCAGACGATAGCGTTTCAGCCGGTTTCCTTCACCGGCCGCGACGAAGACATCTCGGACGAGCTGCGCATCAAGCAGCGCTACACGCTCGCCGGCATGACTCATGATCTAAAGGACCAACTTCGCGGACAACTACAACCATTGCGCGACTGGTATCCGTTGTCTTCGTATTCCGCCTTCACGAGCGTGATGGATATGCTGCAGGGCGCTGATGCTCCCTGGGGCTGGTCGTCATGCAATTGTCATCCTAACTGCGGCATCTTCACTTTGATGGTCGTCAATCGCCACACCGGCGAGTTTAAGTCGCTGTTTGAGTTCTTCAACTACGAACAGTTCATGAAAGACGTCGCTACGATCACCGACAGCGCGCGTGGCAAGAAGTTGTCTTATGCCCAGCTGGGCATGGCGATTCTGCGAAATTTCAACGCTGAAGAAGCGCCGGCAGGTTTCCCGATTTCCCAAATTCTGAATCTCTTCAAGCCGTCGTCGACCAACTCGAGCTCGGATCGCAACGACCGCATGCAGGCGAAAACCCAGAACGATCCGAACGACGTCTGGCGCGTGCTCTGCGTCGAAGGCATGTGGTTTCAGGATCTATTCAACTACGATTTCCGCCGCACTGAAATGTGCGTGATTCCCTACGGCACTCAGGAAGGCGAAATTTCTTTCTGTGCTTACAACACCGGAGTCGGCTGGCGGCAAATCATCGAGAACATGCACAAGACTGCGAACCTCGGCGAGTGGTATGAAGAGCACGGACGCCACGCCGTCTATGCGGCGGGTCATGAAGTTCCGGGCATCTCAAAGAAACACAGCTTGAGCCTGCCGATTATTCAGGCTGTGCTCGCGGAAGACTCTGACGAAAAGCCGGTATCAGTCTCACCGTATTTAGTTGACGAACAAGAAGCAGTTTCTGTTTAGCGCACCAGTCCTCCCGCCAATTTGTATCGGTACGAGTCATCGCGAAAAACAGAAGGACTGAATCGTTCCTGTCCTGCGTGATCAGTTAGGACAGGACCTCTCTTACAATCAAAAGGAGTTCCCCCAGCATGCGAAGAAACCTCATCGCTGTCGGCGTTTTGGTGGCAGTTCTGATAACGACGAATTTCACCCAGGCTATTTCACAAACTCAACAGGAAGCTGCGAGAAGTAATCAAAGTTCTTCCAGTTTTATTCCGGAAGACACACCAATCAGGTTGCGTCTTTCGCAAACCCTCTCGTCCGCTACGGCTAAAGTCAACGATAAAGTCGATTTTGAAGTGGTCGAAGAGATTAAGGTTGGTAGTCTTGTTGTGATACCGCAAGGCGCAACAGCGATTGGCACAGTGACCGAAGCCCACACGAAGAAAAGCTTTGGACGCGCAGGAAAACTTAACGTCAATATAGACTATGTCCGTTTGGCTAACGGAGATAAGGTGGCGTTACGAGCAGTAAAAGGCGGAAGCGGCGGGAGTCATAAAGGGGCCATGACAGGCGCCGTAGTCGCAACCGCAATCGTTTTTTTTCCGGCCGCGCCGCTGTTCTTCTTCATAAAAGGTAAGAACATCGTAATTCCGAAGGGTACGGAAATCACAGCCTTCGTCGGAGCTGATACGCCCGTGGATCCAGCAAAGTTTGGTAACAACGGTGTCGCAGCAACGTCAAGCTCTGGTGCACAACCGGCGGCTGTTTCCACTGAAACACCAAATTTCGGGACCGTTCTGGTGAAGTCAAATCCAGATGCGAGCGACATAACAATCGATGGAAAATTTGTGGGCAGCACGACTTCTACGTTGCGTCTCACGGTTGGCGAACATACCATTCTTATTGAGAAGGCGGGATTCAAGCCGTGGCAGCGAACAATGAGCGTCAGCCCTGGAAACGTAACGGTTGATGCAACTCTGGAAAAGAATCCATAGGCCTTCGAGTCGAACTTCTCAACTCCCTTTTCAATTGCCAGTGTCGAAATGCGCGGCTGCCTGCCGCGCATTTCCCTTTTGTACTGGCACCTCAATTGCCCACGCTCCTCGCGAAGGTTAATTTCCGCAGGAGGTTGACGACGTGCGAATAATCCTCGCCCTTATCTTTCTTGGTATTTCAGTTGTTGCTAATGCAAGCGCGCAGACGACGGCCGCCCAGGCCGCCGCAGAACAAATAATCCAACCGTCGCAATCTGCCGCTCCGTCACCCGACGCGGTCAGGTCAGAAGTGAAACTTCCTGCCGGCACGCCGATCGAGGTCGAGGTCGCTTACACCGTCAATTCCATCGACGTCAAACCAGGTGAGCGGATTAGTTTTCGGGTGTTGGTCCCGATCGTGATTGACGGCGTCACCCTGATCGGAGAAGGGGCGCTGGTTACCGCGCGCATTACTCAAGCCAAGCGCGGTGGCCATTGGGGCAAAGGCGGCCGGCTCGTCTGGAGCATGGAAGACGTGATTGCCGTCGATAATAGTCGCGTGCTGCTCGCGCCGGAAACAGCCTCACGCGATGAAAAGCTTTGGAGTTTGGAAACTGGGCGAAAGACTGGGCCAACCACGATGGGCCAGGGCCGCGTAAAGGGCACCAGCCACACGGGTGAAGTAGCGACTATGGCTGTCGTCTCGGGAGTTCTCTTCCCGCCGCTTGCTTTACTGCATGGATTCAAGCGCGGTGAAAATGCGGTGTTACGTGAAGGACGAAGGTTTGTGGTGGTGGTAGGGAAAGATGCGACGGTTAAGGTCGCCGCACCCGGCAGCGGTCCGAAAAACTGAGGCTCTTAACGAGCGGGCGTTGGCCTAAAGCCAATTTCCTTCTTGATTGCCTTGGGTAGTTGATCAAGAACGGCTTTGAGAATGATGTTCGGCATTTCGAGCAGCGCGGTTTCGATCTTATCCAAACGTGCCTCGGTGTGGCGCTGCCACTCCTCAGTCTTGCGTTGCCTCTCCTGGAGCTCCCGCCACCCGCGATCATTCCTGGCTATCTGCTCCACAAACGCCGCCTGATTTCGAATCAGCAGCGCCATCGCTTCTTCGAGGTGGTTGTTTCTGGCTATTGGTTTTCGAGCCGCCATGAGCAAAGTTTATCATCCCCAAGTCGGCTCTACCATGCCCCGCCAATTTAAGTGCAAAACAAACTCTTGCCAGATTTCTTTCATGCCTTGACGTTCATTGAAAGACTAGGAAACTCAAGCCGGGACTCTCTTACGATTCACTTTTCGAGGACTTCTGAACCTGCCGTAGTTGGGCCACGATATCGCGTATGCGAATCGCCAACTCCTCTATCGTCTGCGCGCGTTTGCGCGCCCTGTCGTTTAGATCTTCGCGCAGGAGCAACTGCGCCTGGCCCAGGACGCCGGTGAGTGGATTATTAATTTCATGACGGACGCGCGTGATCAGATCAGCCACTTCATCCAGCTTCGCTTCATAGTTTGCAATCACAGCGCTCAACTCCTCGGAAGCTGATGCTGAATTCTTTGCTGTCGAAGTAGCCTCAGCAGGTGAGCCTGGTTCCGATTCAAGCGCGGTGGCAGGGGCGTCGTTTTCAGTCATCGTTACTCCCAGTTTTCCAGAGGCTCTTAAGATGTGTGGGAGCGATCAGGCTGAATTGCAGCTCAACGCGGGAGGAGAATACGGGAAGTATTGTGCCTCGGAGGACGGTAAATAGTAAATAGCCGAAGTTTCATGTTCAAAGTTTCAGGTTTCAGGTTCGCACACGCAGTTTCGGGGAGCGTTGACTCCAGTTGCCCATTGAACCTGAAAATTGGAACCTGAAACTTGAAACCATTCCCGTTTGACAAAGAAAAGGCTCAACACTTACATTGAATTTCCTCTTGCTGGGAGGTCGTCTAACGGTAGGACTGCGGACTCTGAATCCGCCTATCGGGGTTCGAATCCCTGCCTCCCAGCCAAATTTCCCGACGCGTTCCGGTTATCCCCCGCCGCCAGATTTTGTTCAGTTCCCCTTGTGTTTGCAACGTAACAAGCCCCCGGCACTAAACTGAACCCAGCAACCAGCCAGCTGAGTCGTCGCCGGTTTTCTTTGAACTTATTCTCGCGGTCTTCAAGGGGGGGTGCGCGTTGACGGTTCTATCCATTTTCCTCGTCATGCTAATTGCGGCGCCGGCTGTATCGCCGGTCGATCAACCGCTTGGTTCGCAAACCAGCAGATCTGCTCGCTCACCGCTAACCGGCGTCTATCGAATCGACATTCCCGCGAGCGATAAACTCTATTCAGTCGTGGCGGGTGCCTCGAGCAAGGTTCCTTTTGGCGAACAGCAACGCTTCTTCATTGATCTGGCGGTTAGATTCACACCTCCCGATCTCCTCGCGATTGCGCAACGTGGAAATCAGATCAGCATAGGTTCCTCTCGCGCGCCGCGCATGACGTTCATCGCTGACGGCATCCTGCGCAATACGCGCGCGGCTGACGGTCATAATGTGCGGGTCCGTTTTCTACTTGACAAAGGCCGGCTGATCTTCACCTCCAGCGGCAAGGCCGAAGATAATTTCTCAATTGTTTTTGAACCTATCAACGGTGGTAAGACGCTGCGGGTGGTGCGGAACATCACAGCCGAAGGCTTGGACCAGCCGCTCGTTATTCGCAGCTTCTATAACAAAGTCGCGGACGCCGCGAGCTGGGAGCTCTACGGTGAAGCGCCAATCGCAGCGGCTCGATCGTCTGATTCTGCGGCACCGACTGTTCCAGAGCCCGCTCCCGTTTCCGGCCATGATGATTCGGCCGCGGACCTTCTGCGTCAGTCATTAAGAGAATGGATTGAGGCGACAACCAACCGCGACATCGAGAAGCAGATGTCGTTTTACGAACCGCGTCTGAAAGCCTACTACCTAAGCCGCAACACCTCGCGAGATTTTGTGCGCGAAGAAAAAGCACGCGTGTTCGCAAACGCGAAAGTTATCGACATCCGCGCCGAGGAGCCGGAAATAATTTTCCAGGACGGCGGCCGCACCGCAGTCATGCGCTACCGGAAAAAGTATCGGATCGAAAATGGGCGACAGAGCCGGCGAGGCGAGGTGATTCAGGAACTCAGGTGGCAGCGCGGCGCAGAGGGTTGGCACATCTTTTCAGAACGCGACATCAGGGTTTTGTAGTCTCTCGCTCTCGCTTGTAGTTCTCCCTCTCCCATTGGGAGAGGGCTGGGGGAGAGGGATTGGCGCACGCACGTAGCGCCCGCCCTGATTTCCCCAACAGTGAAGCGCCCCGGGGCGGACACGCAGGTCCGCCCCTACAAAATCTACTAATACTTGGCAACCGCCGGATCCACTTCATCCGACCAGGCGGTGATCCCACCTTTCAAATTGATCAAGCGACCAGGAAAACCCGCCTGTTTCAGCGACGCGATTGCCTTCGCGCTGCGTACACCGCCCTTGCAATGCACCACCGTCTCGCGCGAAGGGTCTATTTCGTTCATGCGCGCCACTACCTGGCCCAGCGGAATCAACTTCGTTCCGCCAATGCGCGCTATCTCATATTCCGCCGGCTCGCGTACGTCGATCACTTGCAGTTCCTCGCCGCGATCCAATTTCTGTTTCAGTTCTGTAGCACTGATCTCTTCGAGCGTCGCCGGTGGCTCCTTAGGTTGCGCGCGCAGGCCGCAGAACTCTTCGTAGTCGATCAATTCCTTGATGGTCGCGTTTTCGCCGCACATCTTGCAATTCGGATCTTTCCGCAGTTTGAATTCGCGAAACTTCATATGCCACGCGTCAAACAGCAGCAGCCGGTTGACGAGCGTGTCTGGCGCGCCCAGGATCAACTTGATCGTTTCAGTCGCCTGAATCGTGCCGACGATTCCCGGCAAAACTCCCAGCACACCACCTTCAGCGCAGTTGGGCACCAGCCCGGGCGGCGGCGGCTCAGCATACAAGCAGCGATAACATGGACCGCCGCCGTTAGGCGCGTCGGCCCAGAACACACTTGCCTGCCCTTCAAAACGAAAAATAGAACCGTAGACATTCGGCTTGCGCACCAGCACGCAGGCATCGTTTACCAGATAACGCGTAGGAAAGTTGTCGGTGCCATCCACGATGATGTCATAGTTCGCAAACAGCGCGAGCGCGTTTTGACTGGTCAAGCGGGTCTCGTGAGTTTCAATTTCGATGTGCGGATTGATATCGCGTAGACGATCGCGCGCCGACTCAATCTTTGGCCTCCCGATGTCCTTAGTGCCGTGAATAATCTGGCGCTGAAGATTGGACGATTCTACCGCGTCAAAATCCACCAGCCCGATCCGGCCCACGCCGGCAGCCGCAAGATACATTCCCGCCGGCGCGCCCAACCCGCCAGTGCCAATCATCAGCACACTCGCCGCCTTCAACTTCCGCTGACCCTCGAGTCCCACCTCGGGCATGATCAGATGACGGCTGTAGCGCGCGATCTCTTCGTTGGACAACGACGGCAACGCCGCGACACTTTTGGTATTACTGAGGGTAACTGACATGACTCAACTTCCTTTCAAAAAAAGGTTTTCGCGCCGGAGGCGCGCAACGAAGGTAGCCAGAGGTGAAACCTCTGGGGCGTCGTCGTTCCTTCAGCCAGCGCACTGAAGGTGCGCCAGGAATTATCTGTGCGCGCCGCCAGCGCGCATTTAAGATCGTCGGAGTCCGATCCAGACGTTTCACGTCTGGCTACCTTCTGCCAGCCGCTGCCGCGGCTTCTCCGCTTGCGGCGAGGGACAAATACAAAACCGGCCGCGAATCCTTTGCAGGTGTCGCGACCGGCTTTCTGAAAACTTTTGCTGCGTCTGGCTTAACTCAATTGCTCTTCACGCTGCCAAAGCTTTCCCGATCGCGTTCTGGACACCAGACGCAACAGGTGCAATGACAGCAGGAGTAATACCAGGCGTTGTTCATGATTCGATTGACCGGACGGAACTATAGGAACGAGCGGAAACGATGTCAAGCTTCAGGCGGCCGCCGAGGTCAAGAACGGGAACTAGCCGCGGATGAACGCGGATACACGCCGATCAAAACCGAATATTAGATTGATTGGAAACAACTTGTTCTTCGTTCTGATCCGCGCATATCCGCGTTCATCCGCGGCTACTTTTCGTTTCGGTAAACTTCGCCGCCTTTCATCACGAAGCGCACGCGTCGTAAAGCTGTTATGTCTCGCGTCGGTTCGCCTTCCACGGCGATCAGATCGGCAAGCAGCCCGGGCTTGACTCGTCCAATTTTATCTTCGCGGTGAAGCACACGCGCATCGACAGAAGTCGCAGCACGAAGCGCATCGATTAACGGCATGCCCCAATTCACCATCGCTTCGATCTCGCGCACGTTGTCACCGTGAGGAAAGACACCAACGTCGCTGCCGCTCGCAATAGTCACCCCTGCAGCAAGCGCTTGTTTGAAAACCATCTGCTTGTGCTCAGCGTTGGCGCCGGCTACCGCCAAAGTGGGACACAAAGCGGTGCCGTGGTCCTTCATCAGCCGAAAGATTTCCGGCGTACCTCCGTCTCCATGTTCGATCGTCTCCACGCCGGCAAGAATCGCCCGGCGCATTCCTTCCGTGCTGGTCGCGTGGGCCGACACCGGAATGCCCGCGCTCTTCGCAACCTCCACGGCAAGTTTCAACTCATCCAAAGTAAAGGTCGGATGCGCCGCCCCGCCGGCGCCCCAGCGATAGTCAGCGTAAACTTTGATCCAATCTGCGCCTTTGCCGATTTGTTCGCGAACCACGCGCGTCAGACCGTCAATACCGTCAGCCTCCTCGGCCCCCTGCGGCACTTCCCATTCAGACGCATAGCCCTTTGGACCATAGCTGCCGGTGGCGACAATGGCCCGCGTTGCCACCAGCATCCGCGGCCCGGGAATAATTCCCTGCTGCACCGATTCCCGCAAACCAACGTCCGCATAACCAGCGCCTTCGGTGCCGAGATCGCGGATCGTGGTGAAGCCGGCCAGCAAGGTGTTACGCAGATGATTGGTGGCCCGCGCCACCCGCAGGCTCAGCGGCTCGCGCGCCACCTGATCGTTCCAGACCGTTTCGCTGTACGGATGAAGCAGCACGTGAGAATGCGCATCAATCAGACCAGGCATCAGCGTCAGTCCGGGCAGGTCAATAATCTTCGCGTTCGCCGGCGCGTTGATTTGGTTAACCGGTCCGACCGCTTCAATTTTTTCACCACGTACGAGTACGGCCCAGCCGTCGTGCAACTGCGCCGACTCGCCGTCAAAAATGTGCGCCGGCTTCAGAACGTAAACTGTTTCAGGCTGCTTAGGCGTTTGCGTTTGAGCGGACGAGGCGAGCGGAGCGAAAGGACTAACGAGGGCAACGACCAGCAGAAGCAAAAGTGCAAATCGCATTTTCAGCACCCTTTCGAAAATAGACTGATTCACTGCGAATGGATTAAGGGCAGAAGTTAATTTCAACGTCTTCACTGGGACCGCGGGCGTCCCGCCCGCCTCAAGCATCGCGTTCACTCACGTCGCGGTTGAACCGGTGTACCTGGCATTCAGCGACGGCGGGCGGGACGCCCGCGATCCCAGTAAGAAGTTGCGTCTATCTAAAACTTCTTCTTGATCCATTCGCGCACCACTTCCGCCTGCCCGCGCTTGTTGGCGTCGACTTCATAGTTTAGCTGCCGCATCTCTTCCGTCGAAATCGCGCCCGCCAGTTTTCCGAGGCTCTCCGCTAGCGTCGGAACTCGCGCGAGTGAGTCCTGCCGCGTTAGATAGACCGCTTCATAAGGCGGAAAGTAATGCCGGTCGTCCTGAAGTTGGAATAGATCGAGCGCCGCGATTCTTCCCTCGGTGGAATTGCCGGCAATCAAATCAACTTGCTTCGACGAAAGCGCGAGATAGGTCAACGACAGATCCATCTCGCGTGGTTGATCGGCGAATTTCAAACCATAGGCTTTGGAAAACCCGGGATAGCCATCCGCCCGCGACATGAAATCCTGTCCAAACCCCGCACGCCACTTCGGCGCGTACGGCGCAGCGTCGGAGATCGTTTTCAAATTTAGACGCCTGGCTTCGGCGCCGCGCACGAGAATGGCAAAAGTGTTTTCAAAACCGAGCGGCTCGCTCACAACCACCTTGAACTTGTCTGCATACTCCTGCTTCACCTGCTGGTAAACCGCGCGCGGATCCGTTATCGGCGAATGTTTGAGAATCGCGGTGTAGGAGGTTCCAGTGTATTCGGGATAGACATCAATCTGTCCACCAACGAGCGCATCGTGCGGCAAGTTTCCGCCCAACTCAAACCTTCGCTCCACTGCCACGCCGCGCGCTTCGAGCAACTGAGAAACAATTTCCGCAAGAATCGCTGACTCCGTGAAATCTTTCGAACCGACCACCACGCGCGCGCCCGTCACGTCAGACGCCGGCGACTTTCCAAGCGATTTTTCAACTTGGCGCCAACCAAAAAATGCGAACGCAGCGACGACTACAACGATCGCCGCCACGGCCAACGCGCGACGCCTCGACCGGCTCCGTTTCGTCTTCCTGACATCGGTTGCGAAGCGGCGCTCCACCAGGCCGAGCAGGAAGTCGGACAACAAAGCCAGCAAAGCCGCCGGCACCGCACCGGCCAGCAACAGATTGTTATCGAACTGGCGAATGCCGCGAAAAATAAAAACACCCAGGCCGCCGGCGCCAACTGCCGCTGCGATCGTGGCAACTCCAATCGCGATCACGAGCGCGACGCGAACGCCGGTAATGATCACGCTCATCGCGAGCGGCAATTCCACCTGCCACAGCACCTGGCTGCCGGTCATGCCCATCGCCACAGCCGCCTCGCGCACATTCGGATCAACGCCGAGAATTCCGGTCACTGTGTTGCGAATGATCGGCAGCAGCGAGTAGAGCACGAGCGCGACGATGGCCGTGCGAGCCCCGATGCCGCCGATAAAGGGAATCGGAATCAGAAAACCAAACAGGGCCAGACTGGGAATTGTCTGCATCACGTTGGCGATGCCGAGGACGGAGCTGCGCAGAGATTTGCGCCGCGTCAAAAGGACACCGGTGGGAATGCCGATGGCGACAGCAATCAGCGTCGAGATGAATACGAGCGACAAGTGCTCGCGCAAGTGTTCGAGCAGCTCGGACCAGTTCTGCAGGAGGAAATGCCAGAAGCTCATGCGCTAACCTCCGCACCGTCTTCCGAAAGCTTCAGCGTCTCCAGGTAAGCAAGTGCCAGCTCATTCTTCGACCGGCGAAACTCTTCGGGCGTTTCCAGTTGCAGGAGTTCGCCTTTGTGCATCAAGCCGATGTGCGAACCAAGCAACAACGCCTCGCGCACGTCGTGGGTCACAAACACCGCGGTCTTTTCCAGCCGGCGCGTCAGCTCGATGAACTCGCTTTGCAAACTCGCGCGCGTGAGCGGATCGAGAGCGCCGAACGGCTCGTCCAGCAACAACAAAGGAGGCTCGGCCGCGAGTGCGCGCGCAACACCGACGCGCTGCCGCTGCCCGCCCGACAATTCGCCTGGGTAGCGGCCGGCAAATTCAAGCGGCTCCAGTCCGACGAGCGAAAGAAGCTCGTCAACACGTTGCTTCGTTCTCTCCTGATCCCAACCCTCGAGAGATGGAACCAAGCCGATGTTTCGCGCGACGGTGAAGTGAGGGAAGAGACCGCCCTCCTGAATCACGTAGCCGGTGCGGCGGCGCAGGCGGATTGGATCCCAATCCGTCGTCGCCATCCCTTCAACTCGCACCTCACCGGCGCTCGGCAGGAAGAGACGATTGATTAGTTTGAGTGTGGTGGTCTTGCCGCAGCCTGACTCGCCGAGGAGAACGAGAGTTTCACCTTCATGGACCTTGAAACTGAGATGAGAAATTACCGGTCGTGTGGCAGCAGCGTGAGAAAAACTTACGTCGCGAAACTCAACCAGGGGATTGTTAACGGCTGCGGACATTTTCGCGAGAAGCTTACCAGTCCGCGAAGCGGACGTCAGCATAGAGCCTGGGGTGGAGCGCAGCGCAACCCCAGGAGGGCTTGCAAGAAATTTGGCAAAGTCCGCGAAGCGGACGATAGCGTCGGAATGATGTCAAATGATGCGATACCAGATACTATCGCGCGGCGGAAGGAACATCACGCGAACATTTCGGCTTCCGCGGGCTTTGCAAATCCCTTTATAACGTTGTCCTGGGGTTGCGCTACGCTTCACCCCAGGCTTTATGCCGTCACCCGCTTCGCGGGCTGATGATGCTTGCCGATAATCGCTCGTTCTAAACCGCCAGCAAAAGATTACTGCTGAATTGTTCTTTCTTATCCAACCACGTGCGTCCGCGAGCGAAGCCGGTTTCCTCGGCCAGGCGCGCAATGTCTGACAAAGCGTACTTGTAGGAGTTCTCCGTGTGGATTTGTTCACCCGCGGCGAACTCGACTTCCATGTCTAACTCACCGATCGTCACCTTTTGATCGCGCGTGCTCTCGATATAAATCTCGACGCGGCCCGCGGCTTCGTTATAAAAAGCGCGGTGCTGGAAGGCGCGCAAATCAAAGTTGCCGCCCAGCTCTCGATTGATGCGGGCCAGCACATTCAGATTGAACGCCGCAGTCACCCCCAGCGCATCGTTGTACGCCGCCTCAAGCACGCTCTTGTCCTTTTTCAAATCCGCGCCCAGCAGCAACGCGTCTCCCTGCTGCAACACGTCGCGCAGCGCGTGCAGAAATTTCAGCGCCTCGTCAGGATCGAAGTTGCTGATGTTTGAGCCAAGGAAAAGCGCAAGCGTGCGGCTTCTCTGTTTCTTCCGCAGCTCCGCCAGGCCGGCAAAGTAGTCGCCGGCGTACGCTTCGATTGTCAGTTGCGGATACGACTGCAGCAGAATTCGTGAACTACTGTCCAAAGCCGTCGCGGAAATATCGACGGGAATGAACAGCAGCTCTTTTTGCCGGCGCAACAAAGCTTCGATCAGCAACCGAGTTTTGGAAGCGCTGCCGCTGCCCATCTCGAGCAGCGTCGTTTCGCCCTCGAGTGAGGAAACGATTTCGTCGGCGTAACGCTCGAGTATTTCATTCTCAGCGCGCGTGAGGTAATACTCCGGCAACAAACAGATCGCCTCAAACAGTTGCGAGCCGAGCTGGTCGTAAAAATACTTCGGCAGAAAGCGCTTCGGTTTTGTAGACAGCCCGCGGCGCACGTCTTCGGCGAGCCCGGCGCGCGGCTCCCGCTTGACGAGGTTGTGAATATAAAGTTGATCTGCAGTTGCTGGCTCTGTATGCGACACGTGAGTGTTTCTCAGTTCTAGTGGTTCGATTGGGCCAGGGGGTACGTTCAGGTTCGGATATGATACCGGATCAACCTCGATTAGCAACTGCGTCGGGCTTGCAACGGCGGCGTAACTAGATTTCCTCTGTGCATCCTTGTGTTCTTTGTGTCTTTGTGGTGCATGCTTTGTCGGTAAACTCACCACAGAGACACAGAGAACACAAAGGATGCACAGAGAAGTGAACTGCGACCTACTTTCCCCCACCACGCTTGACCCTCGGTGTTTCGCTCGGGCAAGATCGCACCCTATGTTTTACCTGAAATCCCCCGCGGCCGGCCCCGGCCGCAAGTCTCGTCCCCGAAATTTCGTCATAAGCAGTTTTTTGTTGCTGCTGGCGGCTTTCAGCTCCGGCGCCCGGCCGGCTAACGCGCAAGCCTACCGGCAGGAACTCGACACGCCGGAGAAGGTTTCACTCAAAGTGAAAAGTCGCAGCGGCCGGGTGAGCGTGATTGCCCTCGACGAACAGATCAAAAAAGTTTCGATTGAAGCGAACTCGGCCGGCAGCGCGGTTGACGGGACTGACGTTCACGCCGTGGCCAAGGGAGCAAACATCGACATCGATGTGCGTGATCGCCGCGACCAAAACCGCATCGATCTCGTCGTGCGCATCCCCTCGCGTTCGCGTGTGTTCGTCGAAGGTGAGGCCGGCTCGATCGATATCGTCGGCAACGTTGAATCAGCGGAAGTTACGACAAATACGGGAACCATCCATGCCGACGTGCCGCTCGACGCGGTCAAGTTTGATTTTATTTGGAGCGCCAGCAAGCCGCGTTATCTAAGCGACGTGGAGCTGCCGAAGATTAAGGAGCGCGCGGCAGGCGTGTTTGCGATCTCCGGCAAGCTCGGTGAAAAGAAGCCTGCCAAAGGAGATCGTGTGCAACTGAACTTCGTGACGCAGCGCGGCGTGGTTTTGTTGAACGTCGATCCGGCGATGGTCCCAACCGACCTGAAAGAACGCCCGCTCACCGAGGCGGCGCGTGCGATCGTCCGCAGCGGCGACAGCCAATTGATCGATGCAATTCGCAAAGTGTCGCCGAAGCTCTTCGGCGATTATGCGAAAACCCTCCCGCCTCCGGAGCGGGAGCCGACGCTCGTGCGGCGGGCAGCGCCAGGACAATTTGTCAGCGTCTCTTCGCCGCAGTTTCTGCGCTTCAACGCCAGCGTTACCGATCGCAATGGCCGAGCGATTGGCGGCATGAAGGAATCCGATTTCACGGTTTACGAAAACGGCGTGCAGCGCGAGATCGCGAAAGTTGTTCCGACGACCGAGCCTTTCAATCTGGTGCTGTTGCTTGACGTTTCCGGAAGCGTGGAAGAGCGCATCGAGTTCATTCGCAAAGCGGCGCGTGATTTTTTGAAAACGGCCAGCCCGCAGGATCGCATCGCCATCATCAGTTTTCGCGACGACATCCAGGTCATCTCCGACTTCAGCACCGATCGCCGTCTGCTTTCGCGCAAGCTCGACGAGATCGACGCGGGCGGCGGCACCGCGCTTTACGACGCTCTCGGCTACATCCTGGCAGACACGGTGAAGAAGCTGCGCGGCGAACGAACTGCGGTAGTGATTCTCTCAGACGGCGACGACAACAAATCCTTCGTGCCCTTCCCCGCGATACTCGAAGCGATCACCGAATCGGGCGCGTTGATTTATCCGCTCTACGTTCCCTCCGGACTGATTCCCGAGGCAAGCGTGCCGAAACCTGAAGTGACGATCGATCCATTGCGCACGCGCTACCTGACGCTCACTACGCGCGCGCACGAGGAAGGACAGAAACTCGCGCAGGCTTCCGGCGGTGTCTATTATCCAATCCGTCATCTGGAAGAGTTGCAGCGCGCCTACGATGATGTGGTCGTGCAACTACGCACCGCTTACACAATCACCTACGCTTCAAACATGAATCCCTCGGGCAATCCACACCTGCGCGTGCGCGCCAACCGCGACGGCGCGTCGGTCAGGCTCAGCCCGGTTGTCGGCGTGGCGAATCCTTAGAGCGGCAGAAAGCGCGGGGGCAAGCCGCCTTCCTGACCTCGAGACTTATTGGACTTGCACGATCATTTTGAGATTGAAAGCCTTTCCAGCAGGGATCCAAATTCAACTCTTATGATCTCGTGGTGAGGAAGGCGGGCTTGCCCCCGCTCTTTGAGCCCCGCTTGTTTTACTTTTCATCCTTCATCCTTCATCCTTCATCCTTCCGATGTCCGAACCACTCTTCGCATCTTTGTTTGATGAAACCGAGCGCCGGCCGCTGACTGTCAGCGAGTTGACCGAGTCGGTGCGCAAAGCGATTGAGTCGCGCTTCAACGCCGTGTGGGTTGAAGGCGAAATCTCCAACTTCAAAGCCCACTCCTCGGGCCACTGGTATTTCACGATCAAAGACGAAGGCGCTCAATTGCGCGCCAAATGTTTTCGCTCCGCGAACAGTCGCATCCGCTTTCGGCCGAAGGACGGACTGCACGTGCGCGCGCGCGGCCGGCTGACGGTTTATGAAGCGCGTGGCGAGTATGAATTGATCGTCGAAGCGCTCGATCCGGTTGGGGCCGGTGCGTTGCAGATTGCGTTTGAGCAATTGCGCGACCGGCTGCAGGCGGAAGGCTTGTTTGCCGCGGAACGCAAGCGGCCGCTGCCGATTTTTCCCGGGCGCGTAGGCGTGGTTACTTCACGAACCGGCGCTGCCATTCGCGACATTCTCAATGTCATTGGCCGGCGGACGCAAACAGTTCACGTGCTCTTTTCTCCGGCGCGCGTGCAGGGAGACGCGGCGGGCAGCGATATCGCGCGCGCGATCAGACTAATCAACGATTATCACCAGCGCGCCCTGCGGGACGGGCGCACGAAAGATCTGGTTGACGTTTTGATCGTCGGTCGCGGCGGCGGCTCAACTGAAGACCTCTGGGCTTTTAATCAGGAAGAAGTCGCGCGCGCGATCTGTGCTTCGACGATCCCGGTCATCTCCGCAGTTGGTCATGAAACTGATTTCACCATCGCGGATTTTGTCGCCGATCAGCGTGCCGCTACGCCATCCGCAGCCGCGGAACTGGTCGCCGCCCGCGAAGATCAGATTTGTTCCGCGCTCGCACAGATGGAGCAGAGCCTGGCCCGCTTGATGCGCTACCGGGTGGTGACCGCGCGGACGCGCGTGCAGCAACACGCGCTTTCCCAGGCCTTCGATGAAGTGCGCGACAAACTGCGAAATGCGTCGGGCACGACAAACGCTGCCCGGCACCGGCTGGAGATTTTGATAAGCCAGTCGCTGCGCGCCGCCCGGCTTCGTAACGACGCGCTCAGCGCCAGTCTCGCGCCCGCGCAGTTGCGTGCTCGTCTGGCCGAGGCGCAGGTCCGTTTTGATTCGGCGTATACTAGTTGCAACGTTGCTATCGAACAGCAGCTTGAAGACGCGAAAAACCGGCTGGGCCTCGCAGTGGCTTCGCTCGACGCGCTCTCGCCGCTCGCGGTGTTGCAACGCGGCTTCGCGGTAGCCCAAAAGCAGGATGGCAGTTTATTGCGCGACGCGAAACAGGTTGAGACGGGCGAGGCGATCAAGGTTCGGCTGGCGCGAGGACGACTCGGCGCGCGCGTCGAGAGTATTGAAGAGAACTGATCGGATTTCCTTGGTGCAAACTCTGTGTTCCTCTGTGTCTCTGTGGTAAATAATCGTAGCCACCACAAAGGCACAGAGAACACAAAGGATGCACAAAGGGCGGAGGATCGATGAAGGACGAGAACGAAAAGCCCAAAAGTTTTGAAGCGTCGCTCGAGGCTTTGGAACACATTGTTCACCAACTCGAAGATGGCGATCTGCCGCTCGAGAAGAGTTTGGAACTATTCGAAGACGGCATTCGCCT
>Ga0070669_100001231_pt1 | contig 18569 bp, 16 predicted proteins | sample KBSS53metaG_FD_64680 | JGI IMG/M metagenome (GOLD analysis project Ga0070669, IMG submission 64680) | Switchgrass rhizosphere microbial communities from Kellogg Biological Station, Michigan, USA - KBS S5-3 metaG | ecosystem: Host-associated > Plants > Roots > Rhizosphere > Soil ... | reverse complement strand
CGGCAGTTGAATCAAACAGCCAGCGAGCTCGCGTTTCATCGCAGTCGCGTGGCGCGCGGCATCACTGCGGCGGACGCGCGCGAACGTGAAGCGGCGTATCAGTTGGTGCTGCAGGACCTGCTGAAACAACTGCGCAGCAAATAAGAAGGCAGCAGCCCGACCGTAAGTGCGGGGCAATAGCCCGACCATGAGGGAGGGCTTATTGACTCTCAATCCAAGCCCTCCCTCATGGTCGGGCTACTGCCCCGATCCTTTTTATCCGAAAATATAACTTCCTACACTGGTTGCATGACAAACCAACCTGATCGTAACATGCAGCCCAGCAAGTCTCTTCCGTGCCCTTGGCTATTAGCTCTCCCGGCGTCCCCCATTTGCCGAAAACCCCCCGGTTGGTGATTCACGAACAAAAGCAAGGACGGTGTTGCCATGTCAACCTGGGAACCACGAATGCGCTCACTTGTTAAGTTGATCGTTTTGACGATCCTGCTGACCAGTTTCTCTCAGATTGAAGCGAAGACAAAGAAGCAAAAGACGATTCCCGCGGGGACGCCGATCCTTTGGCGATCTCCTGCGGACATACGCACGCGCGATCTGTATCTGGGGCCTGGCGGCGCTCGCATGAAGCCTGATCTTCGGCATATCAAGTTCATCAAAGACGAGAAGGGCGGCTACTCGAAGAAGTTTCGCATCAGCGATGCCTCCGGGCGCGAGTGGATCGCGAAGGTGGGGAACGAAGCGCAGGCGGAGACTGCCGCGGTGCGTCTGTTATGGGCCGCAGGATACGAAACGGAAATCAACTACCTCGTGCCGCGGCTAACGATTCCAGGCAAAGGAACTTTCGAAAACGTCAGGCTCGAAGCACGGCCGGCTTCTGAGAAGCGACTCGAAGAGTGGAAGTGGACCGAGAACCCCTTCGTTGGCACGCGTGAATTCCAGGGTTTGAAAGTTTTGATGTTGTTGATGTCAAACTGGGACATCAAGGATTCGAACAACGAAATTATTGCGGTAAAAGGCTCAGACAAACTCCGCTACATTATCAGCGATCTCGGCGCCACCTTTGGCAAGACCGGCAGCCTGCCCTTTTTCTGGCGCTTCACTCGCAGCCGCAACAACCCGGAAGATTTCGAGAAGGCTACGTTCGTCAAAGATATTGACGACGACAACTTTGTCGATTTTCATTATGGCGGCAAGAAACGCGAGATTTTTGACAACATCACCGTGAGCGATGCGCGGTGGATTGGCCGTTTGTTGTCTCGGTTGAGTTCGCGACAAATCGGCGATGCGTTTCGCGCGGCGAACTACAGTCGGGCAGACGAGCGTTTGTTGACGCGAGCGGTGATGGATCGCATCGGTCAGCTTGTGACTCTTCCGGAACTGTTCGAGCGCGAGTCGCGGTCGAATCAACCTCGTCGCGAGTAAAGCCGAAACGCCAAATAAATCAATAGCCCAACCGCCGCGGCGATTGCTGCCGCGCGCGCTTCCTGCCAGGTGCTGTTCGCCAGCAGCCACACTGCCAGCAGCAGGGCCAGGATTGCGATTACGGTTCCGTACGGCAAATGAAATTTGGCCGGCGGCGCATCGGCGCGACGACGGAACGTGGGAAGTGAAATACAGGTCGCGCCGTAGGTTACCAGTCGGGCTATGGCGCTGATCGTCAGTGCTGCCACAAAAGAGCTCTTCAAAGTCAAAAACAACATCACCGCAGCCGTTAGCAGAATCGCGACGTAAGGCGTGGCAAACTTTCGGTGCACCGATCCGATGAAAGCCGGGAGTTGTCGCTGCTCGGCCATGGCGAAGGGAAGCCGCGAGCCTGAAAGAATCAGGATGTTGAGGTTGCCGGTAATCGACACGATCGCCCCCGCCGAGATAATGGCGCCGCCGGCCGCGCCCATGAATCGCGTTCCGGCGTCAGCCAGCGGCTTTTGCGATTGCGCCAGCTCCGGCAAAGTTCCCACGCAAACTACCTGGACCAGAATGTAGAGGAAGGCCACGACTGCAATCGCAATCAGCAGTGCGTGAGGCAGTTGCTTCTGTGGATCGCGCACCTCGCCCGCCGGAATTGCCGCCATCTCGAAACCGGTGAACGCGTAAATCAAGAGCAGAACTGATTGCGAAAATGCTCCCGCGGCCGGCGGCGCGCCTAAGGCGAACGAATGTGGGTTCAGGAAGAACAAGCCCGCCGCGATAAACACGATGATCGGAATTAGTTTGCCGACCGTGAAAACGTTGCTGACGATTGCTGCTTGTCTGACGCCGATAACATTGATGGTGGCCAGCAATGTCACCACGATGGTGATTATCGACGCGCGCCAAAAAGTTCCAGTAGCAGCTGGGACGAAATAACCGAGGTAGGCGACGAGCAAGTTGCAATTCGCGGCAAAAGCGGTAAGCCGCGCCAGCCAGATTAGCCAGCCGATTTCAAAAGCGATGGTAGGACCAAAAGCTTCGCGAGCGTAAAGATAAGGGCCGCCCGTTTCATTGAAACGACTGCCGACTTCGGCAAAACAGAGGATGAAAAGCGTGACCACGATCGCGCAGACGACGAACGCGATCAAACTGTAGGAGCCGATGAGGGAAAACACTTTCGACGGCAAACCGAAAATGCCGGCGCCGATGATGCCGTTGATTGCTATCGCCACCAGGTCCCAACGGCGAATGCCGCGAACCAATCCTTCTGTTGTTGCCACCGATACTTTTGACACGCGCTTGCTTATAATCTATATCGCTCGCCGGAACAATTTATTTGTAAAGGAAGCTGTTAGCTTGCGTAGTGTCCGAATGTGACTTTTTCTCTGCGTTGTCTCGGCGTACTCAGCGTCTCTGCGGTTTTAGTCAAACAAAGCCACTAACCGCAGAGACGCTGAGTACGCCGAGACAACGCAGAGAGTTGAGATTAGGACACGCCATTAGCTTGCGCTGAATCGCTTCGAACATCATGAAACTAAAAATAGCTTGCTTGTTTGTCGCCACCGGTTTACTCGCTTGTCTGATCTCGCCAACGCCGGCCCAAACACCGCCAGCTTCAAAAGCAGCCGAAGTGCATACCTTGCAATCTTTGGTTGATGAAGCAGCGCGGAAAACTCTGGAAAAGTTTGCCGAGAAAAAACTTCTGGAGAATCAACTTTCGATAACGCTCATCGACTTGCGCAATCCGGCGCACCCGGCGACGGCAAGCTGGCGCGGAAACGAGCGAGTGTATCCTGCCAGCGTGGTGAAACTCTTTTACCTGGTAGCGGCCCATCGCTGGCTGGAAGATAAGAAAATTGAAGATACGGCGGAGTTGCGCCGCGCCTTGAAAGATATGATCGTCGATTCCTCAAACGAGGCGACGCAATACATAGTCGATGTGATCACGCACACGACTGCCGGGTATGAACTGCCGCCCGAAGAGATGAAGGAGTGGCAGGAGAAACGAAACGCGGTGAACCGGTATTTCACGTCGCTCGGCTACACGAACATCAACGTCAACCAGAAGACTTTTTGTGAGGACGCCTACGGTCGCGAACGAGTCTCACGCGGACCGAATGGGGAAAACAGAAACAAGCTGACCACGGACGCTACTGCGCGTTTGCTGGCTGAGATCGTAACCGGCAAAGCCGTGACGCCCGCGCGCAGCGCCCAAATGATGGACTTGTTGAAGCGGGATTATTCCGGAACCAGCAAAGACCCCGACGATCAAAGTCACGGCTTTAGCGGAATAGCGCTCGAGGGCATACCGGGAGTGCGCTTGTGGTCCAAGGCAGGTTGGACCAGCACGACCCGGCACGACGCGGCGTATCTGGAAATGCCGAACGGCGCCAAGTTTGTGTTGGTCACTTTCACAACAGATCATGCGAATGAGCGCGAGATTATTCCGACTGTGGCGAAGATTGTGATCGACGGAATCAAAGACGTCAGGTGAGTTTCAGGCAGAAGCCCGACCGTCAGGAAGGGCTCCTTTTTGCGTGGCAGTAGTCCGAGCATCGGGAAGGGCTCGTTGGTTTGAGAATGCAAGCCTTCCCTGACGGTCGGGCTTCCGCCCGTAGTTCCCAATCATGAAGGAAGATCTCTCCCGGTATCATCATCCAATCAGCGAGCTGTTTGCGTCACCCCAAGACGCGCGGAGTTCCTACCAACTCACTGCGGAACAGATTAACTTCTACGAAACTAACGGGTATCTCACCGGATTGCGTTTGCTCACCGATGATCAGGTTGAGGCGCTGCGCACGGAGGTTAACGAGCTTGCGAAGCCCGGGTACGATCGCGATGAGCGCTTTTACGAATATCACTCGAACGAATCGAGCGATCCCAACCAAACCCTTTTTCATGCGCTGGGCGCCTGGCGCGTCGCACCGGGTTTACACGATCTTTTGTGGAACCCGAAATTTCTGATGCCGGCGGCTAAATTGCTCGGCGGCCCGGTACGCTTCTGGCACGATCAAATTTTTTACAAACCGGCACAGCACGGCGGCGTGGTTGCGTGGCACCAGGATTATTCTTACTGGACGCGCACCAGACCCATCGCTCATCTTTCGTGCTGGATTGGGCTGGATGATTCAACGCAAGAAAACGGCTGCGTGCATTACGTGCCCGGAAGCCAGCGCTGGAACTTGCTTCCGATCACCGGGCTCACCGACGACATGAATGCGATTGAGAGTGTTTTGACACCGGAACAGAAGCAATCGTTCAAGCCGGTTCCGATCGAATTGAAGAGCGGTGAAGCGTCGTTCCATCACCCGCTGATGGTTCATGGCTCGTTTGCCAACCGCAGCGATCGTCCGAGGCGTGCGGTTGTCATGAATGTCTTTAGGGACGGCGTGACTTCAGACTCGGACGAGCCGTTGCTGGAAGGCGTTCCTGTCATCGCGCAGGGACAAACGATTGAGGGACAGTTTTTTCCGCTGCTTAACGCGGGTAGCAAAACATGAAGAGGAAGAGCGAAGAGCGAAGAGCAAAGAGCGAAGGCCGGACCGCGGACAACGAACGGCCCGGGTTGCGCGCTGGCAGCGCGCGGAGATGGTAGCCAGAGGTGAAACCTCTGGTTAGCAGTCCTTTGAATTCGACGCGCTGGAGGCGCGCGTAGAACACCTCTGCGCGCAGCCGGCGCGCAAGCACCTTACCCAACTTGATCCAGACGTTGCACGTCTGGCTACCTTCTCTTCGCCGCTGCCGCGGCTATGGAGCCACCTTCCCGGATTGGTGCGAATTCGTCAAGGAACATTTCGCCTCAGCTAGGGTCTAACTGTTTGCTGTTTGCTGTTACTCTGAGGAAAATCAAAATGTCCCACGCCGCCGCGCGCACCAAGCCTTCCATTAACGTCACGCCTTTGATCGACGTGCTGCTGGTAATGTTGATTATCTTCATGGTGGCCGCGCCACTGAAGCCACACAGTTTCTTTACGAAACTTCCGTCTCAGCAAAACGCCATCGATCTGGTGATAAACGACAAAATGCTGGTAGTAAGCATTGCCTCTGATCGGACGCTAAAGCTCAACCAGCTGGCGACCGACATGGGCACAATCGACGATCCGGCAAAACTGAGTAATTTCCTCGTTGCCCTCTTCCGCGAACGCCAGACCAATCGCGTCTATCGCGCAGACATGGTTTCGCGTCCCGAGATTCCTGAACGATACCGTATCGAAAAGACGGTCTTCATCAAGGCGCCGCGTTCGATTGCTTACGGTGAAGTTGCCAAAGTGATTGACGGATTGAAGGGCGCAGGTGCCGAGCCGGTCGGTCTGCAACTCGATAGTTTGCAATAGAGCGAACAGCAGACAGCGAACAACTCGGCCGTCTTCAGGCTGTCTGCTGTCTGCTGTTTGCTGCCCGCTATTCGCTGCCCGCTATTCGCTGCCCGCTATTCGCTGCCCGCTATTCGCTGCCCGCTATTCGCTGCCTGCTATTCGCTGTCCGTCGCTTCCCATCTTGGATTATGATTAACGCGTGCAGCACGTCTCCCTGATAATTCAAACTCAAGGCATTAAGGAGTTTCAAAGTGACCAGAACTCACTCACGTTTCGCGATTCTCTTGTTAGCTGGGCTCACGGTTGCCGCTTTTCAGCCGCCGGCGCTAGTTCAGGGTCAGGCAGGCGGTGGCAGTTTACCGAACGATCCAATGGGTGGCGCGGCGTTGATTTTTCGGCGGCCGGATAATCCGCCGTTGCACACCGAAACCGGCTCCGGGTCACGCTCGGCGGGCGGCGGGCGAATCTCCGGACCAGCAACCGCAAAGGCCAAGGCGAAGGCAGCAGCTGTAGCGCATGAACGCGTGATTGCGAAGGCCAACGCTGCTCGAAGCGCGCCGACGCCGCGTTACTCCGAAGCTGAACAGCAATACAAACTCGCGGCTGAGCAGGACCCTAACGACGCGCGCGCGCAGGCGGGTCTGGGGAATACCTACCTGGACCAGGGCCGATACAACGAAGCGGCCGTCGCCTATCGCCAGGCACTGAAAGTGAAGCCGGATTATCTTCCTGCATACCAGCCGCTGGCTTATTCTCTGGCGCGGTTAGGTAAGTATTCAGAAGCGGCTGACACGCTGAAGTCGGCTCTGCAATACGACGCAGACAACGCGGAAATTCACAACAACCTCGCATTTGCTTACGTTCACGCCGGACGTTACGCGGAAGCAATTGCGTCGTCGCAGCAGGCAATCGCGCTGCTGGGAAAAACCGGGGAAGCCTACAAGCAGGAGCTGCAGGTTCGCAATGAAGTGTTGTCCAACGCCTATAAGAATATGGGCAACGCGTATAACGAACTGCAGCAGTACAACGAAGCCGCCGACGCGCTAAAGCACGCCGCGGACATTGAACCTAACAATGCGTCCGCCCAGTTCAATCTGGGACTGGCTTTATACAACGGCAAGCGTTACTCGGAAGCGATCGAGGCGTACCAGGCGGTGATAAAGCTCAAGCCGAATCTGGCGGGCGCGCATTACAACCTCGGACTGACTTACGTTGCCATTAACGATCAGGAGTCTGCGCGGCGCGAGCATGCGCTGCTAAAACCGTTGAATGCGGCGATGGCTGCGCAACTGCAAACGTTGCTGAAACGCTAAAATATGGAGTGCGGTGACCGGGCACCGCTTTGGTCGTCGCGACCTGTCGCGACCAGTCCTCGATGGAGTCAAGCTAAGCACTCGGCGTCAAGCCGCCGAAGACCAAAGCGCTGACAGGTCAGCGCACTCCAAATGTTGACGTTCTGCGTCATTGCCTGCACTAAATGGGAAACCGGAAGCGCGTTCGCGCTCGAGTTCAAGCTAAGAATTTACAAATCGGTTCGCGGCGAATGCAGGCACGCCTTTTGCCATCGTCGCCAGCAAGGGGGACTCTATCAATCATGAAGAAGTTCGCAAGAGCTATCGGCGGGAGTCTTTTGACGCTCGCTTTTATTTTTGGGATATCTGCGGCCGCCGGCAGCACTGCTGACGCGCAGTATCGAAACGACGGTCAATACCGGCGTCACGATCGCGACAACGACAATGACGGTCAGCGTGACTGGCGGCGAAATCGAAACCGCGATCGCGACAACGATCGCGATTGGAACCGGCAACGTCGCAGCCGGCGCTACGATAATAATGGTCGCTTTGGCAACTACGGAAACTATGGCGGCTACGGCAATTACGGTGGTTACAACAACGTCGAGCTAAACCGTGGCTATCAGGAAGGCCTGAACACCGGGTCGAGCGATGCGCGACGGGGACAGAGTTATAACCCGCAAAGGTCGCACTGGTGGCGTGATGCGCGGACGCAGGCGTTTCGCCAGGGTTTCGCGCAAGGCTACGACCAGGGCTACCGGCAGTATGCAGGCTATCGCAACGACCGTTACGGTCGTAGCAACACCGGCGGCATACTCGGCGGAATCCTGGGCCGACGTTACTAAGTTAATTTGCCGAGTGACTTAATTAGCCGCGGATGCGCGCGGATCAGGAGGGATGACTGCAGCAATCCTGGCGGTGGTCTCCTTCAAATCTGATCCGCGCCGATCCGCTTTCATCCGCGGCTAGTTAGTTTCAGTTCAACCGCTGCCCGCAATTCGGTGAACACTCTTGCGAGGTCTTTCGCCTGGTAATGCGCGTTGAGCCCGCTCGGGTTTGGCAGGACCCAAACGACCGTCTCCCCGATCCCTTTCTCCTGTTCTCCAATCACTGCTTTCGGCTGATCCCACGCCGCTCGATAAGCGCCCAAACCCAGTACCGCCAGAAAAGCGGGCCGGTATCGGCGAACTTTCTTCACCAGTCGCTTGCCGCCCGTGCGCAACTCCTCGCGCGTCAGCTCGTCAGCAGTCGCCGTGGCGCGTCTGACCACATTCGTTACTCCGTAGCCGTGCTCCAGCAACTCCAGTTCATCAAACGGCGAAACGAGTCGATCGGTGAAACCCGCTGCGAACAAGGCCGGCCAAAATCGATTACCCGGTCGGGCGAAGTGATGGCCAACCGCAGCGGTGTAAAGGCCGGGATTGATGCCGCAGAAGAGCACGCGCAAATTGGGCCCAATCACATCGGGCACGGTTTTGCCGGCCGCGTCGATTAATTGCTGTTTAGTTGGTTTCCAGGGAGTGACGATGATTGTTCGCAGCTCTACTCGATCTCAAATCGCGTTTGTTGGGACGCGCTTTGTTTTGCTACGCGATCCACTATCGTCACATTAAGAAGGTAACGGCCGGAGGGTATGCCACTCAGCGATAGCTCCGCGGCGTAAGGAATGCTCCCGAGGTCCGGTATCTCATCCACCGAAATCTTGCGCAGCGGTGTGGTTATCACAGGTTGCCGGTCCCTGACAATTTGAACCTGAACAGCCAGGTCGGGTTTCCCATCAGTCGCGGAGCGGGCTGCGTTGTAAACCATCACCAGGAACCGCAGATACCCATTCGGCACAAACTGGTGCGTGACGCTGAGGTCGACTGCATCGGGACCGCTATCGTTTGCCGAAGCATTGCTGATTGCCGGCTGCGTGCGCACCCCCATCAGTAAACTACTGAGCGCCAGCTTGCCAGTCGAGATATTCGGAACTTCAATCCACTCGTGCGCGGTGCCGGAGCGGCCGCTCTGCTCGTCTCGAGCGCCGACCCGAACCTGGTAGAGGCCGGGCTTAAGATAAATTGGGTAACCGTATGTTGGATCCGGCGCGTCCCTCGCGGCTTCGATTGAAGCCGCTTCGATAGTCAAACGGTTATTGAATGAGGCGCCCACATTACCCTTGTCGTCGAGCACGCTTCCGGCAACCAGAACATGGGCCACCTGTTTCCCATTCAACGGCGCAAATGTCAGAACTTCGTGCGGCACTTGCAACACCGTGGAGAGTCGCGGTCCTTTCGCAGGGATGTTTACATAACTCAGATTCATTGAGACCGGGATGTCCCGCCGCGGATAAGGAGCAAGCATCGCTTTTCGCAGTTGAGCTTCCGGCGACTTGGCCGCTTCACTTTCCTTTTTGGGCTGCTCGCGTTTCTCATTCTTCGCCGTTGCGGGCGGGTCAGGTTCGCGATCGTAAAAGCCGCGCCTGACCTGGACCGTGTAATCAGGTTTGCCGACAATCTTCACCTCGATGCGGCGAAATTTGTTGGCGTGGTGCGCATCCGGATCGGGTTTCCAGGCGAGCAGATAGTACGTCGCTGTTTCCTTTAGGGCGCGGGTCAAGCCTGCGTCGAGCGAGTTGGTATTGAACACGGTGCGGCCGCCGGTGTCTTTCGCGAGCGCATTCAAGCCGTCCTGCGACGCGAGCACTTCGCCGCTGGTCGAGCGAGAAAACCTTCCGGTCAAATCAAATCCGTCTTCGGTACTGGCATCGACGACGCTGGCAACCAATCCCCGCGCATCCATTGAATAGATCACCACGCCCGCACGCGCCGCCTCATTGGTTATTCGCTGCAGCGTGTGCCGGCTATCGGAAGAACTGTCGCCCAGCAAAAAACCGCCGGAAATAAAAAATACCAGCTTGCGTCCGGGCAGGTTGTTCGCGCCCCTGACCAGGCCTTCAAGTCCGATCAAGGTATTCGCCGTACTATTCTCCGTTTGCTTTACCAAAGAGCGAGCGCGAGCAGTGACCAGGGATTCCGCGGCCGTCACGCTCAGTCCTGGCATGTTGCGCATCGTGGCAGCGACAAAGTAGTCAACCGTGTCGCGATCGTTATTTGCTACCAGCTCCGCTTGATACGCGGTCATCGTCGGCCGGTCAAAGTCTTTTACTAAGAAAGAACGTACCTTGATTCGATCCAATGCCGCGCGCAGCACGGACTTGTTGTCGGTGAGTTGTTGCAGGAAGCCAACCTGTCCACTGGCCGAAGCGATCGCCGCTTCGTCGTTTTGGCCCATCTCGTTATCGATGAAACGCGTGATCAGTTTTCGCGTCGTCTGCAGTCCGGGCGGATCCATGTGGATATCATCTACATAAAAGAAAATGGGCCGGCCGCGATCGAGTGGCGCCGGTGCATTTGCTTTTGGAGAACTCGGACGCGCTGAAGAACCGCGGGCTGCCGCAAGCTGTGTCTCTTCGTTTACACTGCCGGCGACCACTTTTTCGAAGAACTCAATGGACTTTGGTTTGCCATCGATCTTCAGTTCGAAATCCGCGCTGGTCAGTCCGTTCGCAAATCGCCCTTGCTTGTCGAAGACCATGACGTCCGTTTGCACTAGCTCGGTGTAAGTGCGCACCACTTCGCCCTGGTCCCTGGGCGCTGGTTCCTGTGGCGGGCGTGACTGCGGAGTTTGGGCGCGGCCTGCGAGAGTACAGAAGAGCACGCCAAGCAATAGGCATGAAGTAAGACAGGCAACCGCCAGGAACCGGACAGTCTTAAGCTGGGAGCGCAGACATCCTGTCTGCCTCAACGTCCGTGGCCGGGCAAGCAGGCAGGCAAGATGCCTGCGCTCCCAGCTCGGAAACTGCCGCAGCTTGATGATAGAAAACCTTGAAGGCATATTTTCGCCGAATGCGTCCGGACAAGTCAGGGGAGACGTTTGCTACGGAAACGGCCAACGAGAGTAGACCCGTCTATTGCTTCACTGATCAATGAGGCGTCGGACTAAATATGTATCAGACCGGATTTCGGCGCAACCGAAAACTTTAGTTACGAAATTTCGTATTAGCGTTGCATTAAAAGATATCTTGTCCGGGGCAGTAGCCCGACTGTCAGGAAGGGCTCATAAGAACACTGAAGGACAGGCCCTCCCTGACGGTCGGGCTACTGCCCGGCCTAGGAGGTCCCAAACACAACGGGGCCACGACCATTTTTCTTCTATGCCAAATTCCAACCCCACGGTCTCCCTCAACCAAATAACCAAAGCCTTTGGCGATTTTATCGCGGTGAGGGAACTAAGTCTCGCCGTCTATCCGGGCAGGGTTTACGGTCTGCTCGGACCAAACGGCGCCGGCAAGACGACGACGATCAGAATGATCGTCAACATTACCGCTCCCGATTCCGGTCACATCGAGGTTTTTGGTCGTCAGATCACTCCGGAGTTGCAGGACCGAATCGGTTACCTTCCGGAAGAGCGCGGCCTTTATAAGAAGATGAAGATCGGCGATCAGATTAAGTATTTCGCCGCACTCAAAAACATCCCCGGCAAGGAGGCCGAGACGCGCGTTAATCGCTGGTTGGACCGTTTGAAGTTAACGGAGTGGAAGAACCGGAAGGCCAGCGAGCTGTCAAAAGGAATGCAGCAGAAGGTCCAATTTGTGAACGCAATTATTCACGAACCGGACCTGCTGATTCTTGACGAGCCCTTCTCGGGATTGGATCCGGTCAATGTCGAAGTTTTGAAAGAGATCATTCTCGAACTGAAGGCCGCGGGCCGCACCATAATTTTCTCGACTCATCAAATGGAGGTCGCCGAGAAAATTTGTGACGACATCTGCCTGGTGAATCGCTCGCGAAAAGTCTTGGAAGGCAGCATCCGGGAAGTGAAGCGCGGGTTCAGCCGCAATGCGGTGGCTTTACGAATGGTCGGCGGTGAATCGGTGCTCCGGGATTCGTCACTCGTCAGCAAGATTCAGCGTCACAGCGATGGCCTCGAAGCGCTGCTGGCGGAAGGAGCCGATCCGCAAAGGCTTTTGCGCGAGCTTGTCGCCGCCGACGCGACAATCGAGCGATTCGAAATGATCGAGCCCAGCCTGCACGACATCTTCATCGAAAAGGTTACGGAAACGGTATGAACAAATTATTGGCAATCATCAAACGCGAGTATCTGCAGCGCGTGCGCACCAAGTTCTTCGTCGTGATGACGGTGTTGGGACCGCTCATGTTGGTCGTGTTCACGATTGTGCCGGGCCTGCTCTTCAGTTTGAAAAGCGGCAACACTCGAATCGCGATAGTCGATCAGACCGAAGGCGCCAAACTCTACGAGCCGATTCGCAATGCGTTACTCAAGCAGGATGATGATGACGACGAACAAGGCAGTAAACCGAAAATCATGGAGTCGGTCGGAGAAAATCCCAAGGACCGGATGGAGCGCGCCGGCAAGGCTGCGCGGGGAAGTTTTGTTGTCGAGCAAGCGAACTTGAATGGGCGCGCGCTGGACGAAGTTCGCGGCGAGCTGAATGCGCGCATCGGCCGCGGTGAGCTGGATGGTTACCTCGTTATTCCTCCCGATGTCTTGAGTAACAGCGAGAGCAAGACCGCCTACTACGGACGGAATGTTGGCGACGTGATCACGCGCGGCCAGATTGAAGACCGGCTCAACGCAGCGATTCGCCGGCAGCGGCTGATCCAGGAGGGTGTGAAAGATCAGGATGTGGATGCGCTCTCGACTTCGGTCGACGTGGCCACTTACCCGGTTAACGAAAAGGGACAGGAAGGGGCCGAGGATTCAGGCGCAGGCTTTGCGATGGTCTTCATCATCGCGTTCCTGATTTACATTACCGTGCTGTTGTATGGTCAGGTTGTTCTCGGCGCGATTGTTGAAGAAAAAGAAACGCGCATCGCCGAGATTCTTTTTTCGTCGGTGCGGCCGTTTCACCTGATGGTGGGCAAGCTGATCGGCGTGTCGCTGATGGCGTTGACTCAGTTGGGAATTTGGGTGGCGGCCTTCGGCGCCGTCGCGCTCTATGTGTTGCCGGCGCTCGCGGCGAATGGAACGGACGTTAACCTTCCACATCTGCCGCCGTTGTTCTTCGTCTACTTCTTCTGTTTCTTCGCGCTTGGGTATTCGATCTACGCCACGGTCTACGTGCTGGTCGGCTCGATGGTCACGACTACGCAGGAGGGCGGTCAGATGGCCATGCCGATTGTGTTCCTCCTGATGGCGGGTTTGTATCTCGCGTTTCCGGTAATTCGCGCGCCGAATTCATCCTTCGCTTTTTGGGTGTCGATGGTGCCGTTCTTCGCGCCTATCACGATGATGGTCCGGATCGTTTCTCAGACACCGCCGTTTTGGCAGATTGCCCTCTCGTTTGGTCTCGGCGTGATTACGGTGGTGATGTTGCTGTGGCTGGCTTCGCGCATCTATCGCATCGGCATGCTGATGTACGGGAAGAAAGCGAACATCCCGGAAGTGATGCGCTGGGTGAGACAAGCGTAAGTCTCTATTTGTCTTGATTAGTTATTTACTCAACGAGCGTATGTCGCAAGATAGCTGCGCTCACCGTCTCATCACCTACGCTCAGGCCCTCTGGATTGACTAAATTTAATGGCGGCGGCCACGATCGGTTTAGCCCAGGTGGGTGTGTTGGTGAGATCAGATGGGGCGATTATCGTTCCAAGCTCCGTATGAAGCAGGAGCACAGGCTTGGGTGTTGTACCCTTCTCGGGGTCGGCTTCGAAGCTGTTGTCGAAAACTCTTAGGCTCGCTAACCGGGGAATGAGTTCAATGAGATTAAGACGGCTGCGTTCGTAACGGCGTCGAATATCCTCTTCGGAAATGAAGTGACCGCCGCGACTGACCCGCTGACGCACACGAGCAATATGCATCTCCGGACTTTCAAGGCCAACGAACCAAATGTGAATCGCAATTCCTTGCGCACCGGCCCGATTGAGTAAAGCGGGAATCGTGGTCCCGCCAAGTGTAGACTCAAAGACGAAGTCCAGCTTTTCCTCAATGGCTTTTCTCAGCAACTGCACGCCTGTATCCCAGGCTATGCTGTTGGCTTGCTCTTGAGTTAGACCAAGACCAGCGGCCATGATCCCGCGGGCCGCTTCATCGGGGTTGTAATAGCTCCCACCTGCTTCAACTATTGTGGCGCCTTGAATGCTACTCTTGCCGGCGCCATTGACCCCGGCGATAACGCGAATGGAGGGAGGCTTTTTAGTCGGCATTCTAGGGGAGGTGGATTGCTTCCATTGAAAACAAAAGGAGCCGGCGGGTCAGGAGGCTTCAGAGAGGAATGCTTTACCTCTTCCTATTAGCGTGTTTGACGGCTGCCCGACCGAGTTGTGTGGGCGAAGCTTCAAAAGCTGTTTGCACGGCCCGCTTTGACCGAGTGGTTTGCATGCTGGCTAACAGACCGTCAAACTCCAATTCCAGCTCTTCTAACAAATTGGGTTGGGCACAACGAGGAAATTCGCGCAACGGTTTATAAGGGACAAGCCCGGTGCTAAGAAGGTTATGTCGAGCGATTGCATCTGGCATTAGTGGAATTGCTTGCGAAAGGATCGCGCCAAAATCATGGATGCCAGGGGCTACGATGCGAGTCATGATCAATGCATCCTTCAGCACCTCGCTCACCCACCTGCGAACAGTTTCTTGTCTGGAAGGGAATCCAGCTTCGGTCAATCTTTCCGAAGTTTCCCCCGTTGACAAGCCTTCATGAAAATAGCAAGTAGCCGCCAACCGTTTTTTTACCGGCAAGGTACTTATCTGGCGTTCAAGGTTTTCAAAGATTTCGTTGCAAAGTATTCTTGTCACGGGGTCCAGGCGTTGATCACTGGGGCGCAGCCCTTCGGCAGTATCATCGCTAAATTCTGCGTCATCATCGGGTAACGTATCCAGGAATCTGTGGCGAGTTAGTTTCCTTAGCCAGGCGAAAAAGTTGCCGCACTCATATTTGTAATCGGGCTCGAAACGCTGCAAAGATCGCGACACCTTGTAAAGGACATCGTTGGCCAACTCCTCAGCGTCCTCTGGTTTTTGCTTGTATGCGGCGATTATCGCTCGAAATCTTTTACTGAAAACCTGGTCATTAAAAAGCGCCTCAATTGGTTTGCGGTCTTCCTTGACTTCACTCAACAGCTCACAAAAGGCGCGATTCTGATTGCTCTTCCGATCTGAAATCGCTCGCGCGGTTTTCGTCTCGGTCTTCCGCGCAGGGGTCGAGGCAGCGTCCGCTTTCTTCTTACCCTTTTTGCTTGCTCTGGTTGTCATCTTTCTCTTCCTGCGCCCCTAAAATATGATGCAGATCGCGTCAGGCCTTGACTTGTGGACTAGTTTAGCGAATTTGTTCAGGCCCGAGCAAACTACCATTGTTTGAAGCTGGCGCAACCGATGTTCGTGGTTAACGGCCCAGCCTTTTCCGCTAGCGTGCAGTTTTGCCGAACCGCTAATTGCGCCAGGAGCAGGGCCTGCAGACTTCAATTGCCGAATACGCGGCTGTGGGATTGTTTGCTATTGTTCGTGCACCGGCGCTCTCGTATTCTTGCACGCCTGTAAAAAACATCGTCGGAGCCCGTGAGTGTCTATCGAGATCGAAAAAAAGTATCGACTGACCGCAAAACAACGCGACGAGATATTGCTGCGGCTGCCACAAATCGGCGCCAAACGATCGGGTGAGGAGTTTGAAGAAAACACACTTTATGCAGGCGACGGCCTCGACCCGCAACATTCTGTCCTGCGTCTCCGACGCGTCGGCAAACGCGCGATACTTACTTACAAGGAACGCTTCCCGACCCGTTCCGACATCAAGCAGCAACGCGAGGATGAAACAGCGGTCGCGGACGCGGAGGCGATGGAGTTGATCCTCGACGCCCTCGGATTTACTCCGGCTCTGGTCTACGAAAAGCGACGCGAAACCTGGAAGCTGGGCAAGACGGAGATTGTTATCGACGAACTGCCGTTCGGCTTGTTCATGGAGATCGAAGGCGACGAGCAATCAATTCGCGAAATCGAAAGCAAACTGGCAATCAAACGTCTCCGAGCAGAATCAGCCACGTATCCTCAGCTCACGATGCAACACGGCAAAAATCAAGACGGCGTGATCGAAGCGCGCTTTCCATAATTTGGAGTGCGCTGACCTGTCAGCGCTTTTGGCGCGACCCTGTCGCGACCACGTTGGGTAGATTCTAGTCGCACCGCGCGGCGTCAAGCCGCCGCAGACCAAAGCGCTGACGGGTCAGCGCACTCCAAATAAAGCGGCCTCGCTCCCTTTGAGAGCGAGGCCGCTTGTGTCCAACCAGCGAGGGTACGGCACGCCGTGCCCTACGTGGGAACGCTTACATCCCCATCCCGCTCATGCCGCCCATGCCACCCGGCATCGCGGGGCTGCTCTTGTCGTCATCGGGAAGCTCAGAAACCATCGCTTCCGTAGTCAACATCAAGCCGGCGATTGAAGCTGCGTTCTGCAACGCGGTGCGAGTAACCTTGGCTGGGTCGATAACGCCGGCCTTGACCAGATCCTCGTACACTTCAGTTTGCGCGTTGAAGCCGAAGCTGTCGTTTTTGTCCGAGCGAACGCGCTCGACTACCACAGCGCCTTCCTTGCCCGAGTTGTGGACGATCTGACGCAGCGGCTCTTCGAGCGCGCGACGGACGATGTTAACGCCAATCTGCTCGTCGGGATCGCCTTCGCCTTCTTTGTTGATCGTGAACTTCTCGAGCACCTTAGCAGCGCGCACCAGAGCCACGCCGCCACCCGGAACGATACCTTCCTCGACGGCCGCGCGCGTTGCGTGCATTGCATCCTCAACTCGCGCCTTCTTTTCCTTCATCTCCGTCTCGGTTGCAGCGCCAACTTTGATTACCGCAACGCCGCCAACCAGTTTCGCCAGACGCTCTTGCAGTTTCTCGCGATCGTAGTCGGAAGAGGTGTCATCGATTTGCGCTCTCAGGGTCTTAACACGACCTTCGATGTCGCTCTGTTTGCCAGCGCCTTCGACAATCGTGGTGTTGTCTTTGTCGATGGTGATCTTCTTGGCGCGGCCCAGGTCTTCAAGCTTGACGTTCTCGAGCTTAATTCCCAGGTCCTCGCTGATGACCTTGCCGCCAGTCAGGATCGCGATGTCTTCGAGCATCGCCTTGCGGCGATCGCCGAAGCCCGGCGCCTTGACGGCTGCGATGTTCAGGGTGCCGCGGAGCTTGTTGACAACGAGCGTTGCGAGCGCTTCGCCTTCAACATCTTCTGCGATGATGAGCATCGGTTTGCCCATCTTGGCTACCTGTTCGAGCAGGGGCAGCAGATCCTTCATCGAGCTGATTTTCTTTTCGTGAATCAGGATCAGCGGATTCTCGAGCGCCGCTTCCATTCGCTCCGGATCGGTAACGAAGTAGGGGCTGAGATAACCGCGGTCAAACTGCATACCTTCGACAACCTCCAGCGAAGTCTCCATCGTCTTCGACTCTTCAACCGTGATGACGCCGTCTTTACCGACTTTGTTCATCGCCTCGGCAATGATGTTGCCGATGGTTGAGTCGCCGTTGGCTGAAACGGTGCCGACCTGGGCAATCGCGTCGCCCTTGACCGGCTTGGCCAGGCGCTTGATTTCTTCAGTGGCGCGCTCGACGGCTTTGTCGATGCCGCGCTTCAGCGCCATCGGGTTTGCGCCGGCGGCTACTGTCTTCACGCCTTCGCGGAAGATCGCCTGTGCGAGCACGGTAGCGGTGGTGGTGCCGTCGCCGGCCACATCGGAAGTCTTGGAAGCGACTTCACGCACCATCTGCGCGCCCATGTTCTCAAGCGCATCCTTGAGTTCAATCTCTTTTGCGACCGTCACGCCATCTTTGGTGATGGTGGGGGAGCCGAATTTCTTGTCAATTACCACGTTGCGGCCTTTCGGGCCGAGGGTGATCTTCACTGCGTCGGCGAGCTGATTGATGCCGCGCAGAATCGCCGCGCGGGAGTCCTCGCCATGAACTACTTGCTTTGCCATTTCTATCTTCTCTCCTGCTCAAATGTGGAATGTGAGTTACAAACGAAAAGCGCGGGTCTTAAAACTACTTGCCGCCCTTTTTGCTGCCAGTGGCTGCGCCGGCGCGCTCGATGATTCCGAGGATTTCATCTTCGCGCATGATTAACAGCTCTTCACCGTCAATCTTGATCTCCGAACCACTGTATTTGCCAAACAAGACGCGGTCACCTGCTTTGACATCGAGGGCCTGTCTGGTTCCGTCTTCCTTGTACTTGCCCTGGCCGGCCGCCACGACCTCACCTTCCTGCGGCTTCTCTTTGGCTGTATCGGGAATGATGATCCCGCCACGAACCTGCTCTCCCTCCTCAATGCGGCGCACGATCACGCGGTCATGGAGGGGTGTAATGTTAGTCGACATACTTCTGAGATTCTCCTTTCAGGTTTCCTAAAAACTTAAGTATTTTTCAGATATTACTGCGTTGATGATGCAAGTCTTAGCACTCTACTCGGATGAGTGCTAAGGATAATATCGTGCTGGAGGAAAGTCAACTAAGCCGGTCTATTGGTTTTGTGTAAATCGGTGTGGTTGGCCTCAAGCTTTA
>Ga0070669_100001204_pt1 | contig 18831 bp, 11 predicted proteins | sample KBSS53metaG_FD_64680 | JGI IMG/M metagenome (GOLD analysis project Ga0070669, IMG submission 64680) | Switchgrass rhizosphere microbial communities from Kellogg Biological Station, Michigan, USA - KBS S5-3 metaG | ecosystem: Host-associated > Plants > Roots > Rhizosphere > Soil ... | reverse complement strand
TTGCGGCGAAGTCGGCAATGCCGGCGCTATGGTCTGGGCGCTCGGGAAAAGTAAGGTCGGCCATCTGCGCTCTCCCTAGTCCTCGTCCTCGAAGCCTACCGGCATGATCAGGGCATTGGGCCCGTCGCTGCGGCGCGCCCAGGCGTCGAGCACGGCTGCGCGCAGGTCGTCCTCCGGGCTGAGCCGGCGGCAGGGTATCCCGAAGCCTTCCACCATGCCCTGGATGTCCGGCCCCAGCGTGCGCATGTCCATGTTGAAGTAGCCCGGCTTCTGGGGCCGGGCATCGGGGCCGAGCTTGGCGATGTACTGGCGCTCGTAATTTCGGGTCGAACCGTAGCCGTAGTTATCCATGATGATGAAGGTGATCGGCAGGTTCATTGCCCTGGCCGTCCACAGCCCGGCCATGCCGAAGCGCAGGCTGCCATCGCCGAGCGTACAGGTCACCGGCTCCCCCGAAGCCAGGGCCACGCCGGAAGCCGCCCCCGTGCCCCAGCCAAGCGACGCGCCGTTGGTGCCCATATAGCGCCGCCCGTCCTTGGCCGTGAGCGCCGATTGCAGCACGCCGGCCGCCATCACCGTTTCATCGACCAGCCAGCCATGGTCCAGCGCATCATGGAGCGGCGCGACGCAGCGGGCGAACCCGGCGAACAGCCGGCCCAGCGAGCCCGAACGCGGCAATGGCGGAGTGGGCCGCGCCAGCCAATCGGCGCGGGCAGCCCTGATCTCGGCCGATGGCGCGGGGCCCGCCTCGAGCGCGTCCAGCAAGGCCTTGGCGAAGGCGCCGGAATCGCTTGCCGAAACCCAGTCGAACCGGCGAATGGCCTCAAGCCGCGACGGATCGGCATTGACCTGGGCAACGAACCGCGCCTTGGGGAAATAGGGTGCCGGCCGCGGGCTTGCCTCGGTAATCGCCCGCGACCCCAGCAGCAACACGACGTCGGCATCCTGCTCCAGCCCGGACATGTAGATGCTGCCCCGGCAATGGCTGTGGCCCGGGGCGATGCCCAGGGCATCGAGCAATGGCGCCTCGAAGGTCACCGGAATGTCGAACCGCTCGGCGATCGCCTCGACGGCGGCCGTTCCGCCCAGCCGGCGGACCTGCCCGCCAACCACGATCAACGGTCGCTCCGCCATGCGCAGTTGCTCGGCAACCGCCGCGACGTCGGGAACGGCTGGCGCGCCGTGCGTGGAGCGGCGCTCGGTATTGACCGGCGCCGGTTCCATCATCGCATCCTCGCACACCGAGAGGAACACCGGGCCGCCCGGCGTCCCCTGCGACACGCGCTTGGCATGTTCCAGCCATGAGCGCACGTCGGCGCCCTTGCCCAGTTCGTGGGCGAGCCTGACGAAGGGCTTGACCAGCGGCACCGTATCGCCCTCGCAATAGGCGCCCAGGTTGGTCCGTGCGGTCGACAGTTGCTGCGAGGCCAGCAGGATCAACGGGCTATCGTCGCGCGCGGCATTGTAGATGTTGGCAAGGCCGTTGGCAGTGCCCGGCAGCATGTAGAGCATGGCGACGGCCGAGCCCGCGACCCGCGCATAGCCATCCGCCGCGGCCACGGTCACGGATTCGTGCACGGTGGGCACCAGCGTGACGTCTGTGTTCTGCAACGTATGGAAGATCGAAACCAACTGGCTGCCGGGAAGTCCGAAGACGTGGCGATAGCCGTGCTCGGCGATAAAGCTGACGATTTCCTCCGCACCGCTGCGGGGCTTGCCGGTTGCCTGATCTGTCATGTTCGCACCCTGGTCCTTGCCGTCCGGTCGGCGCGAGGCCCCCGTCCAATGCTGCCAACTCCCATTCTCCGGCAAGCTGGCAGCATTCCGGTCGGGAGGACAAGGGCAACCTCAACACCAGCACACTGGCGCTGCCAAGCGATTCCCGGCCTCTCTTACGACCTCCAAAGTGTTGAAAATAGGTCACAGTTCGACAGCAAACGCGTTTTTGTGCCGGAACGCTCCGAACATTCCGCCGTTCAGCCGCCGAGTTGGGAACCCCATCACCCAACCGCTTAAGTGAAAGGACTACAGATGAGGAAACTGACAGCCTTGGCCATCGCCTTGGCCGGAACGGCAAGCGTCCCCGCATTTGCCCAGGACACAGGCCCCTATGTCGGCATCGACGCGGGCGTCACCTTTCCGCACTCGCAGAGCTACGAAGGCCTGAACAGCACGGCCCTTGGCCTGCCGCTCGCGGCCCCGGGCACCACGCCAACGACCTATTCCGATCCGTACCGGGTGCGCCTGAAAACCGGCTTCGACGGTGACATCAACATCGGTTACGATTTCGGCATGTTCCGGCTCGAAGCCGAAGGCGGCTACAAGCGCGCCAGCGTGAACGTTGCCCGCACCACGTCGGACAATGGCGCCCAGCCATATGGCACCAACATCACCAGCGGACACAACAGCGTCTACTCGCTGATGGCCAATGCCCTGGTCGATTTCGGTCCCTCCGACGGCGTCAACTTCTTCGTCGGTGCTGGCGCGGGCGTGGCCTGGAACAAGACCAATTACACCCTTGCCTCGACGCCCGTCATCATCCCGGCGACCACGACGACTCCGGCCGTAACCTACACGGGTCCGTCCGGTGACTTCAGCGACAACCGCTCGGCCTTCGCCTGGCAGCTGCTCGCCGGCGTGCGCGTGCCGCTGTCGCCCAGCGTGGATGTCGGCCTGAAGTACCGCTACTTCGATGCGGGGCGCTTCAACTACCGCAACGATCTTGACGGTCTGCACACCCGGTTCCGGTCGCACAGCGTTCTCGCCGGCCTGACCTTCAAGTTCGGCCGCTCGATGCACGAGGCCGCACCGCCGCCGCCCCCGCCGCCGCCCCCGCCGATGGAAGCTGCGCCTCCGCCGCCGCCTCCTCCGCCGCCGCCCCCGCCGCCTCCCCCGCCGCCGCCGACCCGCGGCGAGCGCGGCTGACCTGCGGCAGGGTCACAAGAATTGGCCGGGCGAAGCAGCTGCTTCGCCCGGCTTTTTCTTTGGTCCATCGGTTTGGCTGAAGAACCCGACCGAGCTTAGCGCGAAGCAACCTTCCCGACCGCCTCGATCGCCAGAGCCGGTTGTGCGCTGCGATCGCGTCCATAGGGGTCGCCGATCATCGCGAGGGTCCCGTTTTCCGGGGCGACGGTGAGATAAGTGATGTAGACCGGCACCAGCTGGGGCAGGTCGAACCGCTCCTCGGTGGCGCTGCCCTGGGGCATCTCCCCACCGAACAGCCACCGGCCCAGCCGCGGCGCATCTTCCAGGCGCACGCATCCCGAACTGAACTGGCGCGCGGCCTCCTGCATGAGCTGGGTCTGCGGCGTATCGTGGAGGTAGATGCCGAGCTGATTGGGAAACTCGAACTTGACCTGGCCCATCGAATTGGCCGGTCCCGGCAGCTGGCGCACGCGGAGCAGTTCGCTACCCTGGGCCACGGCTTTCCAGTTCACCGTGGCCGGATCGGCAACCACGGCCTCGGGCGTCCAATCTGACAGGACCTGATAGCCTTGCCGGCGCAAGTAGGCGGTGCCATGGGCCAGCACCTGCCCGGCGATCTTGTCCCGGGCGAAGTCAGCCGGCACGTTCCAGTAGGGGTTGATGATCGCATAGCGGATGTAGCCTGACATGATCGGCGTCTGGTGATCCACCTTGCCGACCACGACCTTCATTGAATCGACCGGCCTGTCTCCCTCGTACATCCACAGCCGCGCCGCCGCGGCATTGACCAGCACATAGCGCCCGCCCGGGGGGGCCGCAGGCAGGGCGCGGATCCGCGCAAGGTTGGCGATGACCGCGCTCCGGGTCGCATCATCCTGCTCGCCCGCGGCGATATAGGCACGGCGCAGCGAGGCATAGAGCGGGTGCAACCAGGCCATGCGGTGGACATATTCGTCCAGCGACGGAGCCCCGGCAGCAGCCTCCAGCGCCCTCGCCTCGGTAGGCACCTGCGGCTCCAGCGAGACGTGCTCGTAAAGCATTCCTCCTTCGGGCGCTTCGAGGGTGCGGCGGACGTAGCCGGAAAAGCTGCGCGACAAGGCCAGCTCGGCGGCGGCGAGCGCACCGGCTGACGGACTGGACTGCGCCTGCCCGATCGCCAGATCCAGCGCCGGAGCCCCGATCTCGTCCGGGCTCACGCCATCGAGATCGGCGGTACGGATGAGCGCAAGGGCGTCCAGCGCCGCCGGCGACAGCACTCCACCTGCCGTCCACAAGGGCCGGTCCCCGCGCCTCTCATAGAATGATCGCAGGTCGGCATTCGCGGGCAGGGAGAGCTGTGCCTGCACGGCAAGGGGCGCCGGGTCAGGGCTTGGCAGCTCGGCGCGGACAGGCGGCGAAAGCGACATCAGGCACAGGCCCAGCAGCGCCGGCCCCATGATTTTCCGACGCGGTCGCGTGAATGTTTCAGTTGTTATCGACATGGTGAAAGAACCGGGTAAACGATACCCAGTTCCGACGTGAACCATCGGGCACTCACGTTACTGGATGCGTGCAGGCCCCACGATCGCGCGCGCCTCCGGCGCCCCGTTCAATTTACCGAGGGCGAAGCTCCTCCGCAGACCCGGATATTGGCGCCGTTGACGAAGGCCCCGCGCGGGCTGCACAGGAAGCTCGCCGCATAACCGATGTCGTCCGGGGTGCCGAGCCGGTCCACCGTCTGCTTGAGGCTGTTTTCCAGCACCCACCGGGCCGCCTTGTCCCGGTCCGCACCGAAACCGCGCTGGGCGGCGATGCCATCGAGCCAACCTTCCAGCGCCCCCGTCAGGATCATCCCTGGCGAGATCGTGTTAACCGTGACGCCGGTATTGGCGAGCACCTTCGACAGGGCCAGCGAAAGGTTGAGCAGCCCGGCCTTGGCCGCGGCATATTCCGCCACGCCGCCCGATGAGGATGAAGCGGCGACGCTCGAAACCTGGATCACCCGGCCCCACCCCCGCTCGCGCATGGCCGGCACCAGCCGGTGGATCATGCGGACCGCCGAGGTGACATTGCTGTTGTAAGTTCGGTTCCACTGGTCGGGCGCGATGTCAAAGAAGGCCAGGGGGGCACCATCCTCGCGCCCGCCGGCATTGTTCACGAGGATATCGATCTGGCCGAAGGCCGCCAGCGCCTGGGCGGCGACATGGTCGGCCGCGGCATCGCTGTCGAGATCGCCTACGGCAACTGCGGCTGTACCGCCCATGCCGACGATCTTGTCTGCCGTGGCGCGGGCCCGCCCCTCGTCACGCCCGTGAACCGCCACGGCGACACCTTCGGCAGCAAGCGTCATGGCGATGCCGATCCCGATGCCCGAGCTGCTCCCGGTGACCAGGGCAGTCTTGCCCTGCAATTGCATATCCATCGCCCAATCCTTCCGTTCTCGTGATTTGGTCAAAAATGGGCCAAGGTTTGACGGGAAGAGCAAGCGATATTTCTCGGCGTGAATCTTCGGGGACAGCGTCAGCCAGCCCTGCCGCGCCGCGCAAGTCCTGCAAGCCGCGAAGCCACGGACGGATCGGCCAGGAGATCGCCAAGCGGCGCGCTCAGCCGACGCCGCCAGTTCGGGTGTTCGCTGGTTGTGCCCGGCAGGTTGGGCTGTTCGGGATCGGCGAGCAGGTCCTCGACCGGGACGATCGCCACGGCCGCGGGCGAGCGGGCAACATGCTCCAGCGCAGCCGCTACCACCGGTTCCGGGTCATCGGGTGCCGGCCGCTCGCCCCGGCCGATCGTCGACCACAGCAGCCCGCGGTCCCAGTCGCGGATTTCCTCGGCCTTGCGGCGATCCACTTCGGGCGGCAGGCGGCCGAGCCGCTCGGCCCAGTCGAGATCGCGGCCACGCCACCACCCGGCCACGGTCGGCGTATCGTGGGTCCCGGTCATGGCAACGCTGCCGGCCGGATAGTCCTGCGCCCCGATGAAGCCGTGATCGGCAGCTCGCTCGAACCCCAGCACCCGCATGCCGAGCATGTTCCGCTGGGTAACCGCAGGGGTGAAACCCGGGGGTGCCGTTCCCAGGTCCTCGGCAATGATCATCGCCGAAGCGCGGTGTGCTTCCAGCGTGACCAGCCGCACCAGATCGAGGAACGGGTAGGTAAGGTAAGCCCCGTCGAGACATGTGCCGCCCTCGGGAATGACCCAGAGCCGGGCCAGTCCGAAGGCATGGTCGATCCGCAGCCCCCCGGCCGAGCGCAGGGCGGCGCGGATCATCGCGAGGAACGGCGCATAGCCGCTGGCGCGCAAGCCTTCGGGCGAATAGCTGGTGATGCCCCAGTTCTGCCCGGCCGGCCCCAACGGATCGGGCGGCGCGCCGATGGTCAGGCCCGGCAGCATGGCATCCGGCATGGCCCAGCAGTCGCTCCCGCCCGGGCGAACCCCGACCGCGAGATCAGCCAACAGGCCCAATGCCATGCCTGCGCCGCGCGCACGGCCCTGCACGGCCGCCAGCCCTTCGCGGCTGAGCCATTGGGCAAAGGCATGGAAGGCGATCTCGTCGGGGTTGGCGGCGAACCTGCGGACGGCGGTGCTGGTCGGATCGCGGAATGGCAGGGGCCATGAGCGCCAGTCCGCCAGGCCCTCAGCCCGGAAGTGGCAATACAGCGCATCGTGCAGCGCGTGACGGGCAAGCCCCTCGCCTTCCCGCGCGTTGGCCTGCGCAATCCGGGCGCGCTGTTCCTCGCCCAGGCCGGCAAAACTCGCGCGCAAGGCCGCCAGCCGCGCCGGCAGGGCCGAGGGCCAGTCAATCAGATCCGCGCCGGGCTGGGTGGACAGCGGCGGCAGGCCGAGCAGCGCCGGATCGGCCAGTGCCGGATTGAGGAAGATCCGGCTCGAGGGGGAATAGGGGCTGAAATCCTCGCCCGAGCCGGGCAGCAGCGCGTGGACCGGATTGATGGCGATGGCGGCGCAGCCGACCCGGGCCAGCGCCTTGGCCGCTTCGGCCAGTTCGCCAAGCCCCCCGTAGGCCTGCGCGCGCAAGCCCCGCAGCGCGGAAATCTGGAGCGAAGTGCCCCAGATGCGCGGATCGCCGGGGGCCGGCACCGGGCACCGTGCGGGCGCGACGGCAAGGCGGCAGGACTGGCCGGCAATGGCCAGCTCATAGTAGCCCGGTTCGCCAACGGGCGCGAGCATGCGCTCCCGGACTGCGAGCCGGATCGTCACACCATTCTCGTCGGTGACCTCGGCGAAAGGAGCCTCAAGCGGCAGGTCCGTGGGCAGGCCCACCTCGGTTACCAGTAGCGGCGGCAGGGCGCGGGCGCGCCCGGCGATCAGGGCGAGGCCCTCGCCCATTTGCCGCTTGCTGCCCGTTTCATATCCGAGAGCAGCGAGCACGGCCGCGAGCGCATCGTCGGCCACCACCTGCTCACGCCCGGATACATCACGCCACTGGCGCTGGACCCCGGCAGAGGCGGCTAGGTCGTGCAGATCGGTATGGCCCATCGCCGCCCAGCTTCGGAGGGCAGCGGGCGATTGGCAACCGCCGGCATGGCCCGCCAGCCCAATGAATACGAAACCGCAGCGAAAACGACTGTTGCCCCGCCTCCCTCCGCCAGCCTACTCAGGAGCGGGGGATAGTGGCTGAACGGCATTGACCACGCGCGGGACCGACCTGGCCCTGAGCGCAGATCATCGTTGCGTAGGAGGTTGCGTGCCCGTGCCGTCCCCATCCCCCACTCCCGTTCGCGCCACCATCGAACAGCTCGAAGCCCGGCTCGTCGACATCCTGCGCCATCGCATCGGCAAGGACGAAAACTCCGCCAAGCAACACGACTGGTTCACCGCCGCGGTCCTGACCCTGCGCGACGAGGTGATCGATCGCTGGATCGCCTCGACCCGGCGGACCTACGAGGCGGGCGGCAAGCGCGTCTATTACCTCAGCCTCGAATTCCTGATCGGGCGCCTGCTGCGCGATGCCATCTCCAACCTGGGCCTCGGCCGCGAGATGGAGCAGGCGCTGCGCAAGTTCGGGCTCGACCTCTCGGTACTCGAAGATCTCGAGCCCGATGCCGCCCTCGGCAACGGCGGCCTCGGCCGGCTGGCCGCCTGCTTCATGGAGAGCCTCGCCAGCCTCGATCTGCCGGCATATGGCTACGGCATCCGCTACGTGAACGGCATGTTCCGCCAGCGCATCGACGACGGCTGGCAGGTGGAGCTTCCCGAAACCTGGCTGGCCCACGGCAACCCCTGGGAATTCGACCGGCGCGAGAGCTGCTACCGCGTCGGCTATGGCGGCGAGGTCGTCGCCAAGGACGATGGCGTGGTCTGGCACCCCGCCGAAGTCGTGGAGGCCAGCGCCTTCGACACGCCGGTCGTCGGCTGGCGCGGCAAGCGGGTCAACACGCTGCGCCTGTGGTCGGCCCAGTCGCTCGATCCGATCCGGCTGGATCGGTTCAACGCCGGAGACCACATCGGCGCGCTGGCCGACCAGATGCGGGCCGACAGCCTGGTGCGCGTGCTCTATCCTGCCGATTCCAGCGCCGCCGGGCAGGAACTGCGCCTGCGGCAGGAGTATTTCTTCACCTCGGCATCCATCCAGGACATCATGCGCCGCCACGTCCAGTATCACGGCGACGTGCGCACCCTGCCCGACAAGGCGGCGATCCAGCTCAACGACACTCACCCCGCCGTGGCCGTGGCCGAAATCATGCGCCTGCTGGTCGACTTCCATGCGCTCGAATTCGACGAGGCCTGGGATATCACCCGCCGCACGGTCGGCTATACCAACCACACGCTCTTGCCCGAGGCGCTGGAGTCCTGGCCCCTGCCCCTGTTCGAGCGTCTGCTGCCGCGGCACATGCAGATCATCTACGCCATCAACAGCCGTGTCCTGCGCGAGGCCCGGCGCGGCGGCATGGACGGCGGCGAGATCGCCGCGATCAGCCTGATCGACGAAGCCGGCGACCGCCGCGTGCGCATGGCCAACCTTGCCTTCGCCGGAGCTCACAGCGTCAACGGCGTGGCCGCGCTCCACACCGAGCTGATGAAGACCACCGTCTTCTCCAGCCTGCACAAGCTCTATCCGTGCAAGATCAACAACAAGACCAACGGCGTCACCCCGCGGCGCTGGCTGCAGCAGTGCAACCCCGCGCTGACCGCGACCCTGAGGGATGCGATCGGCGATGCGTTCCTCGATGATGCCGAGGCGCTTTCGGCGCTGAACGAACTGGCCGGCGATGCCGTGCTAGGCGAGCGGATCGGCGAGGTGAAGCGCGCCAACAAGGTGGCCCTTGCCGCCCACATCAAGGAATTGACCGGCATCCGGCTCAACCCAGACGCCCTGTTCGACGTCCAGATCAAGCGCATCCACGAATACAAGCGCCAATTGCTCAACCTGGTGGAGACCGTGGCGCTTTACGACCAGATCCGCAGCCATCCCGAGCGCGACTGGGTGCCACGCGTGAAGATCTTCGGCGGCAAGGCGGCATCGAGCTATCACAATGCCAAGCTGATCATCAAACTGGCCAACGATATCGCCCGGCGGGTCAACTCCGATCCCTCCGTGGGCGGGCTGCTCAAGGTCGTGTTCGTGCCCAACTACAACGTCAGCCTGGCCGAGCGAATCATCCCGGCGGCCGATCTTTCCGAGCAGATCTCCACTGCCGGGATGGAGGCTTCGGGCACGGGCAACATGAAGTTCGCCCTCAACGGCGCGCTGACCATCGGCACGCTCGACGGGGCAAACATCGAGATCAAGGAGCGCGTGGGTGATGACAACATCGTCATCTTCGGGCTGACGGCGCAGGAAGTCGCCGACCAGCGAGCGAACGGCTACAATCCGCGCGAAGTCATCGAAGGCTCGCGCGAACTGCACCAGGCGGTGGAGGCGATTGCCTCAGGCGTGTTCTCGCCCGACGATCCGCACCGTTACCAGGGGCTGATGGACGGGCTCTACACCAGCGACTGGTTCATGCTGGCGGCCGACTTCGATTCCTATGCCGCCGCCCAGCGCGAGATCGACCGGCGCTGGGAGGACCGGGCCGGCTGGCGCCGCAGCGCAATTCACAACATCGCCAACGTCGGCTGGTTCTCCTCCGATCGCACCATCGCGGAATATGCTCGCGACATCTGGAAGGTCAGCCCCTGATGCAGCCATCGGGAGAGGCCATTGCCGCGCTGCTGGACGGGCTTCACCCCGATCCCTTTGCGCTGCTTGGCGTCCATGAGGGGCCGGAGGGCGCCTTTGCCCGGGCGATCCTGCCGGGCGCGGAGACGGCGGAGGCGCATGACCTTTCCGGCAAGCCGCTCGGCAAGCTGAAGCGGGTTGATCCGCGCGGGCTGTTCGAGGGCAAGGTCAAGGGCGGACGGCAGCCGATCAAGTATCGCTGCCGCGCGGGCGCGCACGAATGGTGGGTGACCGATGCCTACTCGTTCGGCCCCGTTCTCGGCCCCACCGACGATTTCCTCATCGCCGAGGGCACGCACCTTAGGCTGTTCGACAAGCTGGGCGCGCACCTGATCGAGCATGAGGGCGCAAGCGGCGTTCACTTCGCGGTGTGGGCACCGAACGCCCAAAGGGTGAGCCTGGTCGGCGATTTCAACGACTGGGACCACCGCCGCCACCCGATGCGCCTGCGGGCGGACATCGGCGTGTGGGAGATCTTCCTGCCGGATATCGGCGCGGGGCAGGCCTACAAGTACTGCATCGTCGGACCCTCGGGCGAAGTTCTCCCCCTCAAGGCCGATCCCTTCGCCTTCGCCGCCGAACTGCGCCCGGCGACGGCGTCGCTCACCGCGGTTCCCGCCAAGCCCGACTGGGGCGACGCGGCCCACCGCGCCCATTGGGCCAAGGCCGATCCACGCCGCCAGCCGATCGCGATTTACGAGGTCCACCCCGGTTCGTGGGACCGCGACGGCAACGGCTGGTTCCTTTCGTGGGATGCCCTGGCCGAGCGCCTGATTCCCTACGTGGTCGAACTCGGCTTCACCCACATCGAGTTCCTGCCCGTCTCCGAACACCCCTACGATCCCAGCTGGGGCTACCAGACCACCGGGCTTTATGCCCCCTCGTCGCGCTTCGGCGATCCCGCCGGCTTCGCCCGCTTCGTCGACGGCGCCCACCGCGCCGGGCTGGGCGTGCTGATCGACTGGGTCCCCGCCCACTTCCCCACCGACGCCCATGGCCTTGCCCGGTTCGACGGCACCGCGCTTTACGAACACGAGGACCCGCGCCTCGGCTTCCACCCCGACTGGAAAACGGCGATCTACAATTTCGGCCGGCGCGAAGTCGCCAGCTTCCTCGTCAACAACGCCCTGTTCTGGGCCGAGCGCTACCATGTCGACGGGCTGCGCGTGGATGCCGTCGCCTCGATGCTCTATCGCGATTACTCGCGCGAAGCCGGCGAGTGGATCCCCAATCCCGAAGGCGGGCGGGAGAACTGGGAGGCGGTGGACTTCCTGCGGGCGATGAACCGCGCGGTCTATGCCAGCCATCCCGGCTTTCTCACCATTGCCGAGGAATCGACCGCTTGGCCCGGCGTGTCGCTGCCCGCCTTCGCCGAAGGGCCGCGCACCAACCTCGGCTTCGGGTTCAAGTGGAACATGGGCTTCATGCACGACACGCTGAAGTACATGGCGCGCGATCCCGCCCACCGCAGCTACCACCACGACGACATCACCTTCGGGCTGACCTACGCCTTCTCGGAAAACTTCGTCCTGCCGCTGAGCCATGACGAGGTGGTCCACGGCAAGGGCTCGCTGCTCGCCAAGATGAGCGGCGACGATTGGCAGCAGTTCGCCAACCTGCGCGCCTATTATGCCCTGATGTGGGGCTATCCCGGCAAGAAGCTGCTGTTCATGGGCCAGGAATTCGCCCAGCGCCGCGAATGGAGCGAAGAACGCGCGCTCGACTGGGATCTGCGCCAAGCCCAAGCCCACGAAGGCGTCCGCAACCTCGTGCGCGATCTCAACCGGCTCTATCGCACCCGACCGGCGCTCCACGCACGCGACTGCGAGGGCGATGGCTTCACCTGGCTGGTGGTGGACGACGCCCGAAACTCGGTGTTCGCCTGGTTGCGGCAAGCGCCGGGGGAGAAGCCGGTCGCCGTGATCAGCAACCTGACGCCGGTTCTGCACGAAAACTACCGCGTACCGCTGCCGCAGGGCGGCCAATGGCGCGAGATCCTCAACAGCGATGCCGGCGAATACGGCGGCAGCGGCAAGGGCAACATGGGTATGGTCGGGGCCAGGGATGGGGCGGCGCATGTCGTGCTACCCCCACTGGCAACGATCATGCTCGAACCGATGGATTGATCTCCAAGGAGCGAATGAGATGAGGGCTACGTATTCGCAACCGATCGCGCGCGATGCCATGGCCTATGTCCTGGCCGGCGGGCGCGGCAGCCGGCTGCTGGAGCTGACCGACCGGCGTGCCAAGCCGGCGGTCTATTTCGGCGGCATGAGCCGGATCATCGACTTCGCCCTGTCGAACGCGATCAATTCGGGCATCCGCCGCATCGGCGTCGCCACGCAGTACAAGGCCCACTCGCTGATCCGGCACATGAACCGCGCCTGGAACTTCATGCGGCCCGAGCGCAACGAGAGCTTCGACATCCTGCCCGCGTCCCAGCGCATCTCCGAGCAGATGTGGTACGAAGGCACGGCCGATGCCGTCTACCAGAACATCGACATAATCCAGTCCTACGCGCCCAGGTACATGGTCATCCTCGCGGGGGACCACATCTACAAGATGGACTACGAGCTGATGCTGCAGCAGCACGTCAACTCGGGCGCGGACGTGACGGTGGGCTGCCTCGTCGTGCCCCGCAAGGATGCCACCGGCTTCGGCGTCATGGCGGTCGACGCCCAGGGCACGATCACCGATTTCGTCGAAAAGCCCGCCGATCCGCCCGCGATCCCGGGCGATCCCGACCATGCCCTGGCCTCGATGGGCATCTACGTGTTTGAGACCGAGTTCCTGTTCAAGCAGCTTCGCCGCGACATCAATACGCCCGGATCGAACCGCGACTTCGGCGGCGACATCATCCCCTACATCGTCAAGCACGGCAAGGCGGTGGCCCACCGCTTCACCGACAGCTGCATCCGCGCGGCCGAGCAGATCGAGGAATACTGGCGCGACGTCGGCACGCTCGACGCCTATTTCGAGGCCAATCTCGATCTCACCGACACGGTCCCCAAGCTCAACATGTACGACCGCGACTGGCCGATCTGGACCGACCAGATCATTGCCGCCCCGGCCAAGTTCGTGCACGACGAGGACGGCCGCCGGGGCCACGCGATCTCCTCGCTGATCAGCCAGGATTGCATCGTCTCCGGCGCCGTCGCCACCCGCAGCCTGCTGTTCACCGGAGTGAAGATGGGCTCCTACTCGAGCGTCAACGAGGGCGTGATCCTGCCCTATTGCAACATCGGCCGGGGGGCGCGGCTGAGCCGGGTGATCCTGGATGCGGGCGTGCGCATTCCCGAAGGGCTGGTCGTGGGCGAGGACCCGGACCTCGACTCCCGGCGCTTTCGCCGGAGCGACAGCGGGGTGTGCCTGATCACCGGCGCGATGATCGAGAAGCTGAAGGGCTGAGCTTTGGTCGTGCGCGTTCTGTCCGTGGCCTCCGAGGCCGTGCCGCTGGTCAAGACCGGGGGGCTGGCCGACGTGGTGGGCGCCCTGCCCGCGGCGCTGGCTCCGCATGGGGTGGCGATCACCACGCTGCTGCCGGGCTATCCGGCGGTGATGGCCGGGCTCAAGCGGCCCAAGGTGCTCCATGCCTATACCATCCTGCTCGGTGAGCCGGCGCGGCTGGTCGCAGGCAAGCTTGGCGAACAGCCGCTGGTCGTGCTCGACGCCCCCGGCCTGTTCAACCGGCCCGGCGGGCTCTACGGCGATGCGCTGGGCCGCGACTGGGCCGACAACTGGCGCCGCTTCGCCGCGCTCGGCCGGGCCGCCGCCGATCTCGGCGGGGGGCTGGTCAATGGCCACGCCTTCGATCTGGTCCACGCGCATGACTGGCAGGCCGCCATGGCGTTGGCCTACCTGCGTTTCGCGCCCGTCAAGGGCAGCCTGCCCGTGCCCACGGTAATGACCATCCACAACATGGCCTTCCAGGGCTATTATCCGGGCGAGATCTTCCGCAACCTCGGCCTGCCCAAGGCGGCCTGGGCGATCGACGGCGTCGAATACCACGGCGGCGTCGGCTTCCTGAAGGCGGGCATGGAGGCGGCCAGCGTGATCACCACGGTGAGCCCGACCTATGCCGAGGAAATCCGCGAGGCCGAGTTCGGCATGGGCCTGGAAGGGCTGGTCACCAGCCGGGGCGCCCCGGTGCGCGGGATCGTCAACGGCATCGATACGGCCGAATGGAACCCCGCCAACGATCCCCACCTCGCCGCCACCTACACCGCCCGCACCCTCGCCCGCCGCGTGGCAAACAAGCGCGCGCTTGAGGCAGAGTTCGGGCTGGAAAGCGGCGATGGCCCGCTGTTCATTGTTGTCAGCCGGCTCACCTGGCAGAAGGGCATGGACGTGCTGGTCGAGGTGCTCGACCATCTCGTCGGTCTCGGCGGCAGGCTGGCCCTGCTCGGCAGCGGCGATCAGGCCATCGTCGCCGGGCTGGAAGCCGCCGCGGGGCGTCACCCCGGGCGGATCGGCCTGCGGATCGGCTATGACGAGGGCCTGTCTCACCGAATGCAGGCCGGCGGCGATGCCATCCTCGTTCCGAGCCGGTTCGAACCCTGCGGCCTCACCCAGCTCTACGCCCTCGCCTACGGCTGCGTCCCCGTGGTCGCCCGCACCGGCGGCCTGGCCGATACGGTGATCGACGCCAACCTCGCCGCCCGCGCCGCCCGCGTCGCCACCGGCATCCAGTTCGCCGGGGTCAGCTACCAGGGGTTGGCGGCGGCGATCTCCCGCGCCATTGCGCTCTACGGTCAGTCCGATGAATGGCAGGCCCTGCAACGGGGCGGCATGAAGGCCGATTTCTCCTGGCACACCAGCGGCGCGGCCTATGCCGCGCTTTACCGCGAACTCACGGGCAAGGCATGACCACCAGGGTTCACCCGATCGCTCCCTTCCCCGGCCAGAAGCCCGGCACCTCGGGCCTGCGCAAGAAGGTCCGCGTGTTCCAGCAGCCCGGCTATGCCGAGGCCTTCATCCAGTCTGTGTTCGACGTGGCCATGCGCGCGCCCGGCGCCACGCTGGTGATCGGCGGCGACGGGCGATATCACAACCGCACCGTCATCCAGCAGGCCATCCGCATCGCTGCCGCCAACGGCTATGGCCGGGTGCTGGTCGGCCAGGGGGGGATCCTCTCCACCCCGGCGGCAAGCCACGTGATCCGCAAGCATGGGGCGAGCGGCGGTCTGATCCTCTCCGCCAGCCATAACCCCGGCGGCCCCGACGAGGACTTCGGGATCAAGTACAACGTCGCCAACGGCGGTCCCGCGCCCGAAGCGGTCACCGAAGCGATCTACGCCCGCACGCTGACGATCGGCCGCTGGCTGGCCGAGGACACGCCCGATATCGACCTCGACCGGCTCGGCACCACCACGGTCGCCGCCATGGCCGTCGAGGTGATCGACCCGGTGGCCGACTATGCCGCGCTGATGGAAAGCCTGTTCGATTTCGCCGCGATCCGAGAGGCCGTGGCGCAGGGCTTCACCATGGCCTTCGACGCGATGAGCGCGGTGACCGGGCCCTATGCGGTCGAGATCCTCGAACGGCGTCTGGGCTTCCCGGCGGGCACGGTGCGGGGCGCCGTCCCGCTGGAGAATTTCGGCGGCCACCACCCCGATCCCAACCTCGTCCACGCCCGCGCGCTCTACGATCTGATGATGGGCCCCGACGCCCCCGATTTCGGCGCGGCCTCCGATGGTGATGGCGACCGCAACCTGATCATCGGCCGCCACCGCTTCATCACCCCCTCGGATTCGCTGGCGATGCTTGCCGCCAACGCCCACCTTGCCCCCGGCTATGCCAAGGGGCTCAAGGGCGTGGCCCGCTCCATGCCGACCAGCGCGGCGGTGGACCGCGTGGCGCAGGCTCTTGGCCTGCCGTGCTTCGAGACTCCCACCGGATGGAAGTTCTTCGGCTCCCTGCTCGACGCCGGCAAGGCCACGATCTGCGGCGAGGAAAGCGCCGGAACCGGTTCGGACCACGTGCGCGAGAAGGACGGGCTCTGGGCCGTGCTGCTGTGGCTCAATATCCTCGCGGCTGAGGGCATCAGCGTGGATGAACTGGCCCGCCGGCACTGGGCCCGGTTCGGGCGCAATTACTATGCGCGGCATGATTACGAAGCGGTCCAGAGTCACCGCGCCGACGCGCTGATCGCCGAATTGACCGCGGCCCTGCCCGGCCTGCCCGGCCGCAACTTCGGCCCGCTGACCGTCAGCGCGGCGGACAGCTTTGCCTACACCGACCCGGTCGACGGCTCGACCAGCGCCAATCAAGGCCTGCGCGTGCTGTTCACCGGCGGTTCGCGCGTGGTGTTCCGCCTCTCCGGCACGGGTACGGAGGGCGCGACGCTGCGGGTCTATCTTGAGGCCTACGAGCCTGCCGGCGGAGACCTCGAGCGCGACACCGCCGAGGCCCTCGCCGATCTCGTCGCCGCTGCCGAAGCGATTGCCGGAATCGCCCGTCACACCGGGCGCAACCGGCCCGACGTGGTGACGTGACCCGCCGCTACGGGGCCCATGTGAGCGAGGGACGGACGCGCTTCGCCGTTCGCTCGCCCGGCGCTTCGGCCCTGTGGCTATGCCTGTTCGATGGGGAAGCGGAAACCCGGCTGGCCATGCACCGCGACGGCGACGACTGGCTAACCGATTTGCCGGGGGACCTCACCGGCCAATGCTATGGCTACCGCGCGGACGGGGAATGGGCGCCCGAACGTGGGCTGTGGTTCGATCCCGCGAAGCTGCTGGTCGATCCCTACGCGCTGGAACTGGACCGCCGGTTCATCCAGCACCCCGATCTCGCTCGCCCCGGCGTCGATACGGCCTCCCTGGTCCCGCGCGCGGTCATCTCCCGGCCCCTGCCGACCGTGCCACATCGCCCACCCCGTTTCGCCCGGGGCGAGCTGATCTACGAAATCAACGTACGCGGCTTCACCATGCAGCACCCTGAAGTGCCGCCGCCCCTGCGCGGTACGGTTGGCGCCCTCGCCCACCCGGCCATCATCGCTCACCTGCGCAAGCTCGGCGTCGGCGCGGTCGAGCTCATGCCGGTAGTTGCATGGATTGACGAGCGCCACCTGCCTCCACTCAGGCTCGCGAACGCCTGGGGCTACAATCCCGTCGTCCCGATGGCCCTCGATCCGGGTTTGTGCCCCGGCGGCGTCGCCGAACTGCGCGAAACGGTCGCCGCACTCCATGACGCCGGCATCGGCGTGATCCTCGACCTGGTGTTCAACCACACGGGCGAGAGCGACGTTCACGGCGGCATCCTGTCCCTGCGCGGGCTCGACAATGGCGCATATGCCCACGCCCCGGACGGCACCCTGATCAACGACACCGGTTGCGGCAACACGCTCGATTTCGGCAATCCCGCCGTGCGCGCGCTGGTGCTGGCCAGTCTGCGCCACTTCGTCGCGCATTGCGGCGTCGACGGGTTCCGCTTCGACCTTGCCACTGTCATGGCCCGTTCACCCGGCTTCTCGCCCGAGGCGCCGATCTTCGCCGAACTGGCGGCCGATCCGCTGCTGGCCGACCGGGTCCTGATCGCCGAACCATGGGACATCGGGCCGGGCGGCTACCAGCTGGGCCGATTCCCGGCGAACTGGCTCGAATGGAACGACCGCTTCCGCGACGACGTTCGTCGCTTCTGGCGCGGCGATGCGCCGGTGGGCCCGCTCGCCACCCGCCTTGCCGGCTCGTCCGATCTGTTCGGGGCGGACTGCCGCAGCGTCAACTTCCTCGCCGCGCATGACGGCTTCACCCTGGCCGACACCGTCGCCTACGCCCATCGCCACAATGAAGCCAACGGCGAGGACAACCGCGACGGCCACGGCGAGAACTTCTCATGGAGCGGCGGCTGGGAAGGCCCGACCGGTGACCCCGAGATCCTCGCTCGCCGCAGCGCCGACCAGCGCGCCCTGCTCGAAACCCTGTTCGCCTCGACCGGTACGATCATGCTCACCGCCGGCGACGAGTTCGGCCGCAGCCAGCAAGGCAACAACAACGCCTATTGCCAGGACAATAGCATCGGCTGGCTCGACTGGGAGCGGCGCGACACGGAGCTCGAAGATTTCGTCGCCGACCTCGCCCGCGCCAGGGCCAGCCACCCGATTGTGACCAACCGCTTTCCCGAGCCCGGCACCTGGCGCCGGCCCGACGGGGCCGTCATGGCCGACGCCGACTGGGAAGACCCGCAGACCGACGGCTTTACCTACCGGCCGGAGGGGCCGGCCGACAGCCCCGCCCTCACGGTCTCCAGAAGTGGCAGGTCCGTCCGCTGGCAATAGACCTGCGCTGCAGTACCACGTCGCTACTCACCCTCCCGGCAACCAGGGCAAGGCGACCTTCCTGCTCAGCCCTTCGGCAGGCGCATCAGGCTGGCGATGTTGTTGCGCTGGATCGCGGTGGATCCGCCGAAGATCGGCAGGACCATGGCATCGCGCACATAACGCTCCATGTCGAACTCATCCGAATAGCCATAGGCGCCCATCACCTGCTGGCACTTGATGACGATGTCGCGGATGGTTTCCGAGAGGTAGAGCTTGGTCATCGAGGTCTGCACCGCGCTGGGCTCGCCCCGGTTCACCAGATCGGCCGCCTCGCGCAGCATCAGGCGGCAGGTCTGAAGGCGCGTCTGCACATCCGCCAGGGTATGGCGCACGGCTTGGTGGCCGCAGATCTTGATGCCGAACTGGCTGCGCTCCTGCGAATAGGCCCAGGCCGCCTCGACCGCCGCCTCGCCAAGCCCCAGCGCCATCG
>Ga0070669_100001201_pt1 | contig 18881 bp, 13 predicted proteins | sample KBSS53metaG_FD_64680 | JGI IMG/M metagenome (GOLD analysis project Ga0070669, IMG submission 64680) | Switchgrass rhizosphere microbial communities from Kellogg Biological Station, Michigan, USA - KBS S5-3 metaG | ecosystem: Host-associated > Plants > Roots > Rhizosphere > Soil ... | reverse complement strand
CCGCACGGCGTAGCTGACCTCCCACCACTCCACGATCGCGGCGAGGAAAGCCCCGCGTGAGCCGGTCGATTCCGATCGCGAACTCCCGCGCTCGCTGCCACACCCTCAACCGCCGGAAGTCGTGCATGACGAAAGGGTGTGCGTCGCTCGAGGAGCGAGGCACACCCTTTCCGTTTATACCGCATCACTCCAACGCCCTGAGGCGTCCAAGCATTCGTGGGGCCGTTATGCCAATCCGGGTACGTCTGTTGTACGAAGTACGACGTCGTACGGCAGCGCCCAGCCCGATCCGCCTAGTACGAACTGCCAGACCACTTCTGCCGTAGCCTCCGCGCCGTATCCGGCGAGAAGATCCTGATCACGAGGTAGATCAATCCACCGATGATCAGCACCTTGATCGCCAGCGCGAGCAGCACGCCGAAGATGCCGAGTGCGACACCGAACAGGCCGAACGCGATTCTCAGGACGAAAAGCCCACCGATGGCGAACAGGCCGATCATGAAGATGGTGCGAAGCATGGTGCAGTCTCCCGAACTGGTCTGACTCCACGTACGCGCGTCGGGTGAGATGGGTTTCATCGCCATCGCCCCCTCACCCTGGAACACGCTGTGCCCGGGAGTGAGATTGCTCACATGAGCCCTTCGCCCGCAAGACGGCGCATGAACCCGTGAGTAACACGGCGGACGTCCTCGTGCTCGGCGGAGGGATCGCCGGCCTGACCGTTGCCCTCGAAGCTGCGCGGCGCGGGCTGAGCGTGATCATCCTCGACACGCCTCGGCCCGGCGCCGCGTCGCGTGCCGCCGCCGGCATGCTCGCTCCATCCGCCGAGGAGCTTCCGCCGGAGATCCGCGACGCGGCGATCGCCGCCCGCGACCACTATCCGGCGTATCTCGCTGCGCTGCGGGAGCTCACGGGGATCGAGGTGCCGCTGGACCGTGGCGGAATTCTGCAGCTCGTCGCCGAAGCCGACGCGGAATCGGCGCGTCGTCGGGCGCCGGCGGAAAGCGAGTGGCTCGACCCCGTCGCGCTCGCCGACCGCGAGCCCGCGCTCGCTGGCCATCACGGTGCGCTGCTTCACCCGTTCGATGGCGCCGTCGACAACGTGCTGCTCATGGACGCGCTCGAGCGGGCCGTCGCGAACACCGCCGCAATCAAACGTGTGTCCGCCGACGTGCTCTCCATCGATGCCGATCAGCCGAGCGCCCTGACGCCCACGCGCGGCCGGTTCTCCGGCACGCGCCTCGTCGTGTCGACGGGCGCGTGGGCCGGCGGCCTTCCGGGCTTGCCGCGCCGGATCGCCGTCCGCCCGGTGCGCGGTCAGCTACTCCGCCTGGCCCAGTCGCCGATTCGCCACGTGACCTATGGGGCGGGTGGCTACCTCGTCCCGCGTGTCGACACCGTATTGGTGGGCGCCACGAGCGAGGAAGCGGGCTTCGAGAACGAGACGTCGCTCGCCGGTCTGGCCGTCCTGCGTGGCATAGCCGCGCGCGCCATCCCGGCGCTCGCGAACGCCTTCGTGGTGGACCACTGGGCCGGGCTCCGCCCGATGTCGCTCGACACGCATCCGATCCTGGGAGCCGATCCCGAGTCGCCCGCATTGGTGTATGCGTGCGGCTACTCACGGAACGGCATCCTCTTCGCCCCCTGGGCTGCGGCACAGCTCGCCAACGTGCTGGTCGGCGACGCCGCGCCCGAGCTGGCCCGGTTTCGAGTCGACCGGCCCCGGTTGGCGACTGTCGGCAGCTGACGCGTCGCGGGGTCGCAGGCTGGTCGAACACCCCCCGCCGCCGTGCCACGGTGGGCCGAGAATCGCGCAGAAAGCGTTGTCGTGACGGGCCTTCCAACCGCCCTGGAACCGCTAACCATCTACGTGTGCTTTGTCAGGTTAGGTACACTTACCTCACCTCGCGTCGACCGCTACCTTCCCGCTGAACATGGGCGAACCCCTCTACCAGATCATGGGCCGGCATCGGGCCGAGAGGCTTCCTGAGAGGAAGCCCTCCTGGCTCAAGGTGAAGGCGCCCGGCGGCCCGAACTACCTGCGCCTCAAGCAGCTCATGCGCGACCTCGACCTCCACACGGTCTGCGAGGAAGCGCACTGCCCGAACGTCGGCGAGTGCTGGGAGCACGGCACCGCGACGTTCATGATCCTGGGCGACGTCTGTACGCGGAACTGCGCCTACTGCGCCGTGGCCCACGGCCGGCCGCCGAAGTTCGATCCCGCGGAGCCGGAGCGCGTCGCGGAGGCGGCGACGACGATGCGGCTGCAGCACGTCGTCCTCACCTCGGTCGACCGCGACGATCTGCCCGACTTCGGGGCGTGGGCATTCGCCGAGACGATCCGGCAGATCAAGGCGCGCAGCCCCCAGACCTCGGTCGAGGTGCTGGTGCCCGACTTCCAGGGCCGAGAGGCGTCGATCCGCGAGGTGCTCGAGGCGGAGCCCGACATCTACAACCACAACACCGAGACGGTGCCGCGGTTGTACAAGAAGTGCCGACCCGGCGGGCGCTATGCCCGTGTGATGGACATCTTCACCACCTCGAAGCGTCTCGCCCCCCACATCCCGACCAAGACCGGGATCATTCTCGGAATGGGAGAGACCAACGAGGAGATCGTCGCCGTGATGAAGGATCTCCGCGCCGTCGACGTGGACATCCTCACCCTCGGCCAGTACCTCCGGCCCTCCGACGGCCACATCCCGCTCGACCGCTACGTCACACCCGACGAGTTCCGCCGGTTCTACGAGATCGGCATGGAGCTCGGCTTCCGTCACGTGGAGAGCGGACCCCTGGTGCGCTCCAGCTACCACGCGTGGGAGCAGGTCCAGGCGGCGGGAGTATGAAAACGATGGTGGGGAGTGGGAAGTGGGGCGTGCCTGCTGTCGCTCCTGCGACGCCCTCACTCCGAACTCCCAACTCCCCACTCCCCACTCCTTACCAAGTAGTGAACCCATGACCGCCACCCGGACCGAAAAGAAGCGTAAGTCCGACACCGCCGCGGCTCCGCAGCAGGGTGACCCGACGCTCAATCTCGAGCTCCTCCGCTCGATGCTCCTCCAGCGCCGGTTCGAGGAGCGGACCGCCGAGGCGTACGCGCTCGGCAAGATCGGTGGGTTCTGCCATCTCTACATCGGCCAGGAGGCGGTCAGCACGGGCACCATCTCGATGCTGCGCCCGGACGACTACATCATCACGACGTACCGTGATCACGGGCCGGCCCTGGCGCGCGGGATGACGCCGCGCGCCGTGATGGCGGAGCTGTTCGGCCGCCAGGACGGCTGCTCGCGAGGCAAGGGTGGTTCGATGCACCTGTTCGACACCAACACGAACTTTCTCGGTGGACACGGGATCGTCGGCGGTCACGTGCCCCTCGCCGCGGGAGTCGGCTTCGCGATCAAGTATCGCGGCGGCGATCAGGTCATCGTCTGTTTCATGGGCGAGTCCGTGGTGAACACCGGCGCGTTCCATGAGGCGCTCAACATGGCGGGGCTCTGGAAGCTCCCCTGCGTGTTCATCATCGAGAACAATCGGTACGGCATGGGCACGGCGCTCGAGCGCGCGTCGGCGATCCACGACATCTACGAGCGCGGCGCCGCGTACAACATGCCCCGCAATCAGTGCGACGGTCAGGACGTCTTCGCCGTCCGCCAGGCGGTGGGCGAGGCCGTGGAGCGCGCACGAAAGGAACAGATCCCGACGCTGCTCGAGATCCGCACGTACCGCTTCATGGGCCACTCGATGTCCGACGCGGTCAGCGGCACCTACCGCCCGAAGTCGGAGCTCGAGGAGTACATGAAGCGCGATCCGATCACGCTCCTCCGCACCCACATGCAGGACGCCGGTCAACTCACCGACGAGCAGCTTCACAAGCTCGACGAGGAGCTCAAGGCGATCGTGCAGGACTCGTGGGACTTCGCCGAGGCCAGCCCCGAGCTGCCGGCGGAAGCGCTCTATGAGGATGTGTACGCGGATACCACGACGTGACCGTGAGTTGGGGAGTTGGATCGTGAGGTGGTGAGATGAAGGGATCTCCACGCCGATTGTAGCCGGAGCGCTCATCCCACGACCTCACCCTCCAACGAACCAACTCACCAGCATGCCCCTCACACCACCTGTCCTCGTTCATCGATGCCGGTAATCACATACAGAGACGCCCTCGGCGCCGCGATTCGCGAGGAGATGCAGCGCGACGATCGCGTCTTCCTCATGGGTGAGGAAGTCGCCGTCTATCAGGGCGCGTACAAGGTGTCCAAGGGATTCCTTCAGGAGTTCGGCGAGATGCGCGTCGTCGACACGCCCATCACCGAGCTCGGGTTCGCGGGGGTCGGTGTCGGCGCGGCGATGGTCGGTCTGCGCCCGGTCATCGAGTTCATGACCTGGAACTTCGCGCTCCTCGCGCTCGATCAGGTCGTGAACGCCGCCGCCAAGATGCTCTACATGTCGGGCGGCCAGTACAAGATGCCGATCGTGTTCCGCGGTCCGAACGGCGCCGCGCTGCAGCTGTCCGCGCAGCACTCGCAGGCCTGGGAAAGCTGGCTCGCCCACATCCCCGGCCTCAAGGTCATCGCGCCGGGCACGCCGTACGACGCGAAGGGCCTCCTCAAGAGCGCGATCCGTGACGACAACCCGGTCTGCGTGCTCGAGGGAGAGATGCTCTACAACACGAAGGGCGAGGTGCCCGACGAGGAGTATCTCATCCCGCTCGGCAAGGCGGAGCTCAAGCGTGAAGGCGAGCACTGCTCGATCATCACGCACGGCAAGATGGTGCTCGTCGCCATGCAGTGCGCCGACCAGCTCGCGAAGGAAGGCATCAATATCGACGTCGTGGATCTGCGCACGATTCGCCCGATGGACGTCGAGGCGATCGGCGAGTCGGTGAAGAAGACCAACCGCGCCGTGGTGCTCGAGGAAGGGTGGGAGATGTGCGGCGTCGGCGCGCAGGTCGTGGACTACATCCAGCGCGACTGCTTCGATTATCTGGACGCGCCGGTCGTGCGCGTGCACCAGGCCGACACGCCGATGCCCTACGCGAAGGGCCTCGAGAAGGCCGCCAAGCCCGACCTGCCGAAGGCGATCGCCGCCGTTCGGAAAGTGATGTACCTCGACTGACCTCACGAGTCACCGTCAATGGCAACCAAAGTCTTCATGGAAGCGCTCTCCCCCACGATGGAGGAGGGGCGCCTGGTCAAGTGGCTCAAGAACGAGGGCGACGCGGTCAAGAGCGGTGAAGCGCTCGCCGAGGTCGAGACGGACAAGGCGATCATGGAGCTCGTCGCGCGCGGCGACGGCGTGCTGCGCAAGCGGCTCATCAACGAGGGTGACAGCGCGCCCGTCGGGACGCTGGCGGGCGTGATCGCCACCGCAGACGAGAACATCGACGCGCTCATCGCCGGCGCCGGATCACCCGCCCCGGCCGCGGCAGCTCCCGCGCCCGAGAAGGTCGTCGCGGGGCAGCAGGAGACCGCGGGAGCGTCCTCGGTGCCTCGCAGCGGCGAGGAGGCGCAGGCCGAGGCCAGCACGCCGCCGCAGCAGAAGGTGGCCGACATTCCTCCGGCGATCTCCGGTGGTGCGCCGCGCACACCGGTCGCGCCGGCCGCGCCGGCCGGCAATGCCGCGCCCGCGAAGGGAGACGTCCGCTCGTCACCGCTCGCGCGCCGCCTGGCCAGCGAGCGTGGCCTCGATCTGAACGGCGTGCAGGGCTCCGGGCCGAACGGCCGCATCATCAAGCGCGACATCGAAGCCGCCGCCGCAGCGGGCGCCGCCGCTCCGCGTGCCGCCGCGGCAGCCGCGCCGAGCGCGCCGGTGATCCCGCGTGAGGGCGACTTCCACGACGAGCCCCTCTCCAGCATCCGCAAGACGATCGCGCGCCGCCTCGGCGAGTCGATCGGTCCGATCCCGACCTTCTACCTCACCGCGGAGTTCGACCTCACGCGCGTGATGGAGATGCGAAAGGCGATGGCGGAGCTCGGCGACGAGTTCAAGGTCTCCGTCAACGACGTGCTGCTGAAGGCGACCGCCGTCGCGCTGTCCCAGCATCCGGAGGTCAACGCGCACTGGCTCGGCGACAAGATTCGCTACCACAACCGCGTGCATCTCGGCATGGCCGTCGCCACCGCCGACGGTCTGATCGTCCCCGTGATCTGGGACGCCGACCGCAAGCGCATGAGCGAGATCTCGCGTGAGGCCAAGGAGCTCGCCAAGCGTGCGCGCGAGCGGAAGCTCAAGCCCGAGGAGTTCACGGGCTCGACGTTCTCCGTCAGCAACCTCGGCATGTTCGGGATCGACCAGTTCACCGCGATCATCAACCCGCCCGAGGCGGGCATCCTCGCGATCGGCACGAGCGAGGAGAAGCTCGTCGTCGTGAACGGAGAGTCCGTCGTGCGCAATCGTGTGCGCGTCACGATGAGCTGCGATCACCGCATCATCGACGGCGCGGTCGGCGCGAAGTTCCTCCAGACGCTGCGGCGGCTGATCGAGAATCCTCTCATGCTCGTGTACTGACCATGGCATCGTTCGACGTGATCTTCATCGGCGGTGGCCCCGCCGGCTACGTGGGGGCCATCCGCGCCGCCCAGCTCGGCCTCAACACCGCCGTCGTCGAGCGCGAAGGGCTCGGCGGCACCTGCGTGATCTGGGGCTGCATCCCCGCCAAGGCGCTGCTCGAGGCGGCGTACATCGCGGAGAAGATGAAGAAGGCCCCCGAGTTCGGCGTCACGCCGGGCGAGGTGAAGCTCGACTACGGCGTGGCGATGAAGCGCTCGCGCGCCGTGAGCACGCAGAACTCCAAGGGGGTCGAGTTCCTGTTCAAGAAGAACAAGATCACCTGGATCAAGGGCACGGCGAAGCTGGCGGGCAAGAACGCCGTCACGGTGAAGACGGCCGACGGCAAGGAGGAGAAGCACGACGCCAAGAAGGCCGTCGTGATCTCCACCGGCTCGCGCGTGAAGGGGCTGCCGCAGATCGGGCTGGAGCTGAACAAGAAGACGGTGATCTCGTCGGACGAGGCGCTGATCCTCGAGAAGACGCCGAAGTCGATCGCCATCGTCGGCGCGGGTGCCGTCGGGTGCGAGTTCGCCGATGTGTTCTCCGCGTTCGGCTCGCAGGTGACGTTGCTCGAGGTCATGCCGAACATCCTCCCAGTCGAGGATGCCGACTGCTCGAAGGAGGTGGAGCGCGCCTTCAAGAAGCGGAAGATCGACGTCCTGACCGGCGCGAAGATCTCCAACGTGAAGGTCGGTAAGGATTCCGTCTCGATGACCGTCGAAGCGGGCGGCGAGAAGAAGGAGCTCAAGGTCGACATCGTGCTCGTCGCCGCCGGCCGCGCGCCGAACATCGAGGAGATCGGGCTCAAGGAGGTCGGAGTGAAGCTCACCGACCGCGGCTTCATTCAAATCGATGAGAGGATGGCGACGTCAGTCGCCAACCTGTACGCCATCGGCGACGTGGCCGGTCCGCCGATGCTCGCCCACAAGGGCGAGCGCGAGGGCGTCGTCGTCGCGGAGGTGATCGCCGGCCAGCATCCGCACCTGTTCGACTACACCAACATCCCCGGGGCGACCTACTGCCACCCCGAGGTCGCGTCGGTCGGGCTCACCGAGCAGCAGTGCAAGGACCGCAAGCTCGAGTACAAGGTGGGCAAATTCCCGTTCATGGCGAGCGGTCGTGCGCGTACGTCGGGCGAGACGGAAGGGTTCGTGAAGATCATCCGTGGCGCCAAGTACGGAGAGATTCTCGGTGCCCACATCGTCGGCTCGCACGCGACCGAGTTGATCCACGAGCTCGTCGTCGCCCGCACGAACGAGTACACGGTGGAGGAGGTGGACCTCGCCATCCACGCGCATCCGACGCTGGCGGAGGCGGTGGCCGAAGCATCGCTCGACTCGCTCGGGAAGATGATCCACGCGTAGGATGCCGCAGCTTCTCGTCGCCGATCTTCGCACACTGCCCTACGCGGACGCACTGGCGCTCCAGCGGTCGGTGGCCCGGGCGCGGATCAGCGGCGAGATCGGCGAGGACCTGCTCCTCCTCGTCGAGCATCCACCTGTCGTCACCCTCGGACGCTCGTCCAAGGAGCGTCATCTCCTCGCATCGCCGGCACTGCTCGCCGCACGCGGCGTCGAGCTGTTCGAGGTGGAGCGTGGGGGCGACGTCACCTTTCATGGTCCCGGACAGCTCGTCGGCTATCCCATCGTCGACCTGAAGCGACACAAGCAGGATCTGCACTGGTACCTGCGCCAGGTCGAGGAGGCGCTGATCCGGGCCGTCGCGCCCCTCGGCATCGTGGGCGAGCGCAGCACCGGCTTCACCGGCGTGTGGACCCAGGGACGCAAGCTCGCCTCGATCGGTGTCCACGCGCGCGACTGGGTGACGTGGCACGGCTTCGCGCTGAACGTCACGACGGACCTGGCGTACTTCGACCTCATCGTGCCGTGCGGGATCGCGGCGGTGGAGATGACCTCGGTCGCGCGCGAGCTGTCCACGCCGGTCGATGCGCACGACCCACTGGGTCTCGAGGTGCGCACGCGCGTCGCCGACGCATTCGGCGAGGTGTTCTCGCTCGAGCTCGCGACGCTGCACCCGGACGAGCTGACGCGGTTCGCAGCCCCGATCGTTCAGGTCTAGTTCCGCCGTCGGCTGCATCGCGCGGGTTCGGCGGCCATTCGGGCCGATCCCTATATTGTGGCCCATGGCCGACGAGCCACGTCTGTACCGCCCGCGACCGCGGGACCTGCCCCCCAGCGACGAGCAGAAGCTCACCGCCTCGCTCAACCCCGATCAGGCGCGTGCCGTGACCTTCGGCGACGCGCCTCTGCTCGTCATCGCGGGCGCGGGCACGGGCAAGACGCGCACGCTCGTCCATCGCGTCGCCTTCCTCATCGAACGAGGGGTCGCGCCGGAGCGGATCCTCCTGCTCACGTTCACCCGCCGCGCCGCTGGTGAGATGCTCTCGCGCGCCGAGCGTCTCGTCGGGCCGGGTGGCGCGCGAGTCCATGGCGGCACCTTCCACTCGGTCGGGCACCGACTTCTGCGGCAGTTCGGCGGCGCCGCGGGCCTCCCGGCCGACTTCACGATCATGGATCAGGGCGACGCGCAGGACCTGATGCAGCTCGCCCGCGGCGCCCAGGGCCACGCCAAGTCGGCGAAGCGCTTTCCGAAGAAGGAGACGCTTCACTATCTGTACTCGCGGCACGTCAACACCGAGCTGCCGATCGACGAGCTGCTCCACCGCGAGGTGCCGCACTTCCTCGAGTACGAGGAGCAGATCGTCTCGCTCTTCGCCGACTACACGCTGCGCAAGCAGGAGCGGAACCTCGTCGACTACGACGACCTCCTGCTGTTCTGGGCGACGATGCTCGAAGCCTCCGCCGACCTCGCCGCCCGCATCGCCGGATTGTACGACCACGTGCTGGTCGACGAGTACCAGGACACGAACCTGCTCCAGGCACGCATCCTCCGCGGGATGTGCGCCGCCCATCGCCGGCTCACCGTCGTCGGCGACGACGCCCAGAGCATCTATTCCTTCCGCGGCGCGCACTTCCGGAACATCCTCGACTTTCCGAAGTCGTTCCCCGGCAGCACGCTCGTCACGCTCGCCCAGAACTACCGCTCCACTTCTCCGATCCTCACGCTCTCCAACACGCTGATCTCGCGTGCCGAGGAACGGTTCACGAAGGATCTGTGGACGACTCGCGAGGGAGGCGAGAAGCCCTGGCTCGTGACCGCGAAGGACGAGGCCCAGCAGACGCGATTCGTCGTCGACCGTGTGCTGCAGCTGCACGAGGGCGGGATGCCCCTTCGCGAGATGGCGGTCCTCTTCCGCGCCGGCTACATGTCGGCCGATCTCGAGATCGAGCTCACCAACCGGAAGATCCCGTTCGAGAAATGGGGTGGGCTCAAGTTCCTCGAGGCGGCGCACGTCAAGGACGTCCTCGCCTTTCTGCGCGTGTCGGACAATCCGCGGGACGAGGTCAGCTGGTACCGCATCCTCATGCTGATGCCGGGGATCGGCGACTCCACCGCGCGCGCCCTCATGGCCTCCATGCAGGAGCGCGCCTGGGATCCCGACGCGTTCACGCATCTGCTCGCGCCGCCCCGGGCTCGGGATGCGCACCGCTCGCTCGCCACGCTCCTGCGCCAGCTGCGCGGCGTCGGCGGCGTTCCGGAGGGAGAGGAGGGCGGCGCCAGAGTGGCGAACGACATCGCGGCCATCCGCGCGCTGTACGACGCCGTCCTGAAGGAGAAGTACGATCGCCCCGAGGCTCGCCTGGCAGACCTCGATCAGCTGCGTACGATCTCCGCGAGCTATCCCTCGCGATCGACGTTCCTCGCCGCCCTCGCGCTCGATCCACCGTCCAGCACGCAGGACCTCGCGGGGGGAAGCGAGTCGGAATCGGACGCGCTCGTCCTCAGCACGGTGCACAGTGCGAAGGGGAAGGAATGGAAGGCGGTGTTCCTGATCTGGGCCGTCGACGGATGGTTCCCTTCCTCGCGCGCCGTCGAGGACCCCGACGAGCTGGAGGAGGAGCGGCGGCTCATGTACGTCGCGCTGACTCGCGCCAAGGACGAGCTGGCCATCGTCTACCCCATGCAGGTCTACGGCACACGGCGGGGGTCGGACTACTCGATCGACCAGCTGTCGCGATTCCTCGACCGCGGTGTGCGCGCCACGATGCAGCGCATCGTGGTCGAGGAGCCCGGCGAGCCGGCGGCAGCGGCTCCACTGCCGTCGGGTCAGCCCGCGATCGACCTGCGCGCCATCATGCGCGGCCGCTTCGCGAAATGACCTCAGGGCGGCACTGAGTCGCGGGCCAGCGCCCGCACGGCGTCGAAGGGATGCTTCCGGTCGGCCTTGGCCGCCCTGACGATCGCGTCGACCGACGCGCGCAGGTCGCCCCCGTGCCGCGCGAGCACCGCATCGAACGTATCGAGATCGGTGAGATAGACCCGGCGCGCCATCAGCACGGCGTTGTCGATCCGGATCCGCTGCACCGAGCCGACCTTCATCGTGCGCAGCTGCGGCCCGACGGTGTCGCGCAGCATCGTGCGCGCCCTCGCGTAGATCGAATCACGCGCCGCGATCCGTGCCGCGACGCGCGCCGGCTCCTCACCGGGCATCGCCTTGAACGTCGAGTCGACCCGGGCGTAGAGCGACGCCCAGAACCGCCCCAGTACCTTCTCGTCCTCCCAGCGGTCCGCAACGGTCTGCGCCGCCACCGCTTGCCCACGCGACCGGAAGAACCGCTCGGCGCCGCGCGCGCCGACGAAGTTCGCGAAGCTCTCGTTGAACACCGCGCCGCCCGGCGCGTAGAAGGTGTTGTGGGTCAGCTCGTGGATGACGGTGTTGGCGACCGTGAGCGAATCGGCGCGCAGAGTGGTCGGGAGCAACGGATCGTTGAACCAGCCGAGCGTGCTGAACGCCGACGCGACGCCGAGTCGTGCGTCGAAGCCTTCGGCCGTGAGCTGACGCTCGGCGGCGCGCGCGGCGGCGAAATCGAAGTAGCCCTTGTACGGGACGCGCCCGACCACGGGGAACCACCACGTGCGGGCGCGCAGCTTGTCACGGTACGCGCCGGAAAGCAGAAGCACGAGCGTGTCGCGGTCGAGCCGGCTGTACGTCGTGAAGCTCTGACCGGTCTCCAGCCCCAGCGAGTCGTGCGCGAACGCGCGGGCCGCGAGCACGAGCGCGAGCTTCGCGCGCAGCGCCGGGGTCGTGGTGGAATCCCCGACGAGGCGAGTGATCGGCGTGCGGCGCGCGAGAATCTTTCCCTCCTCCCATCCGGCGCGCAGCAGATAGCGGCCGGTAGGTGCCAGCACGAGGTAGCCGACGATCACGAGCGCGACGACGGCGAGCGTGCGCGCCGCTCGCCGTCTCCACTTAACTCGTTGATTTTCCGTCACTTCCACGTCATGTCCGCCAGGGCTCGTCCTTTGACGCACCGGGTCGCGGTCGCTATTCTTCCTAAGATGTCCTTCGTCCATCTCCACTGCCACTCGGAGTACTCCCTCCTCGATGGCGCGAACCGCATCGACGATCTGATCGCCAGGGCGCTCGAGCTCGAGCAGCCCGCGCTGGCGATCACGGATCACGGGAATCTCCACGCAGCCTGGGAGTTCCAGGAGAAGGCCAAGAAGGCGAAGCTCAAGCCGATCATCGGCATGGAGGCGTACGTCGCCCCGGGCGATCGCCGGGTGAAGGGACGTGCCACCCCCGGCGCCAAGCCGTACTACCATCTCGTGCTGCTGGCGCGCGACATGGCCGGCTACAAGAACCTGGTCAAGCTCTCGTCGCTGGCCTACACGGAAGGCTTCTACACCAAGCCACGCGTCGACCGGGAGCTGCTCGCGAAGTACAGCGAGGGGCTGATCGTCAGCTCGGCGTGCCTCGCTGGAGAGATCGCCACCAAGCTCGAGGTGGGCGATCTAGAGGGAGCGCGTGAGGCGGCGTCGTGGTATGCCGACGTCTTCAAGGACCGCTTCTACCTCGAGGTCCAGGCACACGACTCCGAGGGTCAGGCGCGCCACAACGCGGGGATCGTGCAGCTGGGCGCGGAGCTGAACCTGCCGATCATCGCGACGAACGATGCGCACTTCCTGCGCGACACGGATCACGACGCGCACGACGTGCTGCTATGCATCGGTCTGGGAAAAGACTACGCCGACCAGAATCGGATGCACTACGACCGGGGCCTCTACTTCAAGAGCGCTCCGGAGATGCAGTCGCGATTCCCTGATCGGCCGGACGTGCTCGAGAACACGCTCCGGATCGCCGACGAAGCGGGGTTCGCGTTCGAGAAGAAGTACTACGTCCCGTCGTTCCCGTTGCCGCCGGAGGTGAAGAGCGAGAACGAGCTGCTCGTGCAGCTGGCGACGGCGGGCGCCCGGGAGCGCTACGGGCCGGAACCGTCGGCGGAAGTCATGGACCGGCTCGACTACGAGCTCGGCGTGATCACGAAGACCGGCTACGCCGGCTACTTCCTGATCGTGTACGACTTCATCAAGGCGGCGCGCGACCTGGACATTCCCGTCGGCCCTGGCCGCGGATCGGCGGCGGGCTCGATCGTCGCCTACGCGCTGCGGATCACCGACGTCTGCCCGCTCAAGTTCGATCTCCTGTTCGAGCGCTTCCTGAACCCGGAGCGCGTGTCGATGCCCGACATCGACGTGGACTTCTGCTTCGAGCGGCGCGGTGAGGTGATCGAGTACGTCCGGCAGAAGTACGGCCGGGAGTCGGTCGGGCAGATCGTCACCTTCGGGACGATGAAGTCGCGCGCGGCGATCAAGGACGTCGGCCGGACGCTGGGCTTCACCCCCGCCGAGACGGACGCGCTCGCGAAGCTGATCCCGAATGGCCCCGCGTACTCGCTCACCGTCAAGGAGGCGGTGAAGGAAGTGCCGGAGATCGTGCGCTTCTACAAGACGGACGACCGCTACAAGCAACTGCTCGACTACGCGATGGCGCTCGAGGGACTCTCGCGGCACACCGGAGTGCACGCGGCCGGCGTGGTGATCGCGCCTGGTCCGCTCGACGACTACGTGCCGATCGCCACGGTCTCCAGCAAAGGTGCCGGCGCGGGCAGCGAGGAGACGGTCGTCGTCACGCAGTACGACATGAACTGCCTCGAGAAGGCAGGCATGTTGAAGATGGACTTTCTCGGGCTGACGACGCTCACGGTGATCCGCGACGCGCTCGACAACATCGAGAAGCGCACCGGTGAGCGGCCGGACCTCGACGCCGTGGACCTCAACGATCCCGACACGTACCGCATGCTGCGCGCGGGCCGGACGACGGGCGTCTTCCAGTTCGAGTCGGCGCTGGCGACCGACATGCTGCGCTCGATGCGCTGCGACCGGTTCGACGATCTCGTGGCGAGTAACGCGCTGATGCGACCCGGCCCGCTCGACGCGGGGATGCACAAGGTCTATCAGCGCCGGAAGCGCGGCGAGGAGCCGGTGTCGTATGCGCTGCCCGAGCTCGAGCCGATCCTCGAGCCGACGTACGGCGTCATCACCTATCAGGAGCAGGTGATGCGCCTCGCGCAGGCGCTGGCGGGGATCTCGCTCGCCGAGGCCGACGTGCTGCGCAAGGCCGTCGGCAAGAAGGACGCGGAGCTGATCCGCGTGGAGCTCGGCAAGTTCATCGAGAAGTCGGTCGCGCGCGGCTACGACCGGCGGATCATCGAGGAGCTGGCCGGTCAGATCGAGACGTTCGGCCGGTACGGCTTCAACAAGTCGCACTCGGTCGCGTATTCGATCGTCTCGCTGCACACGGCGTGGCTCAAGGCGCACTATCCGGCCGACTTCATGGCGGCGATCCTCTCGTCCTCCATCGGCGACACGGACTCGGTGGTGAAGTTCATCAACGAGACGCGCGAGATGGGTATCCAGGTGCTGCCGCCGGACGTGAACGAGTCGGGCTACAAGTTCACCGTGCTCGACGCGAAGCGGATCCGGTTCGGCCTCGGCGCGATCCGCAATGTCGGGCGCGGCGCGATCGATTCGATCCTCGCCGCGCAGAAGGAGCAGCCGTTCACGACCTTCTTCGACTTCACGGAGCGGGTCGATCTGCGGGCCTGCAACAAGCGGGTGTTCGAAGCGCTGATCGCGGCGGGCGCGCTCGATGGACTGGGTGGTCATCGCGCGCAGTACTGGTCGGCGCTCGACTCGGCGATGCAGGAGGCGTCGCTCAAGCAGCAGGAGAAGGCGATGGGCCAGGTCTCGCTGTTCGGGCTCCCGGCCGACTCCGGTGGGCCGGCGTCGCACGCGCCGCGCGTCCTGCCCAACGTCGCTCCGATGGCCGAGGCCGAGCGGCTGTCGCGCGAGAAGGAGATCCTCGGCTTCTACATCAGCGGGCATCCCCTGGAGCCGTACCGCGTGGAGTGCGAGCTGTTCGCGACGCACACGGTGAGTCGGCTCGGGACGTGGACCCCCGACCCGATCACGCTCGGCGTGGTGGTCACGGGGGTGAAGCGGCAGATCAGCAAGCGGTCCGGCGCCGAGTTCGCGCGGTTGACAGTCGAGGATTTTTCCGGATCTTCCGAGGTCCTGGTCTTCCCGGAGAGCTGGGGGCTTCTCGCCGATCGCATCCGCGGCGACGTGCCGGTGCTCATGAAGGGCGGGTACTCGAAGCGGGATCAGGATGCGGAGAGCCCGACGTTCATCGTGGAGTCGGTGACGCCGTTCGCCGAGCTGCGACTGAACGGACAGGTGTCCATCGCCATCGAGCTGCAGCTCGGTGAATCGCTGGCGCCCGAGGCGATGCAGGACGTACGAGCGGTGGTCGATGCTCATGCCACCGCGCACAGCGGCGCGCCACCGCTCGAGCTGCGGTGGAACGACGGCAACGGCACCCGGGCGCGGCTCCGTTCGCGCTCGCTCAGGCTGGCGGCGACGCAGGCCGCCTTGACCGACTTGCGGGCCCTCCTCGGCGACGACCGGGTCCGCCTCGTGCGCGGGAGCTGAATCGGATGGCGGCGACTGCCCTGGAATTCGAAAAGCCCATCGTCGAGCTGGAGAAGCAGATCGACGAGCTCAAGCGGCTCGCCGACGAGCGGCAGCTCAACGTGGTCGAGGAGATCGCGCCGCTCGAGAAGAAGCTCGTCGAGCTGCGCGAGACGATCTATCGCAATCTCACGCCGCTCCAGCGCGTGCAGGTGGCGCGGAGCAACAAGCGGCCGCTCACCGACGACTACCTGCGGCTGTGCTTCACCGACTTCATCGAGCTGCACGGCGACCGTGCGTTCCGTGAGGATGCGGCGATCCTCGGCGGGTGGGCGCGTCTCGACGGCGAGACGGTGATGGTGATCGGCCATCAACGCGGCCGCGACACGAAGGAGAACCTGAAGCGCAACTTCGGGATGCCGCATCCCGAGGGCTATCGCAAGGCGCTGCGCCTCATGAAGCTCGCCGAGAAGTTCCACGTGCCCGTGATCACGTTCATCGACACGCCGGGCGCGTGGGCTGGTCTCGGGGCGGAGGAGCGCGGGCAGAGCGAGGCGATCGCGCGCAATCTGTTCGAGATGAGCCGGCTCGAGGTCCCCATCATCGCCACCGTCATCGGCGAGGGCGGCTCGGGCGGCGCGCTGGCGCTCGGCGTGGCCGACCGCGTGAACATGCTGGAGAACGCCGTCTACTCGGTGATCACCGTCGAGGGATGCGCGGCGATCCTGTGGAAGGACGGCAAGAGCCCGGAGACGCGCGAGCGGGCCGCGACGTCGCTGCGGATCACCGCGCCCGACCTGTACGAGCTGCGCGTGATCGACGAGATCATCCCCGAGCCGGCCGGCGGGGGACACGCCGACCACGAGATGACCGCGAACGCCGTGCAGCAGACGCTGATCAAGCAGCTCGACGAGCTGCGCCGGCTCAAGCCCGACAAGCTCGTGCGCCGTCGACGCGAGAAGTTCATGCGCATGGGCCAGTTCCTCGAGTGATCGTGCCCCAGCTCATCGAGGTCGCGTTCAAGGGGAACCGGAAGGAGTTCTTTCTGTGGGAAGCCGACGAGGCGCCGCCGCTTCGGGCGCCGGTGATCGTCGACGCCGACCGGGGGGAAGACCTCGGCCTCGTGCATTCCGTGGGCGAGCTCGCCGAGCAGCGCTCGGCGCGCGTGCCGCACGGGCTTCTCGGCGCGCCGCCGACTCACGTCGCGAAGCGCGTTGCGACGGCCGACGAGGTCCGCCGGCTCGACGACGCGCGCGCACAGGACGACGACGCCCGCGCCCGCGCGATGGAGCGCGTGAAGGCGAACTCGCTCGTCATGAAGGTCACCGATGCCGAGTGGCAGTGGGACCGGAAGAAGCTGACGTTCTACTTCACGGCGGAGAAGCGCGTCGACTTCCGCACGCTCGTGCGCGAGCTGGCGTCCATGTTCCGCACGCGCATCGAGCTGAAGCAGATCGGCGTGCGCGACGAAGCGAAGCGCCTCGACGGCGTCGGCCGGTGCGGACGGCAGTACTGCTCCGCTTCGTGGCTTCCCGAGCTGCGCCCTGTGAACCTCGGCGTGGCGAAGGATCAACGCCTCTCGTTGAACCCCTCGCAGATCTCCGGCGCCTGCGGGCGTCTGATGTGCTGCCTGCGCTACGAGCACGAGTTCTACGTGCAGAGCCGGAAGAAATATCCCAAGGAGGGAAAGCCGGTGCGCACCGCCCGCGGCGAGGAGAAGGTCCTGGCGAACGACATCTTCCGCGAGCGTGTGATGCTGCGCGGCGTGGATGGCGAGGTACGCACGCTGGCGCTCTCCGCGCTGCGCGACGAGATGCTCGCCGCGGGCGATGCGCTCGCGCAGGCGCTCACGCACGCCGCCGCCGCCGCGGAGCTGGCCGCTGCCGCTCCTCCGCCTCCCGTCCCCGTGACCGAGGAAGACGAGATCTCGCCGGAGGAGGCGCTCGACACCGAGCACTCGCCCGATCACCTCGCCGGGATCGGCGCGTCGATCGATCCCTCGCTCGACGTCACGATGGAATGGCCCGCGCCTCGCGCGCCGCAGGAGGGTCGTCGCCCGCAGCGGCGGCGCGGCCGGCGCGGAGGCCGTCGCAACCGGCCCGGCGGCGCGAACGGCTCACGCACGCCCGGTGACGAGGGTACGCCCTCGGAAGGCGATTCGTGAGCGCGTACTTCCTCACCACCGCGATCGACTACGCGAACGGTGATCCACACCTCGGCCACGCGTACGAGAAGATCGGCGCGGACGTCATCGCGCGGTATCGGCGCCTGCGCGGCGACGACGTGCACCTCCTGATGGGCATGGACGAGCACGGGCAGAAGGTGGAGCAGACCGCGCAGGCGCAGGCGATCGCCCCGCAGGCGCTCGTCGACACGCTCGCCGACCACTTCCAGGCGATGTGGAAACGGCTCGGCATCTCGTACGATCAGTTCATCCGCACCACCGACGCGCAGCACAAGGCCGGCGTTCGCGCGCTCATCGAGCGCATCTTCGAGCGCAACCCGACCGACTTCTACGAGAAGGCGTACGAGGGGTGGTACTGCGTCGGCTGCGAGTCGTTCAAGCAGGACGCCGAGATCGTCGACGGCAAGTGCGTGCTGCACCCGACGCGCACCCTCGAGTGGGTCGAAGAGCGCAACTGGTTCTTCCGTCTCAGTCGCTACACCGACTTCCTGCGCGCGCGGTTGATCGATCATCCGGAATCGTTGCAGCCCGACAGCCGGCGCAACGAGATGCTCGCGCTGCTCGACCGCGGGCTCGAGGACGTCTCGGCCAGCCGGTCACGGCTCTCGTGGGGAATTCCCTTCCCCAGGCCACTGTCGTCGGGCGAGACGCAGACGACCTACGTGTGGTTCGAGGCGCTGCCGAACTACCTCACGGCGACGGGCTTCCCCGACGGTGCGTGGGCGTCGCGCTGGCCCGCACAGCTGCACATCGTCGGCAAGGACATCACGCGATTCCACTCCATCATCTGGCCGGCGATCCTCGAGTCGGCGGGCCTGCCGCTGCCCGAGCGCGTGTGGGGTCACGGCTTCGTGCTGCTCGGCGGTGAGCGGTTCAGCAAGTCGGCCGGCGTGCGTCTCGACCTCGACGAAGCGATCACGCGGTTCGGTGCCGATGCGTTCCGCTACTTCCTGATGCGCGAGGTGCCGTTCGATGCGGACGGCAGCTTCTCGTGGGAGCGGTTCGAGGACCGCTACAACAGCGATCTCGCCAACGCGTGGGGCAATCTCGCGAGCCGCGTGATCTCCATGGTCGAGCGCTACTGCGACGGTGTCGTGCCCGCGGGCGAGCGCACCGACGTCGACACGCGCGATGCGGCCGAGCTGCTCGAGTACCACGAGGCGATGGACGGCACGCGCGGATTCCTGCTGCACGAGGCGCTGCGCATCGTCTGGCAGAGCGTCGCGCGCGGCAACGAGTACGTCGACCGGCAGGCGCC
>Ga0070669_100001200_pt1 | contig 18883 bp, 16 predicted proteins | sample KBSS53metaG_FD_64680 | JGI IMG/M metagenome (GOLD analysis project Ga0070669, IMG submission 64680) | Switchgrass rhizosphere microbial communities from Kellogg Biological Station, Michigan, USA - KBS S5-3 metaG | ecosystem: Host-associated > Plants > Roots > Rhizosphere > Soil ... | reverse complement strand
AGGATCGAGCCACGCCAACGTTTCGCTGGCGACCCGTCGTGACTGACAAACTTGGCGATCACAACCGTTCAAGGCGAGGTCAACGGATGTCACTCTATGGGCTATCGGGGTTGGAGGCATTCGCAACGACGGTCGGATCGGGATCTTCGCCCTGCTCACGTCGGTCGCGACGGGATCAAGAGGGTCAGGATCAAGAGGGTCAGAGCCCTTGGGATCAAGGGCTCTGACCCTCTTGATTCCTCGACGGTGAAATCACTGCACGGTGCAATCGTACGAACCCGCCCGATTCGCGGCTCCGCTTGGAATGACCCGACGCTAACGGCGAGAGCTGCCTAACCAGTGGAGCAGCGACGGCAACTTCGGGGGCAGCGTACCGCACGTCGGCGGCGGCACGGTCGGGCGGCTCGGGGGCTCTGGATCAGGCGGCAGCACGTGCTCGAGGATCGACGCCGACGGTCGATCCCTCCGGGGGCCGTTACGAGAGGGACCCAGCGGGATTCGGGGAAGTCGCATATCTCTCCTCCTGTCAGAAGCGTCACCCAGCGGCGTGGGCCGTTCCTCGCAAACCAGGGCAGTCAGGCCGCAGCGCTCCGTGGCGCAGCCCGCCGGAGTCCCATGTACTGCAATTCTGCGAGCAGCGCGACCGCCATCGCCTGACTGACGATGAATGCGTAACCCGCCGGGCTCGGCCGAACGTCGCTCGCCATGACCAACCACACGCTCGCGACTACCCACGCAATGTTCATCCCGATGACGGCACCGACGCCGGAACGCGTCACCGTCTCGCGTCGCGCCAGGGTCCCGACGTAGATCGCGAAAGGTACGAGCAGGATGCCGGCATACCGCAGCAGCGCTTCCGGAACGGCGAGCCAGTGCGCGAGCTCGTCACCCGCAAACAGGAGGAGCATTGCAGACGCGGCGCTCACGACGGCGTCGATGGTCAGCGTGCGGCGAAGGCCGTTGGAAAGTGCGAAGGTCATGCGAGCCTCTCAGGTCACGGGTTCGTTTCGCAACGTGGGCGGCCAGCGTGAAAACGCGATTACGTAGCAGGTAATTGGGGGTACCACGTCGACCCGAGTGGATTGCGTCTCCGGGCGTGCTAAGTGACGTCCGCGACCGTGACGGTCATCCCTGTCTCGCGCGCACGCGTCGCCGCGACGCCGACCCGCAGCGCCTCCATGCCGTCGTCGATCGTGATCGGCGGCTGCCTGTCCAGCTGCACGTTCTGCGCGAAGTCCTGCAGCTGGTTCGTGTAGGCGTCGCGAAAGCGCTCCATGAAATACGGAACCGTGTCGTGCGAGACGCCGTGCTCCTTCGTCATGATCACGATCGGTGTCTCGCGGAGATACCCAATCCGGATCGTGCCGGCGAGGCCGAGGATCTCGGTGGAGATGTCGTAGCCGTAGATGCCGCTGCGCGTCAGGTCAACCGCGCCAAGCGTGCCGCTCGCGAACGTCAGGCTGACGATCGCGTTGTCGATATCGCCAACGGTCGCCAGCTCGGGATACGCGATCGTCGCGCCGATCGCCGATACCGTCCGCACCTCACCCATGAACCACCGAGCGAGATCGAAGTCGTGAATACCCATGTCGATCAGCATGCCGCCGCTGCTCGCCGGGTTCGCGTACTCCAGGCTCGGGCGAAATGGATCGCGTGATGTCGCCTTGAACACGAGTGGCGTTCCGATGCGTCCGGCGTCGATCTGCTTCTTCGCGGCCGCGTAGCCGGGATCGAACCGACGCATGAACCCCATCTGAAAGAACACCCCGGACCGATCGATCGCGGTCTTCATCGCCGCCACTTCGTCGAGCGCGAGTGCCGGCGGCTTCTCGCAGAACACCGGCTTCCTGCGCTCGGCGGCTGCGATCACGTGCTCGCGATGGACGTGCGTCGGCGTCACGATGACGATCGCGTCGACGTTGGAATCGTCGAGCAGTGCCATCGCGTCCGAGTAGGCGCGAGGCACGTCGAGCTCCGCGGCGACATCCTTGGCAACGGTGCCCGCCGGATCAGCGACCGCGACCAGACGCGTTTCGGGAATCCGTCCCGCGAGGTCACGTGCGTAGACGCGACCCAGGCGGCCAAGCCCGATCAACCCAACGTTCAATCGGCTCATAGTGCTTGCGCTTCAGTCCGCGCCAAACGCGGGACGATGGGCGTGGTGCTCGGAATGACGTGCTATCGACGCTACGCTACGGCGTCGAAAAGGCGACGTCGGCGCGGACCTGCTGCGGGCCTGCCATCGGCGGTGTCGTGATCACCGCGTCCACGCGCCGCGTCGCGGTGGCGAGTGGCACGTCGAGCGTTGCCGCCGTCACGACGATGCAGACAGGTCCGGGCTGCGGGAGGTTGACCGGCACCGAATACGAGCGTTCCAGACTGGGTCCCGCGAGAAAGGAGCTGCCGTCCGCCCATCGTGTCACGGTTCAGGGCTGCCGTCAACTGCGGCTGCTGGTGTCGGCCCCGTGGCATACGCCCGTTCCTGCTCGATATCGATCCCAGGACCGCGCGGTCTGTACTGTAACGGTCTCGACTGTACGGGCACGCGGTCTGCACATATCGTGGGGCGTACCAAGCACCGTGGCAGTCACACGGTGCGACGCGCCCGAACCATCGTCCGCGGCTGCGGTCGTCCCACTGGGGGGGCGCCGCCCACCGGGAATCGCCCTGGCCGTTTGGTTCGCGGCGCGTACCCTGCCGCCACACCTCCACCCCACAGACCCCTCGCTTGCTCTTGGATCTCACCGGACTCGCCAGTGACATCGTGGCGTTCTACAAGTGGACCGTCGGCGGCGGGGTTGTCGTGCTGGTCATGATAGTGCTCGGGCAAGGGCTCTACGACATGGTTCGCCAGTCGCGGCGGCGTCGGTCGGAGGAGCTAAGGAGGCCAAACGAGTAGCGCGACCGTCGATGCGCTACTCGGCCCTCAGCGCGTGGAGTGGATCCGCACGGCTCGCCCGGCGCGCCGGCGTGTAGCACGCCGCCGCCCCTACGCCGAGCAGGAACAGCACGACCGCGGAGAAGATGGTGGGATCGTACGGACTCACCTGGTACAACAGTGGCACGACGGCCCGCACCGCCAGCACCGCCGCGACGACGCCGGCGGCCGCGCTGATGGCCACGCGCATCATGCCGCGCCTAACGACCCACCAGCCGAGACCGCGGGGTGTCTCGCCAAGCGCGAGGCGGATGCCGAACTCCCGTGTCCGATGATCACGACCGGTGGCCCGTTCGGACCCACGGCCGTGCCGGTTCGTGCTGCTTTCGTTTCGCGTGCTTCGTGGTTCGTGTGGCTCATGCACGTGCCGTCGAGTGTTCGCGTCTGGTCGTCGGGGCGTCGGGACTTCGGCGGCTTCCGCGCTACACGCCTCGAGCCAGCGGGCACTGGGGCCCGTGCGGGGATGGTGCCGGTGCCCGGCTGTCTCGGGGCTACGCGCTCACGCCGCCTGCGTCCCGACACCCCTCCTCCCGCCACGCCGGTGCTGACCGTCCGGCCGCCCCGCGTCTCCGGCAGACCGTCAGCAGCTCGCAGCAAGGGTCCACGCGCGCTCGCCTCCTTGGCGCGCACAGGCTGCGAGCTGGGCGCGCCGCGGAGCGGCGCGCGAGGCCGAGTCCCGATGCGTGCGTGGTGACGAGCTGCTTGCCGTCAGCGTGCGATGCCGTGGGGCGTGGGGGCTCGGCGGAGGAGGCGTACGCGCGTAGCCCGGAGACAGCGGGGCACCACCACCATCCGCGCACATGGGCCCCGGTGCCCGCTGGCTCCGGGCGTGAAGCGCGCGTCAGCCGACGAAGCCGAGTCCCCGCGCCTCGCGCCAGGATGAAGGCCGAATGCCGGCGCCAAGCGCCGCGACGGACCCGGGTCGGGTTGTTGCGACTCAAACCAAAGCGGTTGTGACGTTGACTGACGCGGTTGCGTAACAACTGTGGTGCAGAGGCGTCGCAATTGTTGCACAGCCGCCAACGCTTGTCGCGTTAAACGTCGGTTAGACGAATTTCGGGCAAATCGGGCCTGTGTTCGATTTCAACGGCGCTTGGACGCCTAACCGGTCATTAAACGAAGCACCTGAACGACTTAGGCGCGCTGATTGCTAGGGCAGACAACGCGTTTCGACGCGGTGGTCCCTCTCCCCACCTGTCTTTGGAAGCGACCGACATGGACGCGGCGCTGTACTTCGAATTGGTCGACACGATTGCCAAAGTCGACCGGGAATCCGAGCTCGCGGCGATCAGATCCCGGCTGATCGTCACCTCGATGCACCCGCTGGAGCGGCGTGTACTGGAACGGGCGCTCCGTGCGCGCGACGAGGCGATCGCGCTTCAGAGCCAGCTCGTGATGCCCGGGATCTTCCCCAGCGGCTCCCTCGACGCGAAGCCGCTGGAAGCCACGAGATGACAGGTCAGAGCTGGCCGGCAACGTTCGCCGACGCGCTGGATACGCTCGACACCGTGATTCCCACCGCAACCAAGCAGTACCTGCGCGCTCTCGACGAAGGCGGGCTGGATCGCGAGCAGTGGGGACTGGGGCTCGCGATTCGAAACGTGCTTGGGTTGTGGCGCGACGAGGCTCCGCTCACGCGGTGGTTCACGGAGCGCGGCTTCGCACACGGAGATGACATGGCGAGTCTTGTCCTCCGCGCCTACTGGCGCCGGCTGCACCGGCTCGACCCGGAGCCGGAGCCACGTCGGTTCGGTGTTACGCGACGATTGGAGCCGGCGCCGGGGTCGTCGGATGGACAGTCGTAGCTGACACCGGGCCGGCGTGACTTCGTCTCCGCTCGCAATGACAATGGCGGGTAAACGCGCGCCGGCCGGGCCCTCGCTCAGCCGGCGCGCTGCCTGACGTCGTCTCGCCGGAGCGCGGCGGGCGTGACGCCCAGGAAGCGCTTCACGACGCGCGTCATGTGGCTCTGGTCGAAGAAGCCTGCGCGCATGGCCACGTCGGACAGCGGGATCGTCGTGGCGGTGAGCAGCTCGCAGGCGCGACGGACCCGGAGACGCCGTACGAAGTCCCCGACCGTGCAGCCGAGGTGGTCGCGGAACGCGCGGGCGACGTGCACACGGTGGACGCCAGCCAGGCCCGCCAGCGTCGACAGGTCGGGGACGAGGGCGAGATCACTCGCCAGAAACTCCTGGAGGCGACCGAGCCAGAGCGGCGGCCGCCGATCGGCGCGACGCCGCTCCCAGCGCGCGCTCTGCGCCAGCACTTCGAGCGCGATGCTCTCGATGACGAGCCCGGACACGGAGTGCGGGGAGTCGCCGCGCATTTCCAGGTACGCGCGCGCGGCCAGCTCGACCATGCGCTGATCCTGCACGATGGTTGGCTCGAGGGGTGCCGGCACGACGTCCTCGTCGCCGCCGAGGCCCGCCAGCGGCTCGATGACGAGACAGCGGCCGCCAACGTTGCCGTAGCAGCACCCGTGGGCGTCCCCGGCGGGGGACACGCGGACGTTAGGCGCGACGCGCCAGACGCTCGACCCGCTGCGACGCTCCTCGAGCGCCCCATGCGCCAGAAAACAGATGTGCGCGGTATGCCGGTGCTCGGCGGCCGTGGACACGTTCTCGGGCCAGCTGTGCTCGACCAGACGCATGCGCCCGCGCGTGACGTCCGCGGTTCGGTGCCGGAGTGGCTCGTCCGGTGTCGCCTCACGTATCAGCATACGCTCCCGTCGCTCGTGTCGCCGGCCCCTCCGGTGCCCAAGAAACCCGGTGGGGGGGATCGAGCCAATCCAACTGTGACGAGCAGCGAAATAGTGGTACCGAACCGCGATCAACGGATACGGCTCGTCACAAATGGGCGCGAAGCGGACTCCGGAGCGCGCCTAACGGCTCACTCCGGATGTCCGTGCGGTCCGGGGCGTCAGCCGCGAGGGGTGGTGCCCGCGCCGATCTCGGCCAGAACGAAGCGGCGACGGTCGCGCGCCACCATCACCCGGGAGCCGTCCGACAACGCCAGCAATAGCCGACCGCCGAGGAGCGGGGTGACAGCACGAACGCGGTCGACGTTGACGATACACCCCCGGTGGATGCGCAGGAACCGCTCGTGGCCCAGGTGCACCGCGAGCCGATCGATCGTGACGCGGCTCTTGAAAACCGTTCCGGACTCCATGTGAATCCGCACGTAGTTGCGTGCGGCTTCCACATACAGGATCTCCCGCACACGCGTCGCGACCTGCCTGAAGCCTGACTTCACGAGGATGACATCGGGGTGACCCGCGGACGCGTGTGGCGTCTCGGTCGCGCTGTCGGGCGACGGGCCGACGACGCGGGTCCGAGGCTGTGGCGCCCCAAAGGGGATGCCGTCGCGGGACATGGTGGGAAGCGTGGTGTGCGCACGGGTCTGCACACCAGCCAGGGTGGCGTCACCGCTGGGGTGCCGCATGGTCGTGTCGGCGTGTCGCTCGTTGGCATGGCGAACGATCACTCCAATATCGGACGGATCTCGGCGATAGGTCATGATCTCGTCGGCCACTGCGGCGATTGCTCGCCGAGCGGGCCTCATGGGTGAGGATTGGCGAACCGGGTCACGTATGGCGGAAGGATGTGCGCGGGTACGAGAGGGCGTCTTGTACCGGTGTAGCACGCTTTGCACGTTTGTGTGGTGCCGAGCACGGTGGTTCATTCGGAGAGCCAGGCTCGCGGTCTTGATCGAACGCGCACCGATTCCGCACGTCGCCGCGGCCGCCGCGCGCGTCGCTCGGCATCGACACGGAGATCCGATGGCGTTGGCTTCGATTCGTCGCATCACGCTCGCGTCGGTCGCACTGTGGCTGGCAACCGTCTCGCCCCCGCCTGCGGGTGCGCAGGGACGAGCCCGCGTGGACGGTACCGTCGTCGAACCGACGACCGGCCTGCCCATCCCGAACGTCGAGATGCGCTTGTTAGGCACCGATCGTATCGCGCGCACCGACTCCAGCGGCGCGTTTCGCCTGACGATCGACGCGGGCCACTATCTCGTGCGCGCGACGCGGCTCGGATTCGGCCCGCGGTCCGTGGCGCTTGACGTCGCGGCGGGCGACACGATCACCATGTCGATCGAGATGGACGTGCTGCCGGTGCGATTGGCGGAGGTATTGGTCAGGACGCGTGAGGAGCGGTATCGCGGCAAGATGGCCGGGTTTGCGGAGCGCATGCGGACGAGCGGCGCATCACGCTCCTCGTTCATCACGCGCGACGAGATCGAGCGACGGGCGCCGCACCAGATCAGCGACATGATGAGGGAGCGCGGTGGGCGGGTCGCGGAGTGCCATAGCGGCGCCACGATCTACCTCGACGGCGCCATGCTCACGCCCGACCAGATCGGTGCGCCGCTCCGTGGACGGCGTTCCGAGCCGATCCAGCGCGACCTGCGACTCGATCACATCCCGCCGCAGGACATCGAGGCGCTCGAGGTCTACGCAGGCGCCGCGACGACACCGGCGGAATTCTCCGCGACGGCGGCACCGGGGCTGAAGCCCGGCTGCACCATCGTGATCTGGACGCGGTGAGCGCGTTCGTGTCCCGCTCGCTACAACTCGCTGCCGAGTCGATCGCGGAACGCGTCGCGGTAGCCGCGGCTCAACGTGAGCTTCGTGCCAGTGGACAGGATGATCACGTACTCCCCGCCGAACATGGGCTGCAGCTCGCGGACACGAGCGAGGTTCACGATCGCCGACCGATGGACGCGCGCGAAGTTCCGCGGGTTGAGCTTCCGCTCGAGCGTCTTGATGGGCTCACGCACGAGGTAGCGCCCCGCCGCCGTGTGCACGCGCGCGTAGTTGTCCGCGGCCTCGATCCAGTCCACGTCCTCCACCTGCAGCACAGTGACACGCCCATCGCTCTTCACGAGCAGGCGATCGGCGTACTGCTCTCGCGCGCGCAGCTCGGACAGGACCGACTCGATCCGCTGATCGAGCGAGTCGCCTCGTCGCTCGCCAAGTCGTGACCGCGCGCGGCCGAGCGCGCGGCGGAAGCGGTCCTCATCGAACGGCTTCAGCAGGTAGTCCACGGCGTGTACATCGAACGCGCGAATGGCGTACTCGTCGTACGCGGTCACGAACACGACGGCGGGCATGGGCTCTCCCTCGAGCGCCTCGAGCACGCCGAATCCATCCAGCTCCGGCATCTGCACGTCGAGGAACACCAGGTCCGGCCGTTCCGCGCGAATGAGGTCGACGGCCTCGGGCCCGTTCCGCGCCTCGCCGACCAGCGTCAGCCCTTTCTCGGCGGCGATGAACGTGCGGAGGCCGCGCCTAACGAGCGGCTCGTCATCCGCAACGACGACCCGGACGTCAGTCACCCGCGGCCGCCAGCGGTGTGGCGCCCGCGTCGAACGGGGGCGCGTCGAGCGCCGCTTCCTGCCGGTCGTCGCTCGAGAGCTGGAAGGGAATGCGAATGCGGGCGACGCAGCCGCCGTCCGGCAGGTTTGCGAGCGTCAACTCGTGCTGCGCGCCGTACAATCGCTCCAGGCGCGCCTTCGTCGTCGTGAGCCCGATACCGTCGCGCGGTCTGGCACCGACGGGAAGGCCGGCGCCGTTGTCGCGAATCTCGAGGATGAGCCACGCCCCGTCATGCCGCGACGACACTTCGATGCGGCCCGTGCCCGCGTTAGGGCTCACCCCGTGCCGGATCGCGTTCTCGACGAGGGGCTGCAGGATGAGATCCGGCACCAGCGCGCCGAGCGTGGCGGGCTGGACGTCGTACCGGATCTCGAGCCGGTCGTGGAAGCGTGTCCGTTCGATCTCGAGGTACAGTGTGAGGATCTCCAGCTCACGGCGGAAGCTCACCTGCGCCGTCGTCGCCCGTGAGAGTGTGAGCCGAAGGAGATCCCCGAGCCTGGTGACCACGCGCGTCGCGGCAGCCGGATCCTCGCGAATGAGCACCGTGACGGCGTGCAGCGTGTTGAACAGGAAGTGCGGGTGCACCTGCATCTTGAGCGCCTGCACCTGAGCGAGCGCCAACTGCGCCTCGAGCTGGGCGGCGCGCAGATCGCGCTCACGGAAGCGTCGGTGGTACCCGAGCGTCGTCGCCACGCCGAGCACCGCGACGTACGTGAAGGCACCGCTCAGGAGCCGGCTCAACACGGCGGCCGAATAGACCTCGCCCCAGTTGTTCCGCATGCGCGCCATGCCTTCAGGCTCGATCAGAGAGCTCAGCGCGAGGCTGAGCTGGAGCCACAGAAGCTCGATGGTGCCCGCCACGATGAGCGCCAGGAGGACGTGCGTCCAGATCGACCGGCCGAGGCGATCCCGCCGAAAGGGGAAGCGATGCGCAGCCGCGAAGACGAGCGGTGTGACCATCGCCCACGTCAGCCACCGGGGGATCTGCATGAGGACCCACGGCCACTCCTTCCCGAGCGCGTCGCGAAGCAGATAGCTCGCGGTGGACTGCAGCATAGCGACGGCCGCCGGAATCATCCACGCGAGGAAGATCAGCGACCATTTTGGACGCGTCCCTACGAACGCGCGCTCGTCGTCCCACGACGTCGAACGTGCATCTTCGGGCGTCGCGGGGCGATAGGTGAGCGGCGTGCCCGGCGTCAGCTGTCGCCTCGCCTGGCGATGTGTACGATGTCGACCGACGACCCAAGCGTCACGTGCATCCCGTGAATTGCTAACGGGACGCCGTTCGGGCCGGAATGGGCTGCGTCATTGTGCGCAGCGATCCGACGCGGTCGACGGTCCACCCGCGCTGGCGGATTCGCGAGACGAGCAGCTCGAAGTTGAGCGGCGACGCGGCGATCCCGCTGTAGACCCAGCGCATCGACGGCACATAGGCAATCGTCGCCCCCGGGAAATCCGGGAAGTCCATCGCCTCGAGCCAGAGCGAATCTCCACCGATGCGGACCCATTGCGGCTTCGACACGACGGTCATGGCGGAGGTCGGCTGCTTCCAGTTCCCGAGCGCCGCGGTCATGGCGGCCGCGGCTCCCGGTGCCACGTAGACCGGCAGCTTCCTGTTCGCGAACCACGCTGCCCCGCCGCGTCCGGTGTTCGGCACGGTGATCAACAGCCCCGCAATCGACGACCCCGGATCGGCCGACTGAAGCCACCGGGCGTCCGTGTCGTTGCGCTGCGGGACGCCGGTGCCTTCGAGCATGAGCCACGCCGCTCCCATCTTCACGGCGGCCTGCGTCTGCCCGGGGTTCCCCAGTCGTGCCAGCCGCGGCTCGAGCACCTTCGCCGAGTCCATGGCGAGGTCCCACATCGGCTTGCTGGCGATCCCCGACGCGAAGGCGGCACGGAGCGAGTCGGAGATCGCGAACGAATCGGCCGGCGCGACGGCGTCGAAGCTGGCGGTGAGCACCGTGAGGCGCTTGTACATGCGGCCGGCGCGGCGCACGTCCCACTCGGTGGGATAGCCGACACCCTGCGTGCCCGGGACGGGAAACCTGGTCCACCGCGAGTACCACATCTCGACTTCCATGTCGCCCCACGGCGACAGCCCCAAGTCGTTAGGCTGGCCGGCCCGGTAGCGGGCCATGGCCAGGAATCCGTCGCTCCGTCGAATGAAGATGGTCGCCGGAAAGCCGTCCACCGTCGCGCTCACGCGCGCGTGGGGGAGACCGAGCATGGTGGTGTCCGACAGCGCCCGCAGGTCGGAGGCGGCGCGTGCGGCGAGCAGCAGCCGCTCCGGCGCGAAGGCGAACACCTCCTTGCGCTCGTCGACGTACGCGATGTTGAGCGGAGCGAACGGAGAAAGCGTGCCGTCCGGACCCGCCGGGAAGCGGCGAATGGCCGCGTCCTTTTGCACGATATCCGTCATCTCACGGAGCGTCGGCCCCGCGACGAACCGTCGCGTGTTGCGCCAGGCACCGAGTGTGTAGTTCCGCAGATCGCTGTGCAGCTCGTACGTTCCGATGAGATCCGACTGGCGGGGCTCGAACGACATGCGCTGCCACAACGTCATCGTCTCGAAGCGGACGCGCTCGATCCTGCGAAGCGCGTCCTCGCCGCCCATGCGCGCGATGGCGGTGTCGAGCGCTGGCGCAGCAGCGGGCGGGCGGATCGGGGGCCGCGTGCGATGAGCCGCGGAAGGGATTGGAAGAAAGGCCAGCGACGCCGTCACGGACAGCACGACGGCGCCGAGTGGGCGAGCGAATCGAAGCACAAGCATGAATGCTCCAGGCACGGGAGTGGAGCTGCCACGATGAGGCCCGGTCGCGCGAACGAGAACGATCTCGTGGCGGGCCGCGGAAATTCGGGGTGGGTTGCGGGAATGGACTGGTCGCGGCGGGGAAGCGGCTGGGTCGGCGGCGAACGTCGGCCGGGTAGACTGCTGCGCTCTTGTCATTCCGAGCCGGCAGGCGGGGAATCCTTGGCATCCCGGTGGAGCGGCCGACTGCTCGACTCGGACAGCAGATTCCTCGCGTTCGCTCGGAATGACAACGCGTCCCGGGGCCGTTCCCAATACGATCAGAGGCCGGACAGGGCGCGACGCCAGCGGCTAATGCCACCGGAGCGAGTCCGCGTCAGGTTGTTGCCGTTACCGTTGCCAGCCCGATCCGAGGTCCGAGCAGCGCGTTGAGCGGCCGGTGACCGGCGACTACCATCAATGGACGCCAGCCGATGCACGAACGCGATTCAACCCGAGAACCGGTGCCGCCCGTGTCACTACGAACCACGCGCGTCCGCAACGCGATCGCTGCGACTGTTGCAATCGCCTTTCCAATCAGCAGAGTCGTGTCCGCGCAGACCGTCGCGACAACCACGACCGGTGCCTCGCGGCTCACTGTCGAGCGCATCTTTGCGTCCGGCGAGTTCGCGTCGCGTGGGGCGGGGCAGCTGCGGTGGCTCGACGACTCCACGTACGTCGTGCTGCAGGCCAACCCGCAGCAGGCCGGGACGGCCGAGCTCGCACGGTTCAACGCGCGAACCGGTGCTCGGGAGGTGTTCGTGCCGTCCGCGTGGCTCACGCCTAACGGCGCCTCGGCGCCGCTCGAGGTCGAGAACTACACCTGGTCGCCCGACAAAAAACGCCTGCTGATCTTCACGGCATCGGAGCGCGTATGGCGGGAGAACACCCGCGGCGATTACTGGGTGCTCGACCTCACGACGCACGGACTGCGCAAGCTCGGGGGCGATGCGCCGGCGTCGACACTCATGTTCGCCAAGTTCTCGCCTGACGGGCAGCGGGTCGCCTACGTCCGCCAGAACGACCTCTACGCCGAAGACGTCGCGAGCGGTGCGATCGTGCGCCTCACGCGGGACGGGTCACGCACCATCATCAACGGCACGTTCGACTGGGTGTACGAGGAGGAGCTCGCGCTGCGCGACGGGTTCCGCTGGAGTCCCGACGGGAAGTCGCTCGCGTACTGGCAGCTCGACGCGAGCGGAGTGAAGGACTTCGCGCTCATCGACAACACGGATTCGCTCTATTCGTTCGTCGTCCCCGTGCAGTATCCGAAGGCGGGCGGCACGAACTCCGCCGGACGAATCGGTGTCGTGGCGGCTGAGGGCGGCGCGACACGGTGGCTCGCGATCGACGGCGACCCGAGGAACCAGTATCTCGCGCGGATGGACTGGGCCGGCGTCAACAACTCGAGCGAGCTGTTGATCCAGCGGATGAATCGCCGGCAGAACCAGATCGATGTTCTGCTCGCGAACGCACAGACCGGCGCCGTGAAGACGATCCTCGTCGAGCGGGACTCGGCGTGGGTGGACGTCGTCAACGACGTGCGCTGGCTCGATCGGGACACGCGGTTCACATGGATGAGCGAGCGGAACGGGTGGCGCCGCATGTACGGCGTATCGCGCGACGGCGCGACGGTGCGCCCACTGAGCGCCGACTCGATGGACGTCACCCACCCGGCGTTCGCGTTCGGGGCGCAGGCCGTGTTAGGCACGGACGCCACCGGCGAGTACGTCTATCACTATGCGTCGCCGCAGAACCCCACCCAGCTCTATCTCTACCGGACGTCGCTCAAGCGCCCGGGCGTGACGACGCGCGTCACGCCAGCCGACCAGGCAGGCAACCACTCGTATTCCATATCGCCTAACGGGCGGTATGCCGTGCACTCGTGGTCGTCGTTCGGTTCGCCGCCGACGATCGAGATCATCACACTGCCGGACCATCGCCGGGTTCGCGTGCTGCAGGACAACGCCCAGCTCCGGACGAAGCTCGCCACGCTCGAGCAGGGGCCGCGTGAGCTCTTCCGCGTGGACATCGGCAGCGGCGTAATGCTCGATGGGTGGATGCTCAAGCCGCCGGGCTTCGACCAGTCGAAGAAGTATCCGGTGCTGTTCTACGTGTATGGCGAGCCGGCGGCCCAGACCGTCCTCGATTCCTGGGGCGGCGCCACGTACCTGTGGCACCTCATGCTGTCGCAGATGGGCTACATCGTCGTCAGCCTCGATAATCGCGGCACGCCCGCGCCGCGTGGCCGGGAATGGCGCAAGTCGATCTACAACAAGCTCGGCGTGCTGAACGGCGCGGATCAGGCTGCAGGTGCGCGCGCGATCGCGAAGTGGCCGTTCGTCGATCCACAGCGGCTTGGCGTCTGGGGCTGGAGTGGTGGTGGCGCGACGACACTCAACGTCATGTTCCGGACGCCCGACGTCTACAAGATGGGGATGTCCGTCGCACCGGTGACGGACCTGCGGTTCTACGACACGATCTACCAGGAGCGGTACGTCGGGCTGCCGCAGGAGAACGCGGAGGTGTACCGCGTCGGCTCGCCGGTGACGTTCGCGGACCAGCTCAAGGGCGACCTGCTCGTGGTGCACGGCAGCGGCGACGACAACGTGCACTATCAGAATACGGAAGCGCTCGTGAACGCACTGGTGAGGGCCAACAAGCCGTTCACGATGATGTCCTACCCGAACCGGACGCACTGCATCTGCGAAGGGCAGGGGACGTCGCTGCATCTCTACTCGCTGCTCACGCGGTACCTGAAGGAGCATCTCCCGGCGACGGACCCGAGGAATGTGAGCCAGTAGCGACCGGCTGTTCCACGGGGCCGCGCCACTGGCTCGGTGCGCGTCGGGATGCCATCGTTTTGGGAAGGCTCCGCGTATGGTGGGATCGAGCCCAAACCCGAGACCCAGCCATGGACCTTCGCTCTTCTACCCGTCGTGCCGCGTCAACCGGTGTCGTTCTCGCCCTGGCCAGCGTCGCGGCGCCCGCGCCCGCATTGGCGCAAGGTGGCGGACAGCAGCAGCCCTACGAGAACCTCAAGTACTTCTCGAAGGACACGCCACGCGACTCACTGCTCACGATCATGCGCGGCTTCACATACGCGCTTGGCGTGAATTGCCAGTACTGTCACGTCGAGGAGCCCGCGGCACAGCCTAACGGGAGACCACGTCTGCGGCCGGGTCTCGAGGACAAGGTCGAGAAGCAGAAGGCGCGCTTCATGCTGGCGATGACGGACACGCTGAATCGGGTGACGCTGGCGGCGGTCCCGCAGCGCCATGCCGAGGTTCGCATCAACTGCGTGACCTGTCATCGCGGATCGCCGGTTCCGGGGACGATCGAGATCGTGCTCGGTGATGCGATCGACAAATTCGGCACCGATAGCGCGATCGCGCGCTACCGGAAGCTGCGCGAGACCATGGCGAACGGCCGCTACGACTTCAGCGAGGTGCCGGTGAACGGGCTCGCGCGGTCGCTGGCGGAGCGCGGCAAGGCCGACGTCGCGATCGCGCTCCTGAACATGAACCAGGAGTTCAATCCGAATTCCGCCGATATCGATTTCCTGCTCGGCGACATCTACGAGAAGCAGGGCGAGAAGGACAAGGCGATCACGCGCTTTCAGGCGGTGTTGGCGAAGCGGCCGAACGATCAGCGGGCGCGGCAGCGGTTGACGGCGCTGGGGAAGCCGCCCGCCTGACCCTGGCGTGCGTTAGGCGCGGGTCGGTGCGATCGTCGGTCCGGACGGCAGTCAACACATCCGTCACAATTCTGCTACCGAACCCGCGCTTGACGCGCCGCCCGCGCCGCCATAGTGTTCCAAAACAATCGAATGCTCGTGGTGATTTGCCGCCTATTGCCGCCACGTAAAAGAAAGTGCTAAAACGCGACGCGCCCGGCGGCCCCATCAAGCCCGGGCGTTTTCGTTTTCCGGAGTTGTGCGACCGCGATCCGCGGTCATCCGGCACTCGACCGCGGTTGGTTCGTGTGACGCCCGGCGGCGCTAGTGGAGGCACGCATGGGAGACATGAACGCGACGACTCGAACCGCACTCACCGCCATTGGCATCTCGGGCAGCCCATCGGCGCGCTCGAAGTCGCGCGCGCTCCTGGAGCATGCACTGGCCGCGCTCGCTGAACGCGGCGTGGCCGTGTCGCTCATCGATCTCGCGTCTCTCCCTTCGGACGCACTCCTCGGCCGTCGCCGGTCGGACGATGTGGAGGAGGCGCTCGGACGTGTGCGTACGGCGACGATCGTCGTCGCGAGCACGCCCGTGTATCGCGCGACCTATAGCGGCCTGCTCAAGGTCTTCTTCGATCTCCTGCCAGTGGATGGGCTTGCCGAGAAGATCGCCGTCGCGATCGCGACGGGCGGATCGCCGGCACATCAGCTGGTGATCGATCACGGGCTGCGGCCGCTGTTCGGCAGCGTCGGCGCCGTCACGGCGCCGACGGGAATTTACGGCACCGATGCCGGATTCGAGAATGGCGTACCGCACCGCGCGCTGATCGCGCGCATCGAGCAGGCCGCAACGGAGGCGGTCACGCTCAGCCACCGCATTCACGTTCACCCGCTCGACCCCACGCACACCGCTGTCTCCGACGACGCGGTGTCCTCTGTTCCGTCCGCGGCAGGAGTGCCGTCCTCTACCCTCGGTGAGAGTTGAAGCCATGCCAGCCAGGTCAAGCAGCACACGTCCCATCGGCATCTTTCATGAGCACCCCGACTGGTTCCGTCCGCTTTTCACAGAGCTGGAACGGCGCGAGATCCCATATGTCAGGCTCGACGCGGCATCGCATCGGTTCGATCCCTCCGAGCGTGAGGCGCCGTATTCGCTCGTCGTGAATCGCGCGAGCCCGTCCGCGTATCTGCGCGCGCATGGGCAAACGACGTTCTACACGCTGCACTGGCTCAAGCATCTCGAGCGTATCGGCGTGCCGGTGGTCAACGGCTCGCACGTGTACGGCCTCGAGATCTCGAAGGCGACGCAGCTCGACCTGCTCACGGATCTCGGGCTGCCGTATCCTCGCGCCGTCGTGATCAACGACGCGTCGCAGGCACCGGCGGCCGCGAGCGGACTGCGCTTTCCGGTGCTCGTCAAGGCGAACGTCGGTGGCAGCGGTGCCGGCATCGTCCGCTACGACACCCCCGAGGTGCTGGCCGACGAAGTCGCGGCTGGCCGGGTGACGCTTGGCGTCGACGGGACCGCGCTCGTCCAGGAGGCGGCCCCTCTTCGGAATGGTCACATCACGCGCGTCGAGACGTTAGGCGGCAAGTATCTCTACGCGATCAACGTGTATCCCGCCGTGGGCTCGTTCGACCTGTGCCCGGCGGACGCCTGCCAGACGACGACGGGGGTGGAGCTCGTCCGCGGCGCGTGCGCGATCGATGCGCCGAAGACGGGCCTGCGCGTGGAAGGCACGACGCCTCCGGCCGAGATCATCGCGGAAGTGGAGCGAATCGCGCAGGCGTCGAAGCTGGATGTCGGCGGGATCGAGTATCTCGTCGATGACCGGGACGGGAAGCACTACTACTACGACGTGAACGCGCTGTCGAACTTCGTGGCGGATGCGGTGAACGTGGTGGGATTCGATCCGTGGGGGCGGTTTGTCGATTATCTGGTTCGGGAATCGGGAATCGGGAATCGGGAATCGACGACACACGGGGGCCCTTCGATTCCCGATTCCCGATTCCCGATTCCCGAGCTTGCAGAGGCCAGCTGACCATGCGATATGGATACTGGTTACCCGTCTTCGGCGGCTGGCTGCGCAACGTGCCTGACGAGCGCATGGAGACCTCGTGGGCGTATGTCAGTCGCCTCGCACGGCGCAGTGAGGAGATCGGGTTCGATCTCACGCTCATCGCCGAGCTGTTTCTGAACGACATCAAGGGCATCGACGCGCCGGCGCTCGACGCGTGGTCCACGGCGGCGGCGCTGGCGGCGATCACGCATCGGCTCGAGCTCATGGTAGCGGTGCGGCCGACGTTCCATCAGCCCGCGATTCTCGCGAAGCACGCCGCGAACATCGATCAGATCAGCAACGGCCGGCTGTCGCTCAACGTCGTGAGCTCGTGGTGGGCCGACGAGGCGCGGCGGTACGGCGTGCAGTTCGACGAGCACGACGATCGCTACGCGCGGACCGCCGAATGGCTCGACGTGATCGACGGCGCGTGGCGCAGCCCCAGGTTCGACTACGCCGGCAAGTACTACCGCGTGAGTGAGCTCGTCCTCGAGCCGAAGCCGCTGCGCCGCCCTCGGCCCACGATCTATGCGGGCGGGGAATCGGAGGCGGCGAAGTCCCTGATCTCGCGCGCGTGCGACGCGTACGTGATGCACGGCGACCCGCCGGAGCGCGTGGCGCCGAAGGTCGCGGACATGTCGGCGCGTCGCGAGAAGCTCGGTCTGCGACCGATGACGTTCGGGCTCGCCGGCTACGTGATCGTGCGCGATACGGAGGCCGAGGCGCAGCGCGAGCTGGAGCGGATCACGAACGTCAGCCCGGGCTCCCCGGGCTACGGGAACTACCAGGACTGGATCTCGCATACGAAGCTCGAGCAGCAGGTGAGCCTGCAGGACTATTCGGTGTCGAACCGCGGCCTGCGTGCGGGCCTGGTCGGGACACCAGAGCAGGTGGCAGAGCGGATCATCGAGCTGGAGGCGGTCGGCGTGTCGCTGCTGCTCCTGCAGTGCAGTCCGCAGCTCGAGGAGATGGAGCGGTTTGCGGAGACTGTGATGCCGTTAGTGGCGGAGGGAAGACACGTGGCCCTCGCGTAACCTGATAACAGCGCTGGTTACTGTTAACTGGAACCGGTTGCTGCAGGGTGAGAAAGCGCGAACCCTCGGGATGCCTCTCGCCTCGCGGAGAAGGGAAGCGTCCCGAGGGTTCTTACACTGCAGCAACCAGTTCCAGTTAACAGTAACCAGCGGTTCTTCGCCGTTCAGTATGCCGCGAGTCCCATGTACCCTCCGCGCCCCACCAATCCAGGGGTGTCCGGAAGAAGCGTTAGGCTTCCGGCGCCGGCGACCGAAGTATCATCGAATGCTGGTCTCCGGATGTTGGCGGAAGAGGCAGATCGGGAGGATCGCTCTCTGTCGAGAACGAGGTATTACCGCAACGAGTTCTTGAGAGGGGAACGACCTTGGGCGACGTGGGGGTCTCGTGCTTGCTCATCGGCGAACGTCGCGGAGAAAGTCGTCCGAGAACACCGCGCAGTGTGCGTGCGCGGTGCACACGTAACGAACGGCGTGCGCCGGAAGTCGTGTCCAGAGCGAGTCGAGATTCGCCGCCGCGACTCGCACGTCGTCGGAATAGCCACGTCGCGCCCGCCCGAACCCGCCCCATGGTGTGTGCGTCGCCGCGTCGCCGAGGAAGAGCACGCCGCGGAACAGGTAGACGGTGCTGCCGGCCGTGTGGCCGGGGACGACGAACGCGTACAGCGTATCGCGCTCGAAGACGAACGTGGTGTCGCGCGCGAAAGCGCGCACGTCGATGTCGTCAGGCGCCGGCAGCCCGCTCGGCTTCACGCGTTCGGCCCAGCGCGGCACCCAGGCGTCGTGCGAACGCGAGCCGAGCAGCAGCGGCTTCTCGGATTCGGCGAGGTGGAAGCGGCTGCGTCGGACGAGACGCCAGGCGCCGATGTGATCGCGGTGGCTGTGCGTGAGGAAGACGTCGGTGACCTGATCCGGCGATACCTCGAGCTCGCGTAGGGCGGCCGTGATGGGTCCGTGATGACGCCACCAGCCGAGGTCGATGGCGATCACGCTGTCGCCGGTGCG